>ERZ832522.4186-NODE-4186-length-14670-cov-3.201368_pt1 | contig 14670 bp, 6 predicted proteins | sample MGYA00519951_ERZ832522 | MGnify/ENA primary metagenome ERZ832522 (study PRJEB31850, sample SAMEA3708728) | human gut metagenome | biome: human gut; feature: human-associated habitat; material: faeces | place: China | collected 2014 ... | reverse complement strand
TTCCGATCTCAGTGAGGATAAGACTGTAGGGGAGCACCTTTGCCTAGTACAGCAGGAAGTGCTTCGCTCGGGCCAAACATATTGACAGTTTCGCGCGAATACCATTCAATGGTTGTACTCAAGCGATTATCCAAGAAAGACATATCTGCACCAATATTCAGTGTGCGAGATTCCTCCCAAGTCAAATCCCAACTAACCAAATCTGGAGTTTGCGTATAGATAGGACGAGCACCATTAATGATATATGCCAAATTCGTCTTAATAGGAATAGTTTCGTAAAACAAATAGTTGGGAACTTCTTGATTTCCAAGTGTACCATACGATGCTCTAAGTTTGAATGTATTTACAATCGGCGCGATAGGTTCCCAGTATTTTTCACGGTGCATATTGTATGCAGCGGAGAAAGAGGGGAAGAAACCAAATCGCTTACCTTCGCGGAAGCGGGACGAGCCATCATATCGTCCGTTGAAAGAAACCATATAACGATCGTCAAATGAATAATTCAAACGGACAAAAGAACCAACAGTAGACCATTCTGAAATTTCGTCACTCAAATTGGTCAACCCGGTAGCTGTACCTATAGAAGGAACATTGTCTGTAATCAAGTCGCGCTTAGAACCTGTCAAGCCTTTTCGTTTGAAATATTCGAGTTGCCGACCAAGCAAAGCAACCACATGATGCTTACCAAAATCCTTTTGATAATTAGCATACAGATTACCAGTCGTATATGTATCTGTCCGTTGTTCTTCCTCTATTTGGTTAAAGTTATTAGCGTGGTGATAATGAGTTTTAGTCGGATCCACATCCTGCACATTCACTTTGGCAAAATGAGTATCACGATTATATCCCACATAATTATAGGTAAAGTCCCCATTCACCTTTAATCCATCAATCACATTTATTTCGAAACTAGGTGTGATGTAAGCAGTTGTAGTATGTTGCTTTTCCGATCCACCCTCTTTCAATATCTGAACTACGCTGTTTGACTCCATAAAACCTCCATTGGGATTCCTAACTGGTAATGTAGGGTAAGCTCTTGCTATCATGTGGTAATTTACAGTACGATCGTATCCACTATATCCCACAGGCAAGTTTCGGTCACTTCGTGCAAACTTGGAATTCAACTTAAATGTCAACCAGGAGGTCAATTGAGTACTATTGTTTACCGTCACGTTATATCTACGATAGTTTTCATCAAAAAAATTCAACTGGCCATCCTGCTTCATATAGCCTAAACCGGCATAGTAGGATGATTTGCTAGTCCTACCTGTGATAGATACGTCATGGCTATTCTGGAATGCCCAATTTTTAAAATAAACATCAGTCCAATCGGTATTGGCATACGTATCGCCATTCTGTCCCCATTGCGTAGGGTTGGAACGGTCCGGTATAACACCGTCCATGGTATTGCCGCTGGCGATATTCTGCCTTACCAGTTCTACCATCTCATCTGTATACAGATGCGTTACTCCTGCATTGTCACAAGCATCGTTCATAGCAGTAACAAAGTCCAAAGAATTAACAGTCTTTTGCAACATAGTAGGTGTCTTCCATCCAAAGTTTGCATTGTAAGAGATAGTAAACTTTTCATCCTTGGAACCTGATTTAGTAGTAACGAGGATAACACCATAAGCGGCTCTTGCCCCATAAATGGCAGCAGAAGAAGCATCCTTCAAGATTGAAATACTCTCAATATCATTTGGGTTGACCAACGCTAAATCCATCGGTACTCCATCGACCAAAACATACGGTTTACCAGAACCTTCTGTCAATGAGCCTACACCACGAATATTCATATCCATCGGACTACCAACCTCCCCTCCGTAAGATGAGGAAGCACTGATATTCAGCCCCGGTGTAACCCCCTGCAAAGCTTGTGTCACATTAGTAATCGGTCGGCTCTGAATCTCTTCAGGTGTAACCTGCGCTACAGCACCGGTCAAATTAATCTTCTTTTGCGTACCATACCCCACAACGACCACCTCATCCAACATTTCATTATCCTCTTTCAATACAATGGTTACAGAAGACTGTCCCTTCATAGCCATCTCCGTTGAAACATACCCTATATACGAAACAACCAACGTTGCGTCTGATAACGCAACGTTAAGGGAGAATCTCCCTTCGACATCTGTAATAGTACCATTTGTCGTTCCTTTTTCCACAACATTAGCACCAATAACCGGCTCCCCAGTTGCGTCTTTTACAATTCCTGTCACCAGACAGTTCTGCTGAGCAACCGAAGGTATAGGATTTTCTAATTTACTATTCGGAGACAAAATGATATACGAACCATCCACGACAAACTTTACATCCGTTCCATCGAACAGCTGTTTCAACACCTCTTCCAAAGGCTTCTTGTTCGAGTTAACCGAAACTTTTCGGTCAACATTCACATACTTGTCATATACAAACAGATAATCCGTCTGCTTTTCAATATCATTCAAAACACTGGATAGTTCCGTATTGTTCTGCTTCACCGTCACCTTGACATTCTGCGAGTTAGTATTTCCCGCATGCAAGCTGAATGTCAATGCTAATGAGCACACTGTGGTTATCTTCATGATTCTAAAAAAGTGTTTACACCGTTGGGTTTTGTCATAGAAAACCCACGATAAGAATTTTTTATTCATATCTTTGTTGTTGCTAATTGATTAATACATTTATTTTTAACTGTGTTAATTGGATGCCGATGGGTGTGGGGACACTTGTCGGCATTTCATTTTAAGATTAACTTTCTTCTTTAAGATTAACTTTACGATTCATGCTTCATAGGCTGTTTCATTTTTAATTAGACTTATTTTATATAGACAATCGAGTTGTCTTCATTTCGTTCAAAGGTATATTTAGCATTCCGCTGTAAAATTCGTAACGCATTGTCCAGGCCGTCGGAAATACGGAATTTACCGCTGCACGAATATCCTTCCAGATTCTTATTCTCCACAACAATAGAGATACCATAACATTTTTCAAAACGTTTCATCAACTCATGAAAAGCGATATTGTCAAAACAAACCAATCCATCACGCCAACGGAAATGATCATAATCATCAATGGATGAAACTAATAACCGACCATCTTTCAAATGAACCTCCTGATCCGGTTTCAAAAGGACCGAAGCTGAGACAGCTGAATTATCCGTCACTTTAACAGATCCCTCCATCAATGAAGTTGAAAACTCTTCCGAATCCGAATAGGCTTCCACATTAAACTTTGTTCCCAATACTTCGATATCACATTTTCGGGTATGAACCACGAAAGGAGATTCCTTATCATGTTTTACTTCGAAGTATCCTTCACCATCCAGCTTCACCTCACGTTTCGCTCCGGAGAAAACTGCCGGATAAACCATCTCTGAACGGGCATTCAACCAAACTGTCGTTCCATCCGATAATGTAAGGTTTACCCGTTGTCCTGCCGGAACCGTTATCGTATTCATTGCAGCCAACAGTTCTTTCTTTTCTGACACATAGAAGTATAGTCCACAAGCTACCGTCACTGCCACAACGGCTGCAACTTTCAGTACTTCGCGCATCCAGGGACGAATAAACGGTCCTTTGTTCACATTCAATGCCAGCTTCTTTCCTTCTGTCCTTTCATCCGCACTTCCGGCAAAGATCATTGCATCGAAGAACTCACGCTCCTTCAGCAACTCTTCTTCGTTTTCAGAAGAGGCATCCAACCAACGGTAAACAACCTCTTCTTCTTCCGGAGAAGCGATACCTTCAAAGTATTTATATAATGTTTCTTTTTGCATCTTTTTCATCGTTCTATATATAAAGCGTTCCAGCCGGAAACATCCCTAACGGAAAAGTGAACTTTTTTGAAATAAATATTCTAACAGTACTATTTTATCCTTTTCCATATTATCAAAATGTAACTACTATACCATGAAAATAGGATTACTATACCAGGTAAATGAAAATACCCGAGCGGGTAATATTTTTTAACACATCAATATGATCATAAAAGAGTTTTAAAAGAAACATTTTGTCAAAAACAAATATTCATTAAAAGGGAAAAAGATCGGTCTACTAACAAATACCAAAGAAAAACAATACAGGTAAATAATCTTTCAATGCAACACGAAGCACCTTCAATGCTTTGGTAATATGAAACTCCACAGCTTTAGTAGAGATGCCCAATGCATCGGCTATCTCTTTATGACTCTGGTTATGATAGCGGCTCCTTGTAAAAATATCTCGGGTTTGTGGAGGAAGAGACAACAATGCCTTATCAACCAACTCCTGTAGTTCTTTTGAAAAGATCCGTTCGGGATTGCAAGCTTCCAAAGTAGTGATACGGATGTTCAACTTACGGGCCTCGTTCGTTTTCACATATTTCTCATAATCTTCCCAGACGCACAATTGCCGCAAATGGTCCAGACATTTATGCTTGATAACGGTCAATATATATGCCAGCACATTGGTATGGGTATCGAGTTTCCGACGATTTTCCCAATAGTACATCAGGCTTTCGACGACTATATCTTCAGCCATCATCTCGTCATCCACATACGTCCTGGCAAAGTGAATAAAACGTCCTTTGTAGTTTGTAAACAGGTGATTAAATGTTTGTATCTCGGTGCTCTCCTTCATAACAATATCGCTAACGGGGGATAAAGATATATAAAATATTCCCTGTCAGCATACTTTATGTACTAAAAACATTAAGAGATCAAGTTAAAGTCCACTATAAAATAATCTATAGCCATCCATCTGCTGTATTATTGCTTACTCCAATGTCGAACCAATTTCTCCATAAGGAATATCCTTAAAGCCAACTATCCGTTTAAAGACAGGGGCATCTTTCCGGAATCCTTTTAAAGGGTCGGACGGATCGACAAAGCCCGGATCTTCATTAGTCGCCCAGTTATTCCAGAATTCGCCCCACTGGCTGTCGCCATGCAGCAGGTTGGTTATATTATAAAAGAGATTGCCGTATATCCGGTTCCGTTTCGGGAAAGCCGGGTCTTCCTGCCAGTAATTAACCAATTCCGGATATTTCACGCTATAAGGTGGTTGCGTATAATTAACAGCCTGCAAGCGTTTGTCGTAAATACCGCCTTTATCCAGCATGCTTCCAGCCCAGTTTTGTAAACGATTATCCAGATGAATAGCCGTAGGAGAATCAATAAAGATATTATTATAGTATTTATGATCCATTCCGCCTCCAATCAGTACAGGCAATGAGCCGGCTTTGAAATAGATATTACCATAAACTTCGCTTCCACAAGCACCATCGTCATGGTAAGTGGCTGTTACCCGATGACGCGGACTTAATTCGTGGAAATAATTATAACGGATCACATTACCTCGTTCCGACGGGTCACGTCCATAATAAATGGCACCCTGGTCGTCTACTTCCTGACAAACCTGCGTAATATCACAATATTCTATCGTATGCTCATTTCCATGAAACAGAATAGCCATGCTCGGAGCATCCGATATGTCGCATTTGGTAACCCGGTTACCTACGCCATCCATCCAAACACCCGGACGATATGACTTCTCAATACGGTTGTAGCGGGATATCTTACAATTCTCAACGTAATTATCCGAACGGGTCAGCGTAAGACGATTGCCTCCTCCCAAGCTGACACCGCCGGCTCCGGTATTGTAAATATAACAATCTTTTATTCCGTTGTTTCTACCGGCTTGCCGATCCAGAATAGAGTATTCGTACATCTTTCCCATCATATCGCCAACCATTCTGCCGCAAAGTTCACCTCCTGCTTCCATGGCATGTTTTTGAAGTGTGTTGTCTTCTTTGGACGAATCAGTACCTTTCCCTATACAAACACCTACATTTCCGACATTACAAATGGTACATCCCTGCAACAATACGTTTTCGGTATTATCCATATAAACCCCTATTCCCCTGCTGTTTTCAATCGTAATGCCTTCTATGGTTACATTCTTACAATTCTCTACGGCTATGACAGGATCGTCCAAAACGGTCAGCCGGACTTTCGTTATTTTTTTATCACCCGGAAGGAAATAAAACTTCTTCGTATCCGGATCAATCACATATTCTCCCGTCCGGTCTATTTCTTCCGGCAGGTTCAAGGCAAACCATCTACGGAAATCGGCTCCAGTAAAGAACTGATAGGTTGTAAACATGCCTACAGAGATGCTGGAATCTTGCAGGTTGACCGACTTGACCGGTATCATATCATCTGCATAGCCATGCCCGAAATATCCGCCAATCCACATATTATCCGTATTTTTCCAATGAGCCGGACGTTCCTCCTGATAATGAAATACAGGCAACCGACCCAACTTTTTATCTTCTGGTCCACCGGATACATCAACCCGCCCGATCAATGCCATCGAATCGTTCGGCCAACGGGATAAGTGCAACGGTTCGTTGTCAATCATCAACTCCGACCAGGCCGGTAGTGACTTACGTCCAAAACCGGAAGGACGGATATCTGCTAAAGTTTCGACAATACCTTTACAATCTACCTCAACCACTTTTCCACGTACACTTTCCTGCAGGCGGAACAGGATAGCCTGGTCTTTCACTTGTCTTATTCTACTTAATGGAATCACTTTATCACCAGATACGGATACCTTTTCTCCTTCCCTCGCTTTTATCAGCAAAGAAGACCATTTACCCGGTTGGATTCCAATAGTTTTATCCGTACGGTATTCACCGCCCTTCATTTCAATGATCACATCTCCTTCCAAAGATGCTGCTTTACGAATAGCCTGCTGCAAAGTTCCCGAACCGGATTTTACAATTATTGTCGTTTGACGATTGTCTGACTGACTTTCACTTTTTCCATGAACAAAAATGCCTTGTAAAACAAAAACTAATAATATGACAAGCTTCATTTTCATTATTTATTCTCCCTATGGTATTACTGGATAATAATCAAATTACAACATACAAAGATAAAAGCTGCCATGACTATAAAAAATAGCAAATAGTTGCCTATTTGGGGGATTATTATTGTTAGGGGGATAAACGATACCGACGTCATGTTTATCCGCCAAACAGGGAAACTTGTGCATAAATCGTGTTGTTTTGTTCTACAAACCTCCTATTTCGGAAAATTATAAGCGTTTTCTCTTGCTGATTCGGAAAACCTCTTTACCTTTGCAACGATTCCGTAGCGGGCAGCGGCTCGCAGAACACGGTATCGATTACATATTGTAAGTATTTTATGAAGATTATTCCCAGTAGAAAATCTGGTAAATTTTTAAGCGTTGTGGAATAATGGACAGTAAATGCTTGCGCTGACTACGTATATGTTTATCTACCTTTATGGGTGGATTGTATTATATCGTATAGGCGCGGGCTGTTGTTCTATTATTACAACGCGGGCTTACCAGAGCCTTCTACTGAATAATAGACAACACGCTCGCGTTTTTTTGTGCCCGTTCATGATCATTCGCGGGAGTGTTCTCACCCTTCGTAAAATTAGTTGTTGGTTTTTTTACTCCAATTTATAAACAATTAATTTAAAAAGATTATGAACAAAAAGTTTTCTACTTTATTGACCTTCGGACTGCTGATGGCAGGATCGTTGGTGAGTGTGGCGAATGCTACGAATGAAGATTTAGCATTGCGCATTGGGGATGCCGCAGCAACCTCAACTTTTGTAAACAAAAAGTATTTTGTGGTAACAGATAATGATGGTACATTGGATGTAGCCAATAGTATCGTTATGGGAATTACCTCTAATAATGCTACTGGTTCAAAGGAAGATAAGATTAAAGCAACAGGAGTAACTGCTGCTTTAGCAGCAAATGGTTCAGGTTGGAAAGTTTCTGTTGATGATGCTTTGAAATTAAAAGAATCCAACTACTTATGGGAAGTAAAAGAAATTAAAAGAGGTAGCGAGTATTATTACACATTTGTTAATGTTGCTACTGGTAAGCAGTTGGAAGTTTTAGCCGCTCATGATGGAATCGTTACAGATTATAAAGCGGTAGCTTCTGCTAATTCTTTGAAAGAACTTACTTGGACAGCTAGTGCTAGTGCTTATGCTGGTAGTGGTCAAGTTTTGACTTATAAAGGAGACTCTGAGTCTAAAGGTATCAAGAATGCGGTTACCAGCGGTACAACTTTTGAAACTACCAGCGGAAATATTTACCTTTTCCTAGTAGCCGAAAACGAAATGACAGCTGCCGATTTGAACGAACTTGGCAACGGTACTTTCGCTTTGACTTATAAAGATGCAACAGTTACTCCGTTTGATGGAGAGATTAAAGCGTTTGAAGTACCTGGTGCAAATGCATCTGCAGTAGGGGTTGATGCTGGTATTTATCTGGCAGCAAGCTGGGGTAGTCTGACCGGTGATGAAATAACGACCAAAGCCGACTTTCAGAAATGTACATTCATCGCTTTGGATTCTTACAAGAACTGGAGTATCAACGATCTGAAAGCAGATGGTGAAGGTTATAAATTCACTACTGTTTCAGGTAAGAAGTTACAGACATCAACTTCTTTAGCCGAGATGAAAAAAGGATTTATCTCTTCCGGTAACGCTGCATTTGTAGTAACAGAGAAAGACCCTGTTGATGGTGAAGGTAAGTATACACTTTCTTTAAAAGGTGATGCTACATTCATGAACGCAAAGAAAGATGGTACGGTTACCGGCTCTGGCTTGGTTATCGCAGCTGTTGCTGACCAGGAAGATCTGATAGTGACATCTGTTGCTGATGATAATGCTAATATTGCAGACTTCACAACTACATGTACGTTAGCAAACTCAAACCTGATCTCTGTTGATAAACTGTTGTCAACAAAGGCTGCTTCTGTATTCAACATTCAGTTTGTGAGTACGGTTAATGCGACAACTCCTGGCGACAAAACAGTATCTGAATACAATAAGTTCTTGGGCATAAATGCTGACGGTTTCTTTGCTCAGGGTTCTGATTTCGTAAACCTGGAAGCTCCGGAAAGCCAGTGGATTATTGTTGATGCAAACAAAGCAAACAAAACATTCACTTTCCAGAACAGAGAGTTGACAGACCAAACGTTTACTGTAAAACTGATCGCAACAGGAAAAACTGCGAATACTTATAAAGTTGTAGATATAACTGCTACTCCCGTTCAGTTCGACTATGCTTATGTAGATAAAACAAGCGGTGATTATACTGTAGAAAACGATGCTGACCTGGACGGTACAACAATCAAACTGATCGCAGCCGAAGTTAATCCGCTGGCAGGTTACGTAACTGACGAATTGGATAACGCCGGTTTGGTACGTTTCGTATTCACTTCTGAACAGAAAACTATTGCTGATGAATTGTATGTAGCATCAGGGGCAACAGCTACAGCTGATTTGGAAGTATCAAAAGATGCTGCCGATGCTTTGAAATGGTCGGTTGTTAAGTTCGATGCAAGTGCGGACGCTTTGGATGCTTTGGTTTCTGATACAATCTATGCTTATAATGACTATGCATATTATGATGCAGCTAAAAAGGAAGTGAAAGTTGAAACTGCCGGCGATACTATTGCTGTTGTTGCTTATGGCTTCAAGCTGTATGGCAAAGATAAGACATATCTGAAGGTTGCTTCAAATAAATTGCAGCCGTCAACAAACGATGTAGAAGATGCCGCTGACGCTCAGCGTTTCCTGATCAAGATCAACAAGAACGGTTCTTATTCATTGATCGAAGTTCCGACAGCCGAAATCGACTATCGTGAAATCGTTGAAGCTGCTACAAAAGCATTCACCGTAGATGCAACAGCTAATGTAGAAAACTCAACAGGTACTTCAATCTACTACGATTATGCAGGTATTACTTACAACTTCTCGATTGCAAAAGACGAACCGACTCCTAGCCTGGCTCACAAACCTGGTTATGTAACGTTGAATGCTGACAATAAGGGTTATGTAGCTATGGATTCAGTAACATTCGAAGGTATTGTTGCTCCGGTTAGCCTGCTGAAATCAACTTACACATCAGACGATCTGACATTCAGACTGGATACAGCTGATTCTGAAGCTTATGTTCCTTCATTCTATATCTCTCATATCGGTAAGTTCATGTACAACGCAAAAGACTCTGCCGAATATTATAACGATGGAACTGCCAGTGCAGAAGGAAACAGAATGTATAAGCTGGTTGATGACAACGCAAAAGCGATCTTCCGTGCTGCAACATTGGTATCTCCGGATACATTGACTACAACAGTTAACGGCAAAGAAGCAAAGGTTGCTGTAGAAGAAAGCAAGGGAGTTCTGGCAGGTTTGAATAACTTCAAATATCAGATTGTACAGGCAACTGCCGACTCAGAAGGCGAATATGTAGTGAAGAGTGTAAACGACGGTTACTATCTGTATAACCTGAATGGTTTCTTGGGCTTCACTGCTGATCCTGCAAAAGCTTTGGTTGTGAACGTAGAACAGTCTGAAGCTCCTGTTGCCAACGAAGCTGTAACAACTTCTTCTGTTAAAGTTATTGCTGGTAACGGAACTGTTACTATCAATGGGGCTGCCGGTAAGACAGTTGCCATCAGCAATATTTTAGGTCAGACAATTGCTAATACAGTTCTTTCTTCTGATAACGCAGCTATCAACGTACCTGCAGGTGTCGTAGTAGTTGCCGTTGAAGGTGAAGCTGCTGTCAAAGCAATTATAAAATAAGAATTATTTATAATCAATAAATTTAAATTGACCGCGCATCGTAGGGGACGGTTCCAAACCACTCCCTTCTGATAATTACCCCGCGAGGGCGAACAAGCAGTCAGTATTAATACTAATAGTAGTGAAATAAAGTTCTTCTGTTCTGCCCCCTGTGAAGGGTGAGGACAGGCAAAACAAAGCCCCGACGGAAATTCTGCCGGGGCTTTCGTTTTGGGTTCCGGGAAGCCATAATTCGATTTACACAAAAGTCCCCCCAAATAATCCTTCATCTGTATATGCTATATAATCAGACCGATTTGAGCTTATCGATTAATATTGTCCAAAAGAACTGTCATACTATCATTTTATGCTTTCAGCATATTGAAATACAATACATTCATGCCATGATAGTTCGTATGATAGTTCCATTTTCAACCATCATACTATCATAAAACAGCCTGACAAAACCGGCTGGGTATATGACTTATTTTCAACAAAGTAGGGACTTTTCTTTTCTGAGGCCCGGGTGTAAAGGATGCTGGGACCCGGGTCTTAGCATCGTTCAAACCCGGGTGTAAAAGGGTATAAAATGGGGGGCTGAAGAGGAAGCATTAGTAGTTTTCGTGAAAAAAGTAGGTATAGTTGAGCAAAAAATATAGGGTGCTATGAAGAAAATGGTCTGTGTCTGATCGTTTTTTATGTCCATTTTTATGATGCTTTACCTTGAAATAGATCGTTTTATGATAGTTTATGTTAGTTGAATGATGGTTGAAATAAATAACTATCATTTATATATCGATTGATATTCAATGCTCTTATTAATAAGATGATAGTATGATGGTTAATTTCGAAAATACTTTAATTTTTCTTCCTTTCTGATAGATATAATGAATTGACAGGCTTGTTTGCACGAATAATGATAGTCCTTTGGATTTTAAAGGAAAGCGCCCTGCTTTATATAAAATAGATCAATAAAAACACTATTTGGTTAAATACGTAAATGTCTTATTTGTGTAGAATTCACTTTGTTCCAATCGTTTACCATGAATATCAATGTTTCTTTTGATGCGATCTTTCTTAATTAGTTGATTTAGTCCAATAAGAACTCGTTCAATTTTTTTGCCAAATATATAAAAAATACGCTAATATCAGTTCGTTTTATTAAAAATAATAAGGATTTAACACTTTGACTATTTAGATATTTATGAATAGGACCTCTCTAAAGTCATTTTTGTATATTATTCATTTCTGGTTTGGTCTGTTTTGAACGAGTTCTTATTGGACTCTGGTCAATTGTTGGTATTCTGACAAGTTTACTGTAAAGGGTGATGCTATTGTAATGCAGATATAAATCTAATAATTCTAATTTATGAACAACGCTTTACTAAAAGACAGTCTTGCTGCAAGGGCAGCGGATTCTCAAACGCGGAAGGTGTTATCAAGATCCGGTCTTATAGCTGGATTATGTATCTCTTCCCTCGTCTCTTCGTATGCTGTTCCGACCGGAATGGATGCAGCGAAAGCAAAGAATGAAAGTGTTATGATCACTCAACAGGCCAAAAAGGTGTCGGGTGTAGTAACCGACAATGCTGGTGAGCCAATACCAGGGGCAAATGTTGTTGAAAAAGGAACTACAAATGGTACGGTTACTGATATAGACGGTAAATATACCTTAAGCGTTCCTAATAATGCAACCTTGGTAGTTTCTTTTATAGGATATACTACGAAAGAAATTAAAGTAGGCAGTCAGGCTGTGGTGAATGCCAGTTTGGCTGAAGAGGCCATTGGTTTGAATGAGGTTGTTGCTATTGGTTATGGTTATGTAAAGAAGAAAGACCTGACAGGTGCAGTTTCTACTGTATCGGCGGATGATATGGTATCGGGTGGTACCGTTAGTAATGCGGCTCAGGCTTTACAAGGTAAGACTGCCGGTGTGCAGGTACAGCAGAGTTCTAAAGCACCGGGTGGTACAATTACAGTTCGTGTTCGTGGTAGCAACTCTATCTCTTCTACGAATGAACCATTATATGTTGTAGATGGTTTCCCCTCTTCGGAAGGTTTGAATATCAATCCGAATGATATTGAATCAATGCAGATATTGAAGGATGCTTCCGCAACGGCTATTTATGGTGCTCGTGGTGCAAATGGTGTTGTATTGATCACTACGAAACGCGGTAAGGCTGGTGAAAATAAGATTTCTTACAATGGTTATCTTGGTGCCCAAAAAATAAATAATCCGTTTACATTTATCAATGCGAAGGATTATATGAATCTGAAGAATGCACTGTATCAGGAAATTGAAGGTCAAGAGGGTAATCCGAATGGTGCCTATACACCGTCTCAGTTGCAGTCTGATGTAGATACGGACTGGTTGAAAGAAACAACGCGCGTCGGTTTGGTACAAGACCATAATATTCAGTTCCGCGGTGGTTCGGAAAAGACAAAGGTATTGACCAGTCTGGGTTTCTATAAACAGGAAGGTGTTTTGAAGAATACTGACTTTAACCGTATTTCGGGGCGTATCAATGTAGACCAAACGATTAATGATTATATCAAGGCGGGAGCAACGATGTATGCTCATCGTGAACAGTCTAATTTCCAGATGTATAGTGGTAATATTGTCAACTCAAATGTTTTGTTGAGTGTGATGCAATATGACCCGACTGTGAAACCCTATAATGATGATGGTACTTATGGTCGTGTTCCTGGTGGTCGTGGCGATAACCCATTGGCAAACTTGTTGGAACGTAAGAATGATATGACGAACGATAAGTTTAACGGAACTGCTTTTCTGGAGATTCATCCGTTCGAAGGTTTTAGTGCCAAAGCTACAGGTGGTGTAGAATTGTTACATAACTTCAAGGGTACTTATTTGCCGAAATCGACTACTTATCAGGGAGAGATTGAAGGGGGGGTGGCAACTACACGTGATTTCAGGGCTACCCGCCAGGTATTTGAAGGTATATTGAACTATATGAAGACCTTTAATAAAGTACATGACCTTAATGTTATGTTAGGTTACTCATATGAAAAGTATGATGCCGAGTACCGTTATGTGAAGGCTAAGGGTTTTTCGACAGACCTGTTTGGATGGAATAATCTGAATGCTGCGTCTATAAAGGAGTCTGTACAATCCAATAAAACGGAAAATATTCTGGCTTCATTTTTCGGACGTGTGAACTATACGTTCAACGACAAATATTTGGCTACTGTGACAGTCCGTCGGGACGGATCTTCCCGTTTCGGTGCCGATAACCATTGGGGAACTTTCCCTTCAGGATCTTTGGCATGGCGTGCCAGTGAAGAGGATTTTGTTAAAAATCTGAATCTCTTTAGTAATTTGAAAGTTCGTGCCGGATATGGTGTAACGGGTAATGAACGTATTGGCGATTATGCTTCTTATGCCTTGATTACTAATAACCATATTACATTAGACGGCTCCAGCAATGCATCGGGTACTCATTTGGATCCGACAAGCCCTGAAAATGCAAGTCTGAAATGGGAAACGACTTCTCAGTACAATGTGGGTGTCGATATGGGATTCCTGGATAACCGTTTATCTGTTACATTGGATGGTTATTGGAAAAAAACGAAAGATTTGTTGCTGAAAGTTCCATTGCCTTATTATACAGGTTTTACATCCGGACAGCGTAATATCGGTGCTATTCAGAACCGTGGTTTTGAGATCGATGTAACTTCTCATAACTTAACAGGAGATTTCACCTGGAATACGAAATTCAATTTGGCAGTTAACCGTAACAAAGTAACGGATCTGGGGGGTAATAGCGATATTTATATTACTTCTTCCAAGCCAATGGGTTCTGTATCGGAAGAATCTTATGCGATTGTTCGTGAAGGGGAAGCACTGGGCTCTTTGTTCGGTTACAAATATATCGGTGTGATGCAGCAGGGGGAAACATACGCTCCGCAGCCTAATGCTAAACCGGGTGACCCGAAGTTTGAAGATGTAAACGGTGATGGTAAGATTGATTCAAGCGACCGTACAATTATTGGTAATGCCAATCCGGATGTGATCTTCGGTTTGACTAACGACTTTACATGGAAAGGGTTCGATCTGTCCATAT
>ERZ832522.4151-NODE-4151-length-14752-cov-12.151936_pt1 | contig 14752 bp, 8 predicted proteins | sample MGYA00519951_ERZ832522 | MGnify/ENA primary metagenome ERZ832522 (study PRJEB31850, sample SAMEA3708728) | human gut metagenome | biome: human gut; feature: human-associated habitat; material: faeces | place: China | collected 2014 ... | reverse complement strand
TACGCCATCTCTTCCTCCTAGAGAACTATTTCTCCAGGTTCAGGGGCGCACCCCCCCACTTTTTGTCCTATAACCCTAACCTTAGCCCCCACGCACGACAAAGGCGGCGGCACCGCTTCTCGCGATGCCGCCGCCTCTCTTATATCCTACGGTGGACTCGCCCACTTTCTTTTACCGAAGGAATGGGGCTATCCGATTCATCGAGCCCGCCGACGCGTTTCCTCTTCGATCGTCCTACCAACCAACCGGTGGAACTAAGAACGGCACGTGCGCTCGCTTTTGCATCTACCCGATCTCGGTATCGCAGACGGCGGGCCCGAAAGCTGCTATATCTTCAAAACCCATCGGACACACCTCCCGTCTCGGTCGCGGTAACGTTGCGACTCTTTTGGTACATCCTGCTTATGCCCCGGGGACCAGTGGTATTGCACATCGAATGCCAATACCCAGTGAACGGTACGTTATCGCCGGCGAACGGCATTGAGGTTTTACTCGATGAGCATCGCGTCGCCGAAGCTGAAGAACCGGTACTTCTCTCGCACGGCCTCCTCATATGCGTCGATGATCTGATCGCGCGTGGCGAGGGCGGAGACGAGCATCATGAGCGTAGAGCGCGGCACATGGAAGTTCGTGATGAGCGCGTCCACCACGTGGAAGGTCGACCCCGGCATGAGGTACAGATTGGTGGTGGCGTCCTCGCGCACGGTGATATCGCCCTCACCGCGAACGTCCGCACCATCCTCGCGCCCCTCAAAGCCGCGCGCCGTAACCGCTGGATCGCTCGCGAGTGCCGCGGCGTCCCACGCGCTCTCGAGGGAACGCACAGCGGTGGTGCCCACGGCGATCACGCGATGGCCGGCCGCCTTGGTGGCGTGCACGGCTTCCACGACCCCTGCCGGCACGTGGTAGCGCTCGGTGTGCATGACATGCTCGGTGGGATCGTCCTCCTCCACCAGGCGGAAGGTGTCGATACCCACCTCGAGCTCGACCGTCGCCCAACCGCAGCCCTTGTCCTTGATACGTTGGATGAGCTCCGGGGTAAAGTGCAGGCCGGCGGTCGGGGCAGCGGCGGAGTGCTCCTCGCTCATGGCATACACGGTCTGGTACTTCTCCGGGTCCCCCTCATAGCCGGTGATATAAGGCGGCAGCGGAACATGGCCAGCGGCGTGAATGGCCTCGTCGAGCGTGCGCGGCACGCCGCCCTCGTTCTCGCCCACGGGCTCGAAGCGCACCAGGCGGCCACCCTTCGAGTCGTCGATGAAATCGAGGATCTCGGCGGTAAGTACCACGGGCGCGCCCTCCGGCGCGAGCAGGCCGCCGGCGCGATACTCGACGACGTTGCCCGGCTTGAGACGCTTGCCGGGGTTTACCAGGCACTCCCACACATGCCCGAGGGGATCGACGTCCTCGCGACGACGGAGCAGCAGCGTCTCGGCCACACCGCCCGTCGGCTTCTTGCCTATGAGACGCGCGGGCATAACGCGCGTCTGATTGGCGACCAGCAGATCACCGGGCTCGAGATAGTCGACGATATCGTAAAAATGACGATGCTCGACGGAGCCGCCATGCTCGAGCGCAACGGCATCCGCAGCACGGACGGGACCGCCCGGAAGCTCGCGGTTCACCACCAAGAGGCGGCAGGAATCACGCGGCTCGGCGGGAGCTTGAGCGATCAGCTCATCGGGCAGGTTGTAATCAAAATCATCGGTGCGCATGGCGCCACCTTTCACTTGAGAGTTCGACAGCCGTCCATGATAGCGCAGGCGCGGTGAGGCATCAGTCCTTGAGGGCGGCCCGGCGGGCCTTCTCCGCCTTGCGTTCATCGCGCATGCGCGCACGGTCGAGCGCGGCCTCGGCGGCCGAAAAACGGCAACCGCAGTAATTCTGGCGGTACATACCCAGTTCGCGCGAGCGCACGGTCGCCTGCGGGTACCACGGCCGGAAATCTCGGATAACCGGGGTCAGTCCATGCGCCGACGCGAGTTTTTCCAACACGTCATTGCACGTGTCGAACAACTGGTATGGAGAGACCGCGAGCGTCGTGGCGATGTTCGAGAACCCCTCCCGCTCGGCGACCCGACAGGCCTCGGCGAGACGCAAGGCGTAGCACGCGCGGCAGCGGCGCTCTCGATCCGCGCCGAGCCGCGCCACCGACGCATCCCAGCGGTCGCGGTCATCCGCCGCCTCGATCAGGCGAATACCGTTATCGGAACTCCAGCGGCGGAGCTCCTCAAGACGCTTGCCATGCTCTGACACGGGCTGGATATTCGGATTGGTCCAGCATATCGTGGGCTCAAAGCCCTCCTCCACGAGCAAGCGCACCGGCTCAAGCGAACAGGGGGCGCAGCATGCATGCAACAGCAACGGGGTCATAGGCGCTTTCCTCCCTCGACGACGCTGAAACCGGATGTCCCCCGATCGGATTTCGCCGGACGGGGCAAAGCCGACGAACCAAGCCCGTGGGAATCGTCCGCATCCGCCGCCCGAGGCGTCGCGCGGGCATCGGACGGAGAAACGCGGCGCGGCTGAAGGCGGCAAGGGGCACCATAGAAGGAGACGCCCCACGCGGTGTCCTCGCAATAGGCGATGGTCGGGTCGGAACGAATGGCGCGCACATACCCCCAATCCCCGGTGCACCCCGAGAGATGGGCGGTCGCGACGACGATGGTCCACAACGGCCACCTAAAACCGATGCCGAGAACGACGACCAGCAGCGTCACGATGACGGAAGGCGCCAACGCTATGACAAGGTAGGCGTCACGCGGGTACACAACCCCTTCGGCGCTCGCGTAGATCATGCCCATCTTGAGATTCGAGCCGAACGTGATCTGAGCCCCAGGCGGCGCGTAATGCCTGAAAAACAACGCGTGCACGAGCTCGTGGATGGCAAACGTTGCGGGAATGGCGACGACAAGGGAGATCCACCAGCGGATATCGACGCCGCGCCCGGTGTCCTCGACACCCATGAGACGGTCGCCCAGCGAACCCAGGACGGCACCGAGCTCGAAAGGAGTCACCGGGGCGTCGAAGAACTCGCGCAGCGCCACCATGGCGAGCGCCCACAGGATCGCAGCGAGAACCCCGGCCACCAGCACCGTGGCCGACAAGGAGCGCATGCGAGTCAAGAAGCCCTCGTCCTCGAAAACATGTATGTCGGCTATTTTCCTCATGCGACCAAGTGTAGCGTCTCATGCGGACACCTGTGCGATAATGTGGGATTACTTCGGACAATGATCGAGATGACGCGACGCCGCGCCCGAATGCGGCGCCGCGTCGCCTCGCACCGTCTTATTCACCACGAAACTCGGAAGAAGGACGCACATGACCGCACACCTCACTCCCGCCGACCGCCCCTCCTGGCCGCGTCGCGCCGTCGTCACCGCCGGCATGCCCTACGGCAACAAGGGTCTGCACTTCGGCCACGTGGGAGGCGTCTTTGTCCCGGCGGACTTCTACGCTCGCTTCCTGCGCGACCGTCTGGGCCGCGAGAACGTGATCTTCGTCTCCGGTACCGACTGCTATGGATCCCCCATCATGGAGGGCTTCCGCAAGCGCCGTGAGGCAGACGGCTACACCAAGCACATCTCCGATTACGTGCGCGAGAACCACGACAGCCAGGAGACCGACCTCGCCAGCTTCGGCGTGTCCTGCGACCTGTATGCCGGCAGCGCGCTGGAGCCCGCCGTGCACATCCACGAGCGCATGACCGCCGAAATCGTCGAGCGCCTGCACGAGCAGGGCAAGCTCACCAAGATGAGCACCAAGCAGTTCTTTGACCCGGCCGCCGGACAGTTCCTGAACGGCCGCCAGGTCCTCGGCCGCTGCCCCATCCAGGGCTGCAAGTCCGAGAAGGCCTACGCCGACGAATGCGACCTCGGCCACCAATTCGAGCCCGAGGAGCTCATCGCCCCCAAGAGCGCGCTCACCGGCGAGACGCCCGAGCTCGTGCCGGTGGACAACCTGTATTTCGACCTGCCCGCCTACACCGAGTACATGCGGGAGCACGCCGAGCGCCTGGCCGCCGATCCCACCGTGCGCTCCGTGGTGTCCAAGACCATGCAGGAGTGGCTCGACGCCCCGCGCCTGTTCATCCAGGTGAAGTTCCGCGATGAATTCGAGGCCATCCGCGGCGAGCTGCCCGCGCACGAGGTCATCGAGGCCGAGGGCAACAAGGGCTCCTTCACGGTGGTCTTCCCCACCTGGCGCGAGCGCGACGAGGCCCACGAGGTCCTCAACCGAGCCGGCGTGCGTTTCCGCTCCGGCAAAGCGCTCGTGCCGTTCCGCATCTCGGGCAACGTCGAGTGGGGCGTGCCCCTGCCCGAGGTCGAGGGCTGCCGCGACCTCACGGCCTGGGTCTGGCCCGAGAGCCTGTGGGCGCCCATCAGCTTCACCCGCGCCGTCCTCGCACGCGACGCCGCCAAGCTCGAGGCCGCGGGCACACCTGCCGCCGATCTCGCCGAGTGCGCCGTCGCCGACGCCCAGCTCGTGGACGATGCCCCGGCCATGATCATGGACGAGCCCACCTACACGCACACCAGCCTCGACTGGCACGACTGGTGGGCCAGCGAGGATGCCCGCGCCTACCAATTCATCGGCCAGGACAACATCTACTTCTACTGCATCGCGCAATCCGGCATGTGGGAGGCACTCGACTGGAACATGCAGCAGTCCTGCGTGGCTGCCAACTACCATATCCTGTACATGGGCAAGAAGGCGAGCTCCAGCTCCCAGACTCCCCCGCCGCTGGCGCATGAGATGCTCGAGCACTACACCCCCGAGCAGCTGCGCGCGCACTGGCTGTCGCTCGGCTTGGGTGAGAAACCCGTCAGCTTCTCCCCGAAGGCCTTCGACCTGCGAGAAACCGGCAAGGACAAAGACGGCAACCCCATCCTCGCCCGCGATGACAAGCGCGTAATCGACCCCGCCCTCAAGGAGGGCGCGCTGCTCACCGGTGTTTTCAACCGCCTGGCCCGCTCTGCGTTCTACGGCGTGGCCGTCAAGGAGGGCGATGAGGCCGCCTACCGCACCGGGTGCATCCCCGCGGGCGAGCCTTCCGAAGCCGCGCGTAACGCAGCCGAACAGGCAGCGATCGCGTTCGAGCAGGCCATGCACGCCTTCGAGCTGCACCACGCCCTCGGCGTGTGCGATGAGTTCCTGCGCGCCGCCAACAAACGCTGGAGCGACGCCTCCAAGGCCGCGAAGAACAGCGGGGACGACACCGCCATGAACCAGGCGCTCGTCGACGCGTTCCACGAGCTGCGCGTGGCGACCGTCCTCATGCACGGCATCGTGCCCACGGGCTGCGAGCTGATCTGCGAGCACTTCTCCATCGACCCCGTCGCCTTCTTCTCCTGGGACAACATCTTCAAGACGAACGACGAACTCACGGCCGAGCTGGGCGAGAAGCCCGGCACGCACGCCATCAAGGCGCTGCCGCCGCGCTTCGATTTCTTCGCGAAGCACCCGTCGCAGTTCTAGCCGACCATCTGACAGCCCGGCGCGGGGGACCGAGCGTTTTGCTCGATCAGGTCCTGACTCACGACGAAAGCCCGCCGGGCTTTCTGTTCGTGCGGAATCTACAAAAACCCTCGGTCCCCCGCGCCGGGCCCCATGTCACCACGATAGAGAACAAGCCAGGCCCGTGAGTCAATGCGACTCACGGGCCTCTTTCATCTACTGTGCTCAAACTACTTTAGTCCTTCGCTGACTTCGGGCAAAACCAACCACTACGCAGCTCCAAGGTCGAATGCTCTGGGTTTCACCCTATCAATAGCCCAGACTAGCCGCTTCCGCTCCCAAAAGGCGTTCAAAGATGATTCGCAGGTCATCCTCATCCAGATAGCCGCCCTCGAGTTCCCCACGGTCGATCGCATCGAGCATGATCTTCTCCTTTTCCTTAAGGCGTTCGTAAATCACCTTATCGAGCGAGAAGGGGCTATCGTTCAGTTGAAAGTTCTCCTGCATGAAGTAGTACCTGGTCTTCTGATCTTCCGGCAGGCCCAAGCGATGGATTCGGTCCTTCGATTGGAGCAGATGCACCAGGTTGTAGCTGTACTCAAAGTAGACGGCATCGTGGCAGACTGAATGGAGCGAGACTGACTCCGCCAGGGTCTGGGGATTTGTCACGAGGACTTTAAACCGTCCAGCGCGGAACGCGTCGAGGATATCGCGGCGCTCATCTTGAGGGGTCGCCCCGTAGATCGCCTCCGCAGAGACTCCCATCCCTCTCAGGCCGTTCACGATGTTGTTAATACTGCGCACGAAAATGCACCACACGACCACCGGTCTACCCTCAGCGGCAATCTGCGAGACCAGACGCTCGCACGCGGTGAGCTTCGAGCTCGGTCTGCTCTTCTCGATCGCATCGTAGAACGTGTCGGAAAAGTCAACGTAATCAATATCGTCGTAACTGTCCCCCACCTGGTCGAGCACGAACTCGAGGTCGTCGGGATCAACTGCCCTGCCCAACATCTCCGGATCGCTTTCCAACTGGAGAGTTCGAATAATCCGAGCCAGCGCATTGGGGCACGAGGCGTGAAGAACGTGAAGGAGCGTGCTCTCGTCCGGCGACGCCTCAATCTCGATTAGCGCATCGGGCTCCGGGCGCGGCACACCGAGCTCATCCTTATTCGTACGGCAGAAGAAAGGCGCAATACGGTCGTTTAGCTGCTGCACGAACGCAGGACCGGGGGACTTCAGTTCTCCGGGATCGTACCCGAAGAACGTATCGTAGTCCTCACGATACAAGATGTGAAGCAGGTTGTAGATGTCCTGATAGGTGTTGGGGATCGGCGTACCTGTGAGCGCGATGACGTACTGCGCCCCTTCCGAGGCGTCGAGCGCAGCTGTCGCACGCTTGCCCTTGATTGCCTTTACGCGGTGCACCTCATCGAAAACTATGAGGGTCTGATTGGGCACGATAGCGTGCAGCTCCTTCGAATAGTTGTGCAGCGACTCATAGTTGAACATGAGCAGATTGCACCGCCCGCTATCGAGCGAGAGCGCGTTCTTTCTCCCTTCGGGCGGCATCGCCGCGATGCGCGAATCGCCCAGCGAGAAACACTCCAAAGGCAGTTTTTCCCCAAATGTCGCCACCCACTCGTTCTCCCACGACTCGAAGCCGTTCTTGGGGCAAACGACAACGATGCGGCGCACGAGCCCCAGATGGTGAAGATACGCAAATACACCGAGGACCGTGGCAGTCTTGCCCGCGCCGGGAACGGAGAAGTCCGCAGCGCGTCCAACCGCCGCCATGAAAAAGGCGTCGAGCATCTGCCGGTCGCGCAGGGGGCGCGCGGTTGCATTGTTTACGACGGAGCGGAACTCCCGATACTTCGCACCCAGCTGGGGATCGTCGGCAATGCCCTCGGCGGACTGCGCTTTGATTGCCAAACCAACCTCTGATCGCTCACGGATATATGTCTCAGCAGCGTTCACATACGAATTGAAGCTGGCGTCGACCTCGACCTCAACACCGTGACCTTGCGCCGCGATGACCGCATCTGCCATCTCCTGGCACTCGCGCAGGCCCAAGTCACCGTCGAGATAGATGCGGTCGCCATCCACTCCGGCCACAGCACTTGCGGGATAGAACATCCAGGCGCGCCATGCGGGGGAGGTCATAAATGTATCGACATCCTGACCTTCCACGCGCAAGTACATCCCCGGGAGAGCATCGTCGTGGCAGACATACACCTTAGGCGCGGGCATCGATTTCACCAATCAGCTCATTCGTCTTGTCAATAATCAAACACAGGTTGCTGCGTACCTTGTGCAGCTCCGCCGAACCGAGCACATCGAGCATCTCGGGCAGTATCTTCTCCAAATCATGGAGACACTCCGCAGACTTCTTTGCCGGCGTATCCATGAGCTTGCCACGACGAACGACCTCGCGGGCGCGATTGCCCGCACGAGAGAATTTGTCGACCAGCTCGGTATCGGCACGCAAGTCGCTCACCTTTTCGCGCGTAAGCGGCTCTGACCCCATCTTCTCAAAGAGCTCGGACATCGCTTCCTGCTCGGACGCCTTGAACTCCTGGGCAATGTCGGTGCCCGCCACGTCTTTGAAGTCTCTGATATAGCGCGTGATGTCCTTATCGGGCTGAATCACGATATTTGAGAACATGAGCTGCTTGATCAGCTCTTTGTCCCGCCTGTTGTCCCACTTCTTGAGAACAGCCGCAAATTCTCCCAGCGGTCCATCGACCTTGAGAGCACGCGCAAGATGGTACTGCTCCGGGGCTCCGCAGAACTCGAGGAACTCCTCCATGTACATAGCACGCTCAACGAGCTTGCTGACTTCGCCCTCCTTCATACCCGTCGCCTTGCCATACTCGGCAGGGGTAATAAGATGGTTCTTCACCACATCGCGGTAAACTCCGACCAGCCGATCGACCGGATCATAGGCGACCCTTTCTTCCTCTCCAATCTGGATCGCAAGCTCCAGCAGTTTGATGCGCTTCTCGTCACTTGCCACGGCATCGTCGAGAATTGCCGCCTCAAACCAACCCGCTTCGCAGGCATCACGCGCTATCCTGCGAATGCACGTCAGACGACGATTGCCGTCAATCACTCTGCCATCGTTGAGCACAATGCCCGGGCGCAACTGCCCGCGCAGAGCAATGTCCCGCTGTGTCTTACAGAGCGCAGCGGGGTTGCTCCGCACGATGAAGTCCTCAATTACCGTGTTGTACGCCTCGCGCTCGAGCCCGAGGAGATCGGAGCCGTTCTCGGAGTCGTATTCGCTCACCCACGTTGCGATACGGTCATTCTGATCGTTGTAGAACAGCGCGTCCGTCTTAATACGATAGATGTCGAAATCCCTCGTCACGCCATCAATTGAATGCTTCTCCTTGCGACCGGTCGACAAAACCACGCCCTGGGCGATTCCCTCACTTAGCAAGTTCATTTCGAACCTCTTTCTTCCAGGTGTCCATCGATGAGTAATACACGTCCTCCACGTCGTCATGGAAGACGCCCGAATTGTGAATGGCCGTCACCAGGTTGGCAGTTGGGCACGAAACCCCAAGCTCATCCCTGAGCAGCCGCTGCAGAGCATCACGACCGACGCCCTCATGCCGCGACACAAGCCACCCGACGAGCCAGTTGGCAGACATCCGCCCCTCCAGACCGACTGCAAACACCCGAACTCCGGCAAGAATGCAGCTGCTGAATAGACCGCTCGCATCAAGCAGACCCTCGTAAAACGAGTCGGGCAGCTCAATCGCATCCAACGCCTGCGTAGACGTCGTCCCTGCCCGCAAGCTCACTATCGTAAAAGGAACCCCCTCGGGAACAACGGCGCTTACCGACACGGCGTACGATTCGATATCGGACATACGGACGCCCAGCACATCGTGCAATCGCGAGAACGAGATGTAGCTGTTCGGTTCGTACAGCATGATCCGGTGGTCATCCCGAGCTAACTGCAACGCATGACGAAATGCCGGATGCCTCCAAACTGCATCCTCGAAACCAGAATCGCCCCTCGTAAATGACGAGCGACTCCCAATGAGACGAGCGAAGTGCTCACCGGGTGTCTTTCCCACTCGGAAAAGCAGGTCCCGATCCTCAAAGAACCCCGCGGCAGCAAAGAGGCGGTCGATGTCGATTGCAGCGCCTGTTGCCGCGGGAAACTCATATGCAAATCGACTGCGCACAAGTCTCGCATCGCAGATATCGCCCGTGAGCTCACGGGCGCAGAACTCCTCGACCGCACTGGCAAGCCCCGTATTGGAATCAGTCGTCTCGGCCCTACCCTGCACGCCCTCAGGCGAAGCATCATTGCCGACCTCTTCAGTCTCAATCCCCAGCCACTCAAGAACGGAAACATCCTCGGAATCGGCGAACAGATCAATCCATATCGCGGCGATACCTGCGCTGAACCCATATGCACGCTCGTACTCCATTGCCAAGACGCTCTTGGGTTCACACGGGTGCTCCGCAACAAACGCTCGCACCTGTCTTTGGCGGCTAGATTCCCCAAAGCCCACAGAGAGATGGTCACCAAAGCTCACATGCTCGTCTGAGTTCCAAAAAACCTGTCGCAGGACCTCATAGAGTTCTGCGGGCGTATGTATTCCCAAGCGCCTCATCAGGCTGCGTGCGGAGCGGTAGAGCAGGCGCGCAGAATACTCAGCGCCATCCTTCGCCACCGCATGCACCGCGCGGCGAATATCCCCCGAGACCGCATGCCAATCTGCAGGCTCGGTCATTTTATAACCCTCATCCAGCACGAGCTATGCCTCGCTCAGCCTGGAACCGAACACGCGCTCAACATACGCATCTAAGGCACCCTGCTTTGCGAGTTCCGCAGAGTCCCCCAGGACGAAGTTCGATTCGCACCCTTGTCCCACCTCATCGTGGAAGCCAAGGATGAAGTGCGTCGCGATCTCGTAGATAATCTCCGTCGGCGCGATGCCGAACACCTGATACTCCAGAATGTGGTCAAGTCGCTCGCGATCATCGGGGAACGCCCGCTTCATCGCCTCGCTCCTGTACAGGCGCTTAATGATCTCAGTGATATACAGGCCAGACTTCATATACAGGTCGGCGAAGGTGTGCGTGGGGTCGTCAAAGCAGCCGGGGTTTTCCTGCTCGAACAAATCGACCATCTGAACCACAACGTCGCGAGGGGTGAAGATCTGGTTCGTCTGCTGAGGGGGAACGTAGTCGAAGATATCCTCCTCCTGCGACTCGTCAAAATAGTTTGCCAGCCTTTCCCTGAGCTTGATGAACTCCTCGACGGAATCGTTGAAAACAACCTCGTCGAACAGGCGCCCAGGAAATTGACGCACCTCCCCTGTCTCCGCATCCGTATAATCCCCGCCGTCGCGTAGGAAACGGAATTCATCGACAGATATGCTGGTGACGTCCTTGAACACGTTGGCGGGAATCACCGTGTCGAAGTTCGACAGCGTGGTTCCATGCTCCCCATATGCCATGAGGAAGGACGGGATCGTCCTGCTGAATCCACGCAGATGTGCGCGGATGCGATCCTCAATCCCCTGCTTCTGCTCGTTCTTCTTTGAGGTCTCCACCTCGCGCACGACGGTCTCGCCGGCGCTGCGCACCAACTCCTCGCGCGAGTCCTCGAGCTTTTGAGTGAGAGTCTCGAACGCTTGGGCCCTCCGGCTGTCGTACTCCAAGTTAATCTGCTCGCGCTCACTGCGGCTCTCCGCAACGTCGAGGCGCTCCTTACGCTCTTGCTCGATACGGCGCGTCTGAATCTGGTAATCGCTCACCTGCCTGTTGAGTTGGATATCGGCATCTGCCTGGACTTTGCGCTCAAGTTGCTTTTGCTGGCGCGGTTTTAGCTCTCCTCCGTAGCTCTCCGTGGCCGCAGCGACAAGTGGGGTTGTCACATTCTCCCTAAAAGCCTCCTTCAGACTCTCGAGCATCGCCTTATCATCGCTGTCCGCCTCGTGCTGCTTGGCGATATTCTCAACCTCGCTGGTGAATTCCACCACAACATCCGAGTACACCTTAGGCCCAAAGATACCCTGAGCCGTGCCCACAATCTGCTCAGCGGGAATTTCAACGTTACCTTCGTCATTGAGGGAGAGGGACTCCGCCGTGCTCCCGTCGATCTCGACCTTGTTCTTCTCTTTGTCCTTCGTCTTACCTTGCTCATACGGGGCAAAGCGCTCGATGATCTCAACGACCTCCGCAGGGGCGTGGAACACACTGGAGATGTTCTGGAACAGGAAGTTGCTCATGAACCCGCGCTTAACGACCTCCCGGGCGTGGATACGACGGGGCACACTGAGCACCTGCTCGGCGTTGAGCTCGATCATCTCGCCCTCGTCATCCTCACCATAGACCGGGAAGAAGTTCAGCAGCTGGCGAATATGCCGCTCGCGCGTTGAGACATCACCGCCGCCTCGCGCGGTATCGCCGTACAGGTCATTCGCGAACTGCTCGAAGATTGTGAGCGTGCGGGCGGGATCAAAGTCGAACACATATGCGTTCTCCTTGCGGGCAAATCGCCCGCCACCCAAGTCGAACAAACATGGGTTCTGGGAGCGGAACGCCGCCTGCATATACTGAGCGGGACTTTGCATATTGGAGAGCATGAGGACCGCGGTCCACTCGGGAACGGTCACGCCCGTGGTGAGCTGCCCGACCGAAAGAGTGATGGTCTTTTCGTGCGCGGCGATAGCCCGGCGCACCTTGTCGAGCGACTTCTCGTTCTCATCGTCAGCATCGATCTTGCCGTCACCCGCCGCGAGCACGACCTCGTAATCCTTGAACACGGGGTGCTTTTTCAGCTTCTTAGCCATCGCCTTGGCGGAGTCGACGCGCTCGAGCATCCAGAACGTATGGCGCAGTTCATCGCGCAGCCCCGCCGTCGAGAACGGGAACTTTTTCTGCGTTGTGAGTGCGTCCAGGAACTTGTCAACGTCCGAGTCATGAACAAACGCACCGCCCTGAGTTGTGGAGAAAAACTCATTCAAATCGAAGGCGAACTCAGTCTGCTCGCCATCGATCTCCATGCCGCCGCGTGCATCCTCTTCCACGATATCGCTCATCTGATAGGTGAGCAGATTCAACTTGGGAAGGTTCGCATAGGGGTTCGGCAACTCGGAGTCCTCGGGCCAGTCGCGCTTTGCCTGCTGTTCGTCGGCATACGTCCAGTTGTAAATCGCATCTTCTGCAAACTTCTCGTTGGCGATTGCTTTAAACGGCGTACCGGAAAGATGCAGCGTGAAGCGACGCTTGATATGGTCGAAGGCGACATCGGTCTTGAACGTATCGACGCCCTCGTGCGCCTCGTCGATGATGAGGACGTCCCACGTGAGATCGGCGACCTCGTTGAGCTTATCGTATCTGCCACCAAAGCGAATGGAGCCCTTAAGATCCTGAAGGCTCACGAACTCGATGAAGCCCTTGGGGCCGTCGGGCTCGCTCGCCAACTTATGACGATACTCCTCGCAGCTGATGCAATACGGACGACCCGCCAGCGCGTCGACGCTGCTGATAAAGCGGAACCCGCCCTCCACGCCGACGAAGTTCACGTAGTCGTCGTACCAGGAGTTAGCAATGGCAGGACGGTTGGTTACGATGAGGACACGCTGGGCTCCGAGGGCAAGACACAGGTCGTATGCGGTGAGCGTCTTGCCAAAACGGGGCTTCGCGTTCCACAGGAACTCCCCGCCGCGCTCGCCGGCCTCATCCCAATGGGCACGGGCGAAGGCGGCCGTCTGCTCGACCGCCTGCTCTTGCTCAGCACGCAGCGTGTAGGATGCCGCTGCGGGCGTATCGAGCACGCCGTCGGTATCGCGGAAACAATAGAACTGCATGTGCGATGCGTCGCCGTCAATTTCGAACCATTCGGTTTTGGGCTCGCGGTTCACGCCCTGCTTTTCGAGATACGCGTGGAAATCGCTGTCGCGGAACGTACCGTCGCGATGCTCCCACGTGGCGTTGCCGCTCCACTCGAGATGCCACTGCACATCGGCGGTATGGGTCTGCTGCTCGATGCGCCTGCGGACGTCCTGCTCGGTATAACCAATCTTGGTCCAGCCGTTGTGCCGGGCGATTTCGGGCGTGGTGTACGCGTAGATTTTCGGGGTGGCAGGCGCAGAGGTCGCGATGAGCCGGGAGATGTCGATACCCGCCATGGCTACTTCATCTCCTTCACGTGAGACTCGATGAAGGCGATCTCGTCATCGGAGAGACCGTATTTTGCATAGAGCTGTTTGTCGATATCCGCAATGGGCTGCGACCAGTCGATGTCGGAGGATGGGGTGAAGTCCTGCAGGGGGACGTACTTCCATTTCTTAGGGGTGAGATCCTGAGTGATTTTCAATACGCCCAACATTGCACGAGCAAATTTTGTAGAGATGTATTTAAGGCAGTTTCTGCCTTCGACCTCACTATCAAAATAGCCAACGCTCAAGAACGACTCTGTTGACCCCGTTCCAGGTGCCGTAAGAACAGGCTGCGATAAAATCTCTCCAAATTCTCCGGTGCCGTTTGCTTTTGGCAAGACGATTGAATACTTATTCAGCGGCTTTGGGTTATTTACATATTCTGCTCTGATATACTTATATTTTCGCTCGTTGCCTTGCCTGCCAAGAATGCAGATGTACTCGGCGTTGTCAGTTGGCTTTTCGTCGGAAAAGACCTCGGGAATACAGTCGAAAATATTGGTCGACATGTCATAATCATGACCCTTACTCAAGCGGCCAAGATTCTCACCATTGTCATCTTCACAATACCGGGCAAACGGACAGTCTCTATGCAGCTGATCCGTCAGCCTATAAACCGTACGCGAAACCACGCACTGATCCATTCCGACATATCCATCAGCACTACACACATTTCCCAAAATGTGATTTAGCTCTTCATATTTTGTAAAAACCCTTATACCGCCAAATTGTGCGGCAGAATCGCGGAAAGATATCGCAACTCCGCCCTTAATATCCGTATTGGCGAATACTCGCGTAGCGTCCTCTTCGTAGCTTAAAACCTTAAAATGCGGGTCTTCGAGCATTTTTTTATTCCACGCCTTTGGGGTCGACCCCGCATCAAATAAGAAGCGAGCCGGAGTAATGAGTTCGACCTTGTCCGAAACCGCAAATGCAGCATCCATAAACTCATGATAAATAGGAGCTGCGTAGTTCCTATTCCCCGAATCAGACTCAGCACTTGAAAGCTGATACGGCGGATTACCGATTACCGCATAGAAGCGTCCGTTCGTTCGTTCGTTCGTTCGTTCGTTCGTTCGTTCGTTCGTTCGTTCGTTCGT
>ERZ832522.4140-NODE-4140-length-14782-cov-25.972839_pt1 | contig 14782 bp, 13 predicted proteins | sample MGYA00519951_ERZ832522 | MGnify/ENA primary metagenome ERZ832522 (study PRJEB31850, sample SAMEA3708728) | human gut metagenome | biome: human gut; feature: human-associated habitat; material: faeces | place: China | collected 2014 ... | reverse complement strand
TTTAAAAGGGCTGCTTTTTAAAGAACACGATGTTTTCTTTTAATGTTTTCTTCAATCTTTTTTAGACTTTCTTGAAAGAAAGTCAGCAAAGAACTTTGCGCACTGTAACAAGTCCTGTTTAGCTTTGCTCGCTGTCCGGCTTCCGGGCAACTCGGCATTGCAGTACAAAGAAAAGCTTTAGCTGCGAATCATCAATGCCTCAAACAGTCCCTCCAGCACTTACAGCTCGCATCGCACACAACGGACTGGCTCACAATGTGCGCTTCCGCTCTGCATCATACTATTCAGCTATGACTTTCGGCAGCACAGTATCGACTGCCTGGTGTTATCATTGATTATTTACCAAAGCACTAAAGCGTATGGTGTTAGAGCACATTGAGCAGATTTTGTTATGTGCGAAGTGAATAAGGCGAAAGCGGAGTGACTTGTCCGAAGCCTGCTTGCAGGCAAGTTTCGCGGAGCCGCCGTTGAGCGATGCAAAATAAAAATCTGCGACGTGCCGGCTTTTCTTTGGTTCGTTTCTTTTACCGCTAAAAGAAATGAACATTTAAGAAAAAAATCTTTGCGCAGCTTGCTTCTGGAAGAAAGCTGCATAAAGAAAACTAAAAAGTATTTTCACAACTTACAAACACAAAAACAAAACCAAATTATGAAAGGAGCTGAAAATATGACTGTCAGCAAAAATCCTACTTCCCTCAAACTTTCCATGGACGTAGAAAACGGCACCAACGCTCTTGGCGCCATGCAAACCAAAAGCACCTCTGTCGGCAGTGTCCGCCTGAACGCCGAAGCCGCCAAATGCCTCGCAGTTACCGAAGCCATCGGCGAGCTTATGAGCCACGCCGTCGTTAACGTCTACGTTACCGAAAAAGCCGAACTCGACAAAGCAGAATAACCTAAAATTTCAAACAAAAATCTAATGTAAAGGAGAACAAACATGGAAAAAACTTTAGAACTCATCTTCACCAAAAGCGACGGCGCTAAAAAAACTTTAAGCATCGCCGACCCGCGTGAAGACGTTACCTTAGCCGAAGCGCAGGCAGCAGCAGCCAAGATCATCGAAGCAGGCGTGCTGACCAGCGGCGGCCTGGGGCTGAATGAATTCGTCGAAGCCCGCATCAAGGTAGTTACCGTTACCGTGCTGGCTTAACCGCCATGGATACCAAAGAGATCTTCAGCGCTGTTGGCAACTTCGGTTTCCCGATGGTACTGAGCTGGTATCTGCTGCTGCGTATGGAGCAGCGGCTGGATAAGCTGACCAGCTGCCTGAACGAACTGAGCCGGGCCATCATCAGCAAACACAGAGAACTGTAAAATAAACAGAGAAACGAGGTACGACATCAATAGCAAATACACAAAGCTCCTGCACTGGTTACGCCTTTTGGCTTACATCATAGGCAGAAAATAACAAACCAAATCAGCGATATGAAACTTACTTCATATCGCTGATTTTTTATATTGCTGAGCTTATTACTGTAGATTGCAACTAATTACAGAGAGGTTCACAGAAACAGCTCCCTATCCAGTCGTTATTTCTGCGGTCTTTCGGCAGTCCTGTTCTATGCTGCGCTGTCACTCGCACGTAACAGTGCCTCAATGTCTAGAAACTGAATCTCAACCCGGCGTTGACTTGCCATTTTTTCTGGAAGGTCCCGCCGAATGAACGCGCTATGCCAAAATACAAATTATTCTGCTTTCCTAACATCACATCTCCGCCAAGATCAACTTCATACCACGTATCTTTCATACTTTGTGATTCCACTAACTGTACATTATTACTGTCAGTCATATTTATATCGTAACTGCCTCCGAACTCATGCAGCCAGCTTCCACGTACATATATATTTCCGCCATTAGCAAAAGCACGCCCCAACGCAATACCGATTCCACAGCTGGCACTGTTAACACCGTCAGTCTGAACACGTACTCCATTATCCGTGCTGTAACCGGCTCCATTTAACCGCCCTAATGTTATTTCCAGCTGCGGATCAAGGTACCAGCCATACTCATCTAACAATATCCGTTTCCCATAAACAGCATCTAAAGAAATACCATTGTTTCTTAATTTACTGCCGACATGATCTCCTGTCAGCGTCCTGCTGGCAACATCATTTTCCATATGATTGACCTTTAGATTCAAGTCAAGATAATGACCAGATAACAAACGCCTTACACCATAAAGATTCAGCCCCAGATCTTGGTAATCACCAGTACCGCTGGCATAGTTCCCTTTTCCTTCTGTATATAAAACAGCCGCTCCCAACAGCCAGTTACCCTTACTATCATTGGTAAACTGACGGTCAAATCCAATCGCATAGGTATTATATTGGCTTTCGAAATAATTTCTACCTCTGTAAGCATCATCTCCACGTTGCAGCTGTACCCAAATACCGCCATTATCTATTTGCTCGTGAAGCAATCGTTCTGCGTTCTTCATTATACCCATACCGCTGCGAACTTCTGGTACTCTATGCATTTTGGTCAGCCGCTGACGCACTATTGTATTGTTACGCCATCCATAATATATATGTGAACCGGCTGAACAAGCGCTTTTGACTGTGGTACTTGTATTATTTGCTTTATCTTCAACATCACCAGTTCCCAAACCAACGATCTTCCATTCATTTCTCCCACCTACAGTAATTTTAGTCAGCTGTGCCTGATAGTTATATAAAGCGCCTTCCATAATGCCACTGGTCAAATTGAAATTTCCCACCGGGGCATCAATTATTTTCTGCTCGAATTGTTTTCCGGACAGCGCCGAAGCTTCCGGATCATAGGTCAGTAGTTTGTAGTTACCCGCACCTGATGCATTAGAAATCGTTAAACGATCGCTTTCCCCCTTATTTAAATCTGTATTGATAATAAAAGTCCCGCTATCGCCATGCAGCCGGTCGATCTTCAGCTCTTGAAATGACCAATCATTATGATACAAATCAACGATACCATTTTTTAACGTTAAATTACTTACTTCACTGCTATTTTTCAATGCATCTACTGCACTGTCACCGCATTCTACCCTGTCCAGCACCTGCCAGACAGCTCCATCTGCCAATGTCATATTTATACTTCCGCCATCTGTTAAGCTGGCACCCCGCAGATAAGAATCTCGATTCAGCAAATGCAGATTGATAGCTGAATTTTCCATATAACTTGCCAAATCACCTGTGATCCTGATCTTGTTTTCAGCATTGCCTGCTACATTGATATTAACCGACCCACCTGCAGCAACAACAGCATTATAATATCGTTCCACATCTGCTGTTAGGCTTGAGCTATCACCAATATTCTCGATCAGCAGATCTCCATTGACATTGATAACACCATTTCCCTCTGCTGCCAAAGCATACACATCTGCTTCTGATTTACCTATAGCATCCAAATTACGGATAACCGTACTGCCGTTAAGATTTATGGTAGCAGTCTGTTCCCGTTTATTATTGCCCGTATCCCCATACGTTGCTAAAACACCATAAGTAAAAGCAACTCCTGATTTGGACGTTGATTTAATATTTTCCAAAATTATTTTATCGTTATTGTCCGTACCAACAGTAATTAAAACATCAGCATCTTTGCTGCGTTCATCACTATCATTACCGTCGCAACTCCAACTGTCACTGTAAATACCTGCTGCAAAAGTCTGCCCTGCGCTGTCTGATATGCTTTCAGCCTGGAGTGAATTGATGATAAAATCATTACGGACTATGATCTCACTGCCATTATTAGCTTTCAGTCCATAATGCCAAAGATTAGCAGAACCATAACTGCAGACAGAATCAGATATCTTCAGAGAGCCATTGATATGCAGAGTATTCTTACCTCCCATCAGCGAGATGATCCTGCCATCATTATTATTTTGTATTTTATTGCTTATTTCCAAATCACCGTTGATCGTTATCGCCGCTTCAGCATAATTTGCCTTCTGATTATTAGAGCCAACATCGATCACACCCCAAGGAGAGGTACTATCCAGTTTTAACTCTCCAGCATTTTCAATATTAATAATATAATTCTTAGGACTGCCAGAAGTATTGGAATTATTGAAACTTATCAATTCATCACCAGTACTTACTATTCCCTCATGAAAATTATACTCACCCGGAGCCGTCACAGTCTTGGCATAGATAAAATCCGATGCATTTACTGCTACAGGCAAACTTAACCCACATACTACTCCCAAAACAACTTTCTTATTAAGCCCTTTGCTCAACATCATAACACCCTTTCTCATCTTACAAGTTTTATATTTTCAAAGCCGCTGATTTAATACTGCAACTCATCTTCCACTTTAAAATCACTTACAGTCCCTACAGACAGCTTTTGCCTTACACAGTTCCATCCAAACTGTAAAACTCATAACCATCTCATTAAAAACAAACAATAACTGCATCTTTCTTTTATTTAAAATCAAAAATATTCGTTACGATAATATTACCAAGTATTATAGCACTTCTGTACCCCCCCGCAAGACACTTACTTTAAACATGTGTACAACGTCTGCGAGTCTTGCCCGGCGCATTACGCCAGCGGCTTTACAACTATCGGCGTCTGCGCGTTTTTTATGGTTCTGTTACTTTTGCGTTTCGCCTAACCGCCGCGATCATTGCCGGAGCACAGCCCCTGTAAATCATACTAAAAATACAAAAAACGCCTGCTGTTGAGGCAGACGCTGCAAAACAATAAAAACCTCCTTTATTCAAATAATAGAAATAACAACTCATCTTTAAACGGTTTTAAGTATTTTTCTGTAAAATATATACTTGTAAGTTTTTTATAGATTATATAAAAAAACTGCCTTTTCAGACAGTTTTCTTACCATACGCACTAATACTCTCAATATTAAATTGGAAATAATTCGCAATCAAAAATCGCTATTATATCCTTCCATGCATCCAACTGGCAATTTCATCAGCTTTTCTTTGAGAAACTATCCCTTTATCAATATAACTTCTTAAAATTGCCACTAAGCTTGAGAAATCATTTTCCGTAAATTTCCTGTGAGCCTCAATAGCATACACTTCATCACAAAAAACCTTGCCTATCGCTTCATCAGATTGCCCAGAATCAAATAGTCTAATCAGATCATTTACCCATCCCTGAGCAATTTCACTTCTGCCAGTAGAGGTAATCCCTCCTCCGCTACCATCCACAGCATCTCTGTGGATAGCATAATCAAGCGCATAAGTCATAGAATCGCGATAAGTAACTCCGTGGCTATGCAAAAATACTGAGCCACGGATAACAGCGCCTGGAATAACATGTTCCCATTCTCCTCTGCTATCCAATAAATCGCTGGCAGAACCTCCCTCCTTATAAATTTTTACACGACCACACCTTTCACCATGGTCACAATTTGGATCAGTACAAATAATACACATAACCAATACCTCCTTATATTTTAATCTGATTTTAGAATAACATTAACCTGATTTACAATGGTGGAAAATGCCGCCTTTCGCAAAATAATAATTTAAATACTCAGACAAAAAAAGAGCAAACCAAAATGGTTTGCTCTTTTTTATGATAAACTTGCTGTCTGCCGGACTTATTTTTCTTCTATGCCCTTCAGCATTTTTATGACCCGCACAACTTCGTCGATCGTGATCTCGCTGTGCTTTTTTTCGTCGGTTTTTTCTGCGCCTCTGACCAGATAATCCAAGCTTACCTGCAGGATATCACAGACCCGGCACAGCATCTGCAAAGTGATCCCGCTGCGGCCATGCTCGATATTACTCAGGTGTGTCTGCGAAATACCCAGTTTAGAGGCGCATTCAGTCTGTGAAACCGCCAGCTTCAGCCGCATGATCCTGATCCTGGTGCCGATCTCTTTATAATCGATGCTGTTATCAAATGCTTTTCTGCCCATCTGCTATTCAGCTTTCGCTGTATCTTCAGCCAAAATCTGTTCTACACGATAGGAAACGGTTTTCTGTCTGGCGGCTGCGGCCTGGGCAGCCAGCTCCTGCTCGCGTTGTTTGTCTTCTATCACTTTACGGGCTTTTGATTCCGAGCTTCTGCCAAAGCGGAAGGTAGCGCCGACATTAGCTGCCTTCTCACTGCCGCTGATCGAAAAACCCACGCTCAAAAGTACGTCTTTATTAGGGTTGTGGAACAGACCTGCCGCAATAGCGCTTTCACCGCTGTAAGTACCTGCCGCCATCGAGAATTGAGTCGGGGCATCCGGGTCATATTCCAGCGGATGCAGGCCGGCCATAGCGACTGCCAAAGCTCCGACTTTATCAATGCGTCCGTCCAGCTCGTCGATGCGGTTGCTTAAGCCGTCGATCCGCCCGTCTAAACGCTGTACTTCCTGGATGCGTTCTGTCCGTTCGGTAGTGATTGCCTGCGTATTTTTTTCGATATTTTCTTTATTGGTCACGATATCGCTGGTATTTTTTTCTACAGCCTCTTTGCTGGCAATGCCTTCAGCAACCGTGATATCTTCACCAGCTTCGTTTTTCAAATGCAGCTTACCTGTTTCAGCATCATAAACAGCGTCAGCCACATCTGCTTCTTTACGCAGTTCAGCTTCTTCTTTTACTTTATTATCCACATAATCAGTCCCGGCAACCTTAATATCTACCTTTTCCTTATCATTGGTAATGATGTTCTCACCGTCAAAATTATGTTCTTTCTTTTCTGCTGTGATCGTTACTGTTCCATCATCATTTTTATTATATGATATTGTGGTTTCATTATCGACATAGGTATCTTCGTCAGTTGCCAGGTCTTCGTAAAACTGCTCTTTCGAACCTTCATAACCACCGGCAACAGCACTTTCATAAGCGCTTTCGCCATCCTTACCGTCTACGCCGTCCTTACCAGCAGCGCCCTGCTCTCCTCTATCGCCTTTATCACCTTTATCGCCCTTTTCGCCCTGCTCGCCTTTATCGCCTTTATCACCCTTTTCGCCTTTCAATTCTCCGTTCTCGATTTTATCATTGACATCCTTAACTGCATCAGCCAATTTTTTATCATTTTCTACCAATTTATCTTTTATTTCCGCAATCTGCCCTACTGTCAAGTCACCGGCACTCTCACCGCAATCAGCATCGTTCCAATGCCCGCCCAAACCAAAATCTTTGTGTAATATTTCCGGGTCATCTATTTTGACACCACCTATGGTCTCAGTCTTATTCGTCGGTATCCTAGAATCACTCTGGATAATGAACCCTTTGCCTGCAGCCGCATAGCTTTTTAAACAAAAGTCCCCCCCATATGTACTCCGCCCATTATCAGGCTCAAAACGACAGCCTTTACTAAAACCTTATTCATCCTTTTCATATTCTTTTACCCCCTTGAGATTTATTTAGCATCTTTCTAAAACATGCTAAATTTCACCGTATTTATTCAACATCCAGTAAAAAAATCCTGCTCTCTTTTTGCATATTTAAGCAATTACAAGGGACGAATTAGCCATTTTATGTATATTGATATCATATTTTATAATATTAATTCATTTTGTTTCTTTATCTGCCAGCATTTCTATTTTTTATGTTTATTTCTTATTTATATTATTTTCGATTATTTGCTTTTATTTCCTAACTTGCGAAATCAGAAAAAATTTTTATACATTTTACTTTTTTAAATGCCAACTCAACAGCAAACAGTATTCTTATTACAAATATAACAACTTTCAGCACACTCTGGCCGCCGTACCCGAACCGCAGCTGTCAAATAAAAATAAGACCGGAAAATCCGGTCTTATTTTACTATCCGCTTCTTGCTCAAAACACAGTATATTTTATTTCTTTTTCAATAACAGTGCCTGTTTCAGGGTTGAATTTCATTTCGCCCCGTACCTCCGGCGTGTAAAAATCTGCTTCATATTCATAAAGCCCGTCACCGCGGTCTAATTCTACTTTAGTAAAAACAGCATTCGGAAATTCCTTACGGACCAGATTTTGCACATCATTTACTGAAAGGACGATTTTAGGGCTGCCCAGAACGGTCTGCGCTTCCATTTTAAACTCTCTTACCTTGCCGCCGTTTCTTAAAACTTCTATTTCATAGGCGGTATTGGTTTTATTATCATAGAATTTAACGTCATAATGAGGCACGAATTCAAAGCTTTCGTCCTTAGTCACCAGATGTGTGCTGCCTGCCGGTACCCATTGAGCAGCAATGCTGCGCGCCTGTTCCGCATTGATGAGTTCGGCAGCTAAAGCTGTAACTGTGATCGCCAAGGTGCAGAGAGCTGCTGCCAGCATAGCTATAGATTTTCTTTTCATATCCTTTACCTCCTTAACGGCCGTTACGTCGCCGGCCTTTGCTTTGTCTTTATTTTATAACGCCAAGATTAAAACCAGATTAAAAGCCGCATTACCTGTCAAGGCCTGCTGCGGCTGCCTTTTGAACCTAAAACATATAAACAGCTCCACTCTGTTCAAAAGATGATTTCCAGTAAATTTTTTTGAAATTTTAAAGCTGTTTCATTGTTTTTTGTTGACTGCTTTTATGCAGATCATCAGCCGTGCTGTGCTGCTCCTATCCTCAGAATAAAACCCCTGTCTGCTAAGCAGACAGGGGTTTTGCTGTTAATTTACTTTTGCTTTCAGTTCTTCTATTTCCCGGCTTTGTTCTTCCAGCTTAGCCAGCAGCAGTTTGATTTTTTCATCCTGCGCTGCCAAAGAGCTGTCTACCTCTTTACGGGTATAAACTATATCTCGTGCTTCTGCCTTACGGTCTCTAGAGCGATCCAGCGCAAAGTTGACGCCGAAGTTGCCCATTTTGCTGCCGCCTTCAGAAACACCCAGTCCCAGTGAGAACATTACTTTTTCATTAGGGGCGTAGAAGCCGCCGACTGCTAATGCGCTTTTACCGCCGTAACCGCCGTAAGCCATGGCCAGCTCGCCCTTGTTACCGTCCTGGAAGCGCGGATGCAGCCCTGCCATCGCTGCTGACAGCGCGCCGACCGTATCGATCTCGTCACCCAGCTTATTGATATCTCTGTGGATATTGCCTATATCCTGCTGTACTGCATACAGCTGACTGCCGTTGATGGCGTCCATCGAGGTGGCGCTGACTTCGCCCGCCGCTACATTGCCGATCGTGGTGCCATTGCTGCCTTCCAGCGTTATTTTGTTTTTATTGATAGTGCCGCCGCTGTCCACATCGTATTTGATAGCGCTGTCAGAAACAGTTTTCAGCTGGTCTTCGGTCGCCGCCTGGCCGCTGGTGATATTCTCTGCGTCCCAGGCAGTATTGGTCAGACCGCCGATCGTGCCTGCACCGCCGTCGATAGTGATCTTATCGGCCGTAATAACGCCGTTGGTACCATTCATATTGATATTACCGGTATTGATCGTACCGTTATTGCCGTCGATAGTGACTTTATTGGCGCCGCTGCCGATCTCGACTACTTCATTCAGCTTCAGCTCGTGATCGATGCCGCCGCTGTCATTAGTGGTTTTTGTGACGATAAAGTTACTGTCGCCTGTCGATACCGAGCTTTGCTGCGCGGCCAGTTCGACTGCTTCCGCCGCCGTATCGTAGATCGCTTTCAGCTGGTCTTCCGTTGCCGCCTGCCCGCTGGTGATATTATCCGGGTCCCATGTAGTATTGGTCAGGCCGTTGACCGTGCCTGCATCATCTTTATTGATCGTCACGCCGCCGGCAGTTATCGAACCGTCGCTGCCGTCGATGACAACATTGCCGTTACCGACTTCGATCTTACCGTCGCCGGTGCCGTCTACTTTGACGCCCGTACCAATCTCCAGCTCATCAGCCAGCTTCACTTCGTAATCGGTGCCGCCGCTGCTATTGGTAGTTGACGTAACAACGACATTGCTATCGCCTGCCGAAACAGTAGCCTGCTCGGCCGCTTTCTGCGCTACTTCATACAGCTGGCTGCCGTTGACGGCATCGGTAGAAGTGGCGCTGACCTGCCCTGCCGCTACGTTTTGGATCTGACGGGTCGCCCCGGAGCTGCCTACGCTGACAACGCCCACAACATCGCTGACGCCGGCCCATTTAGTATAACTGCTGTTGCCCGTAACGCTGTTGATCGCCGTCGCTGTAGAATTATTTCCCAAAGCTACACTGTCTTTTAAGCTGATACTGATATTATTTCCCAGCGCCGCCGAATTTTCTGCACCGGAGCTGATCGTATTGTTATTGCCGATAGCAGTGCTGTTTTCAGCGGCAACTTCATTAGCAGTGCCGACTGCGGTACTGCTGCTGCCGGAAACAGTATTTCCCGTTCCGAAAACATTGCTCTTGGAACCGCTGGCAATATTATTATAGCCAAAAGCATTGGCATTATCGCCGCTGGCAGTATTGCTGAAACCAAAAGCGCTGGACGCCAGGCCGCCTGCAGTATTACCGTAACCAAAAGCACTGGCATTTTCATTCGTAGCCGTATTATTATAGCCGATCGTACTGGAACCTACGCCGCCTGCTGTATTATTGTAGCCAACTGCACTGGCAGCCAGAGCATTAGCATTATTGCCATAGCCGACAGCGCTGGCATTCTCACTGGCCGCTTTATTCCTGAAACCAACTGCGCTGGACGCCAGACCGCTTGCCTCATTGCTATAGCCAAAAGCACTGGCATAGTCCACTTTAGCAACATTGCTGAAACCAAAAGCACTGGACGCTACACCGCCGGCATTATTGCCATAACCGACAGCGCTGGCATTTTCATTGGCCGCTTTATTCCTGAAACCGAGCGCGCTGGACGCCATAAAATCGGGGACGTAACCAGCAACCTGCTGGCAGGAGCAGATATGAAAGGAGAAGGCAACCTGGGTAAGGGAACGTATTATGAAGACATGTCGGTCGCTCCCACCTGGAGGGAATATCGTTACGATGAGTTGCCTTTCATGCACAATCTGGCTGCGTATGCAGAAGAAGAGATAACCCTGCCTTTCCGTCATTCGCAGCTGCTGCTTAAAGGAGGACTCCGAAGTGACATGACTTTCATCCCGGGCACGGTGTATGGCACCGTATCCAGTCTGTCTCCCCGTTTCAGTGCCAAGTATTTATTTGGCGAAAAAGAGCATGGTTTCTTTCGAGGGGCGACCCTTCGTGCCGGATGGGGAAAGGCGGTGAAACTTCCTTCGTTCGAGATGCTGTATCCCCGAGAAACGTATGTAGACCGCCTGGCATTTGCCCCTGGAGCAATGGCCGACGGAACAACCTATTATGCTTATCACACCCATCCTGTGCTTCCTGTCTATAATCCGGAGTTGCAGTGGCAGTACAGCCTTATGCGGGAAGCCGGAATGGACATTCGTCTGAAGGGGGTACGGATTTCGTTGTCGTTCTTCTACAACACCCTGTCACAGCCTTATACCAGTACGCGTATCTATACTCCGTTTGATTATAAGCTGACCGACCAGAGCGCGCTCAATGATTGCCTGATACCTTCGGCCGACAGGGTGTATCGCATTGACCGTACGACAGGAGTCGTGACCGTGTCCGACAAGAACGGGATACTTCCCTCTCAGACGCTTGCCTATAAGGAGATTCATGATTTCCAGTCGGCCGTCATAAATGTGAACGGTTCTTCCTCTTTACGGATGGGACTGGAATGGGTGCTTGATTTCGACCGGATAAAGGCAATCAATACCTCCATCCGCATAGACGGGAAGTATTATCGCTACAAAGGAATTGACGAAGTGATGATACCGTCTACCAGCAGCCTGACCGATACGGACGGACAGCCTTATAAATACATCGGTTATTATGTGGGAGGCAATGGCAACTATAACGGATTCACGACGCAGCGACTGAACACCAACCTGACCCTGGTGACGCACGTACCGAAAATCAGAATGATTTTCTCTCTGCGTTTTGAGGGTACTCTTCTGAATACGCGGCAGAACCTGAGTGAATACAGCGGTGGAACCCGGAGCTATGTGCTCGACTCGCAGAGCGATTATCTTCCCTCGTCCACCCAGACGGATATTTATAACGGAGCCAGTTACGTGGCTACGTATCCGCTGTATTATGTATCGAGAGAAGATATGGAAACCCGTATACCGTTTATGGAAAAGTTCCTATGGGCTGCCGAACATGACAAGGAGTTGTATAACGAACTCAGTAAACTGGTGGTAAAAAGCACTACCGGCTATATGTTCAGGAAGCAGGGATATTCCCCCTATTTCTCGGCCAACCTGAACGTATCGAAAGAAATCGGAAAGTACCTGACGGTGTCATTTTTTGCCAATAATTTCTTCTACAGCATGCAGAAGATAAAGAACTGGCAGACGGGTAATGAGGGAAGTCTGTTTGCTTCTTCGCTGGTCACTCCCTTTAACTATGGCATATCATTTAAATTAAAACTATAAACACGTATGAGTATGATGAAAAAGATGTTATTTGCGTGCTGTGTCTTAATCCAGATACTGGTTTTCAGTGCCTGTAAGGAGAAAGAAAACAGCGGTTATCAGGTGAGCAGTGTAAGCATTCGGCTGGTGTATCCCGAGGGAAGCGGATTTGAACCAGTGGAGGGAGTCAGCGTAACTTTGAAGAATACGTCGGGCAGTACCACCTTCAGTCAGTCGACCAATGCGGAAGGAGTGGCTGTTTTTGAAGTGCCGCAAGGTATCTATGAAGCCTCGGCTTCCGACAAACGGGTGGCCGATGCCAAAGTGTATCTTTTCAATGGATTGAATACATCGGTCAATGTGACTCAGGAAACGGTAGAAGCTACCATCACACTGGAAATGTCTTCAGGAGGTTCCGTGCTGATTAAGGAACTGTATGTAGGAGGATGTCCGAAAGACGATGGCTCAGGTACGTTTGCCATGGACCAGTATGTCGTGCTGTATAACAATTCTTCGGAAACACTCGACATCAGCGACTTTGCATTGGGTATGGTCAATCCTTACAACCCTCATGCGTCGAATAAGGACTATGTGAACGGTGAACTCTTTTATGCGGCAGAAGGATGGATACCGGCCGGAACGGCTGTCTGGTATTTCGACAAGCAGGTACAGCTGGAAGCCGGAAAAGAACTGGTGATTGCACTGAATGGAGCCATCGACCACACACAGACCTATTCTCAGTCCGTAAATCTGGCCAACAGTGCCTATTACTGTCTGTATGACATTGAGGACTTCAACAATGCCAAATACTATCCGTCGCCTTCCGAACTTATTTCTACCGACCATTACTTGAAAGCTTACAAATACGGTTTGGGTAATGCATGGCCTGTCAGCCAGTTCGGACCGGCATTCTTTGTGTTCCGTCCGGAAGGTACTACCCTACAGGCTTTTGTAGACGATGCATCCACCACCAACCTTTATGGAGGAAGTGCCAGTCAGCCGCGTAAGAAAGTGCCGGCAGAGTGGGTGGTAGACGGTATCGAAGTATTCGTGCAGGGAGCCGACGGCAACCAGAAGCGCCTTCTTCCCTCGGTAGATGCAGGCTATGTGGAACTTACTCGCAGCATGGGATATACCTTGTATCGCAACGTAGATAAAGAGGCTACGGAAGCACTTGCGGAGAATGAAGGAAAGCTGGTCTATAACTATTCGCTCGGTGTAGGAAATTCAACCGATGCCAGCGGGATAGATGCCGAGGCATCCTTGAAAAACGGAGCCAGAATTATTTTTCAGGATACAAACAATTCGACAGCTGACTTCCATCAGCGGAGCAAATCTTCTTTGAGAAACTAAACATGAAGCATTATCGTATCGCTTGCTTTTTTCTTGTACTTGTGGCGGGAGGCAGGTCCTGGGGAAGTGTTCCCTCAGGGACCTCCTCTCCTCTTCGTACGGACTTTCAGGAAACCTTGTGGAGGTATGCGGCTTCTGCCGGAAGCAATCCTTCTTTTCTGTCGGGGATGGAGTGCGGACGCATCTCCTATCTTCAGGCGGAAGGCAGTTACGGAAGCGGGAAACTGGTGAATTATGATCAGTCGGACAGCCGGCTGGGCAGATTGGTCTCAACCGAATCCTACTGGCGGCTGAACTCGCGGCTGGTATTAGGAGGTGCCATGGCATACGGCACGGAAAAAGGCAAGCACATGTCGGGTTCGGCTTTTCTGCATCCGGAAGAGACGCCTTTTGACATTGTGGAGATGGACGACTCGGGAGCCGGTACGAAACGGCATGAATGGTACATGCTCAAAGGGGAAGCAGGCTATCTCCTCACTTCTCGCCTTTCATGGGGAGGGGAACTGGAATACCGTACGGAAAACTACGCCAAGTTCAAGGACTTGCGGCATCAGAATTCTTTGATGAACCTGTATTTGTCGACGGGCTTCTCGTACGAACTTTTTTCCGGATGGCAAGTCGGACTTTCTTACGGGTATTTGCGCAACGTAGAAACGGTAGGCTTCGGCATCTATGGAACGACCGACCGTCAATACACTTCTCTCATCAGTTTTGGAGGTTTCTACGGGCGCAGTGAGGTGTTTGGTGAAAGTGGATATACTTCGAACACGACACCCTTGTTTACCCAAACGCATGAAATAGCCTTTCAGGGACAGTATCATCGCGGAGACCTGCACTGGTTTCAGGAGGTATTTATCCGAAAGACTTCCGGACGCTTTGGAAGCGGTTCTTCGACTTCCATCACCTACTCTACTCATACAGGGAGTGAGGTGGGTTACCGTACAAAACTTACCTGGCAGCAATCCCGACTTTTTCAGGCGATGGAACTGGGCATCGCGCTGAAATCACTGGAGAACAGGGAAAACTCATATAAGGAGAGTACGGACGGACTGGGCGTATCGCAGATTGTCTATTACGGTAGCAATGAAGTGATGAGCAGAGATCAGCTGCGTGCTTGGCTGGCGTATCAACTTCTTTCAGGAGGTAAAGAGAGCCGT
>ERZ832522.4128-NODE-4128-length-14814-cov-2.805610_pt1 | contig 14814 bp, 21 predicted proteins | sample MGYA00519951_ERZ832522 | MGnify/ENA primary metagenome ERZ832522 (study PRJEB31850, sample SAMEA3708728) | human gut metagenome | biome: human gut; feature: human-associated habitat; material: faeces | place: China | collected 2014 ... | reverse complement strand
CTGGTTTTAGAAAACCCGATTATGCTTTTTATAGGGATGATTTTGACGCATAAAATAGTGTATAGCCGGGAATCTGTCGGTTTAATTTTCGGTTTAAACATCTTGTCAAAAAAGCCGGTTCTTGTTTGTAAAAACGAAGAGAGTTACTTTCGTAACTCTCTCATTTCCTGTGGTGCCACCAGCACCATTTTTAGTGAATTATAATGAATAGTAGCGAATGGTGTTAAATGCTATTATGTTATATATCAACGGAATTAAACTGAACTGAATTTGTTTTCAGGTGTTAATATTCAAGAATTATAGGTAACTTTATAGGTAACTTTTGAAAAGTTCCCTATCTTTGCAGTCGGGGAATCGAACTTTTGAAAATCCCGACCAACAGACAAAAAAGTTACCTATACGGGCGGGAATCGAACTTTTGAGAATCTCGACCAATCGACAAAAAGTTACCTATTGAGTTATATCTAAAATTACATACTATTATGGCAAAGACTCTCTCCAGATTCTATCTGCTCAAAAAAGACGAGAACAAGGATAAGGCGACCCTTTTTGTGAGGGTGCAAGACCCCATACGCAAGATTGATGTCCAGTTTACCACTCGGCTCCGCGTGTCGGTGGCGGAGTGGAAGGTGGCGGTGTCGAGCGAGGACGCATTGGCACGACATCGCAAGGAGTATCCGAGACTGCATGACAAGCTCGGTCGTATCGAGGTTATGCTCAAACGTGAGATGGAAACTCCGGAATTTGACCGCGAAAAAGTCAAGCATGAGATAATGGCTATCGCAGACCCGGAGAAATCCGAGATTGTGCGCCGCCGGCAGGAGGCCGAAACCATTGCAAGGGAACGAGAGGAACAGCAGCAACGGGAAGAAGCAGAAAAGGCTCGTATTGCCGCTGAAACTGAACGCGCGAATATCTGGAATTTTCTTGACCGTTTTGTCGAGGAGATAAAATCCGGCAAACGGCTGAACGGCAACAATCGTTATACCGCCGGGAGCTGCAAGGCATGGAGCAGTTTCCGAAAACTCTATAACGGCTTTGACCCGCGCCACAAGCTGACATGGGCGGATATTGACCGCTCGTTGGTGACGAAGTTCCTCGCCCATCTTCAGAAACTCGACTATATGGGCAGTTCTGTCAACAAGTATCTTGTATCCTTCCGCGCTATGGTGGGCTACGCATACGAGGACGGACTGCATAACAATGACCGTGCGCTGAGCTGTTTCTCCAAACGTAAGGTTGAGGAAAGCGACAAGGCCGTCGAAATCTATCTTACCGAAACGGAGTTGCAGGCATTGGCAGAAATGGATCTGACAGGACTTAAAGACCAAGTGCGTGATATTTTCCTCGTCGGTTGCTATACCTGTCAGCGCGTCAGCGACTACAACAATATCCAGCCGGAGGACTTCACGACAACGGCGAAAGGCACTCCGATTATCCGCCTTGTCCAACAAAAGACCCGCAACGAGGTGAAGATTCCGATAATGAATCCCAACTGACCATCTGCAAGAAATACGAGTATAATATCCCTTCGGTGGTTGACCAGATTCTGAACCGATACATAAAGGAGATACTGAAAGACCTCTCCGAGAAGATGCCAACACTTGCAGTCAAGGTGCCGACAAAGCTCACGATGAAGCAGAAGGAAAAGGAGAAAGCCGGAGAACTGACGGTAGAGCGCAACGACAAAGGTGAAGTGATGATGCCCCGCTATGATTGCGTCACTACCCACACCGCCCGACGCAGTGGCATTACCAATATGTACCTCTCCCACAAATTCACCATCGTACAGATGATGCACGTCAGCGGCCATAAGACACAAAAGACCTTCATGAACTACATCAAACTCTCATCCGATGAAATCGCCGATGAGATAGACGCAATCGTCAACGGAGCAAAAGAAGAAGTGTTCTAAAGGACTTGCTGTCTGATTTGCAGCCCGACTTGCGCGTCTTGCATGGATCAGTTCCCCGATGTAGTGGATTAAGATATTTTTCTTTTGCTCAGTCGTATATTAGGTTTGGTTTATCGGGCATATATAAAGCCCGAACCAAACCAATATGACTTGTAGAAGCCACGACGGTGCCAAATGTGGCTAAAAATATATGATTTGGCACTCTGATGTAAATGAGCACAAGAGGGTGGATTCACGACGGTGCCAAATCAACAAATTTAACCTCACATTTGGCACTGTCGTGGATTTTTCGTAAATTTGCAGTCTAAAACAAACTCTATGATAGGAAGAAAACAAGAAATAGAACTGTTGGAGCAAGCATATCATTCTAACCGTTCGGAGTTTATAGCCATCTACGGTCGTCGCCGAGTTGGCAAGACGTTCCTTGTACGGCAGTTGTTCGCGGATAAATTCGCCTTCACATATTCAGGAATGCCTAATGTCTCGACTAAGGTTCAACTCCACAATTTCTATAAGGAATTACTGGCGCAAGGGTGCAAGGCTCAGTCTGCTCCAAAAAATTGGACTGATGCGTTCTTTATGTTAAGGGAACTTGTCGCATCTAAGCCGGAAGGCAAGAAGGTCATATTTCTTGATGAACTACCTTGGATGGATGGTCGTCAGTCAAGTTTCCTTCCTGCATTTGAGAATTTCTGGAATGCATGGGCTTCCGCTCGAAACGATATACTCCTTATAATCTGTGGTTCTGCTACATCATGGATTGTAAAGAAAATACTCCACAACAGAGGTGGGCTGCATAACAGGCTCACGAATCAAATCTGTCTTCAGCCATTTAATCTGAAGGAGTGCGAGGATTATGTAAAAGAAATGGATCTACCATTAGACCGCCAACAGGTAATCGAGGGATACATGCTCTTTGGTGGTATCCCCTTTTATTGGTCGCTTCTTGAACGGAATAAGAGCCTCACACAGAATATAGACCTGCTATTTTTCGGAAGGAATGCAAAACTTAAAGATGAATTTCAGGAACTCTATAGGTCATTGTTTGCCAAACCGGAAGTCTACGTCGAGATAATAACGGCTCTCGGGACTAAGAAGGTCGGAATGACACGAGATGAAATCATAAGTACCGCAAAACTTGATAGCGGAGGAAAGTTGACGGCTTATCTTGAGGATTTGGAAAGCTGTGGATTCATCCGCCGTTATCAAGCTATTGGATCTAAAACAAAGAATGCTCTATATCAGTTAGTCGATAATTTCACATTATTTTATTTCCGTTTTATGGATGGAAAGAATGTCACAGATACCAATTACTGGTCTAAGATACAGACTGCGCCAATATATCACAGCTGGAGCGGCTTCGCGTTTGAGAGGGTGTGCCTCTTACACTCAGAGCAGATAAAGAAGGCTCTTGGAATAAGTGGAGTTATCACTAACGAATACTCATGGCGCACCGCTGCCACTGACGAACATCCCGGAGCACAGATTGACCTGTTGATTGACCGAAGCGACAAAGTGATTAATCTTTGTGAGATTAAATATTCCGACAATCCTTATACAATTGATAAGAAATATATGGAGACCCTGCGTAATAAAGTGGCTTTGTTTCGCCAGATCACAAAGACACGTAAAGGAATTGCCATGACAATGATAACAAGTTCCGGCCTTGTGAAGAACTCCTATTCGATGAATAATATTCATTCGCAAATCACAGCCGATGACTTGTTTGTAAATGTATAAGAAGTTTTGATAATCCTAAAGGATACGATAAATACCATTTTTGAAAATAAATATATTATGAATGATTACAATAAATTTAGCGAACCCGGAATATTGGCGTACATTGAACAGTTGCAAGGAATAATCTCCCGAATGGCTACAAATAGTGCTAATTGCAAAGCATATGCCGTCGCTATTCTTGCTGCTGTTTTTGCGTTATCCGATTATGATGGGATAAAAAGGTGCATTATAATAGCAATACCAACATTTTTGTTGTTACTTACTGATGCTTATTACCTTGGATTAGAACGTAGATTCAAAAAAATCTGTAATGATTTCATCAAAGAAATCAAACGAGGAAGACAGCCTGAATTATTCAGTATTCCAAAGATCAGTTTCCACGAACAGATAATAGGTGTAATAAATGGATTTGTTTCCTTTTCAACTACACCATTTTATCTCTTGTTAGGTACAGCTGTATTGATATTTTCTTATCTCTAATATACTATACTCATGGGAAAACATCAGAGGCGTAAGGTTGGTGAGATGAATAGACTTAGGAAAAGACTGAAATTTCCGCTTGCTCGTGTCGCACAAATAATGCCTAAAGGATTTTCTGATGAAGACTTTTTAGAATTGTTTAAAGCCAGCATGGATGAGTATAGGAATAGAGCTAAGAAAGGTTTGAAGGGTATTAAACCAGTCCCACCAAAAGAGTTGGTGTTTTTTGTGGCGAGAGCTTGCCTAGCAAAAGCCCGAATAGTTAACGACCATTCGTCTATTGAACAAGAACATGAAAAATCAGAAGAACGTTCAAAAATTATTCGTATTGGAAAAAATAAAGCGAGCAAGATAAAGCAGATAGAGGCGGAACGCCATAGGAAATTCCAAACGATAACTCCAAGGTATGTAAATAATCTCATAAAATTATATTTTTACCAACGAAAGCAACAATCGCTTGATGTAGATACACGATATCTTATAATTCTTGAGTGTGCAAAGTTTAAGTGCAAGGAAACAATTATTTTTCTCCAAAGGATTAATGCGTGTGAAAAAAACGACGAATTAAGAATGCTTGCATATAATTACCTTGTTAGATTTGGTCTAAATCCTCGTCTAACTCATAAGCGTAAAGGTCGGAAAAAACTAACAGCTACAACAGAACACAAAATTGTCGAAAGCCCCTCAGTCTTACTTCAATTGATTTTTGAAAAACAACAAATATTACATAAAAATTTTGATGTGTTTCTGTCACATAGTTACGGCCGGCAGACAGAATTACTTCTGACTAAAGATATTCTTAATAGACAAGGATTAGTCGTATATGTCGACTGGATAAATGATGCTGAAATGTTGCAAAGAGAGAAACAAAATGATGACACGTTTAATGTACTCTATGAAAGATTAAGACAATCTTCGGCTCTATTGTTTATTCAAACTAAATTAAGTGTTGCTTCAAAATATTGTATGGATGAACTGATATTCTTTAAGAAGCTTAATCGGCCTATGTATTTATATGAAGCTGAGACTGTAGAAAACAAACCGGATATTTTAGATGGACTTACTAAAGTCAAACTTGAAGCCGAGAAGTTTCTTACAGAAAATAATACTGCTATTTTGGAATAAAAATTTAATATCGAATTGATAATTTGTAGATTTCAATGAAAACAGAAACACCAAAGATATGGCGGAGCTTAACGATTTTATGACGAGGATTGATTTGTCTGTGCTGAATGATTATGTCGCGGCTAATGGCAAGGACGTTGTCTATGCCAAGGGCGAGAGGATTGTTCAGCAGGGGCGATTGTGCCGTTATGTGGGTGTGGTAAAGTCGGGATATTTCAAATATGTGGCTCTTAATTCAAAGGGGCAGGAAGTAGTAACGGGCTTCTCTTTCGAGGGCGAAGTGGTTACTGACTATGTGCAGGGATTCCTGTATGATCAGCCTTCTCTAACCTCCATTGTCGCGGGATGCGATGCCGAGGTTCAACGTGTGTCGGTCGAAGATGCGCGACGGTTTATCATAGAGCGTAATCCCGGCTTCGTTGCCGAGGTTTCCTCCAATCTGTTGCAAGAGGCATATTGCCGTTATCTGAATATGCTTATAAAAACCCCGACAGAACGGTTCCATGAACTTGTCTCCCGCCACCCTGGCGTTATACACAATCTGCCCATTCAGGAGATTGCCTCCTACCTGGGCATTTCACGCCGTCAGTTGCACCGCATCCGTGAGGCTGAAAGTGCTGCCGACGCCTCCGAATGTGATGATATTTAAGAAAAATCTTCGCTTCACGCTGATTTTCACGCTCTAATGGGACATTTGTCACATCGAATGTCGATTATTCGTTGTAACTTTGCTTAATTACAGATAATATACTATTAGAGTGAACTATGACCGAATCTCTCCGATATAAAATAGTCATTTGGATGGTGTGGGTGCAGATTGCGCTTTTGCCAGTTATCATTGTGATGATAAACGTAACGAATGGCGGCGTGATGTGGCGATGGAATCTAATCAACAACCTTTTAGTGGCAGGGTATATTCTGGGATTGCTCGCTCTCCCTGTCAGCCGAGGACTTGAAAAGCCGGGATTACTGAAATGGTGGTTGAGAATAGATTTCTGGTTCTCTCTCATTCCCGCTGTCATTGCATTGCCATTGCTATTTTACTGTGGCCGACATTTTATTGTGGCCGAAGATGGCGATTATGTGCTTTATGAGGAAAGAGGGATTATGATGGCCGCCCCGCATTACTGGTTAGGTAAAAAAGTGGGGTTGTTTATTCGCAAACTGCCACAAGGTATCAGGCAATATGATTATGGAAACAGAAAAGTCAACTGTTTCAAAGTTGACACACTGAAAGGCTGCATGTATGGATTGGAGCAAGGAACATCGCCCGCCGCATGGGTGTTGCCGATTGATTCAGCCAAATATCATAGTCATGCCAAAGAAATAACAGCACTAATAGACAGCTTATATCAATTACAGCCTCTGCTATCACAAGAATCTTACGGTACTTTCGTTTATCCTGACAATTTCGCGGAAATTAATTACGAAGGAGGAGAAATAAGCTACACGGATTCCATTAGTTATGATATTGATTTTTCTGAAAGCGATAGTCTGAGGATTATTATTTACGATGGCAAATTCCCTCATCTGTCATTTCCTAAAAATGCTATTGGTGATTTTTCACCCGATGAAGTCAAAACTTTAATAGAGAAACTGAAAGGAGATAAGCGATGAAGAATAAGATATTTATTATAACAATAATGCTCACCCTGTCAACTTTCGTATGCAGTGGGCAGTCATTTTTGTCAAATTATCCGAGACTGACCAAGAAGAACCTTAGTGAGTTTTTCTCGGAGTGGGAAGCGTATTCTGACAGCATTGCATCAAGGGCAGTGAAAAACGACAGCCTGATAGACATGGTGGTGGCTGATAATTATCGGCCCAAGGAGCTTGAAAGGAGAACTTGTCTGTCGGGTAAAAATGCGGTGCCGAAATATCATGTCGTACCACAATACATCGACGTTGAAAGATATTATATGGATGTTGACACAACTGTTTTTAACCCTCGCTACGGATTCCCCAATTATTACTCAGAATTGACAGACAATGAATATAGAATCGACAGCATTATTCCTCAGCTACCTTATCGGGGACTATACCTGACTTCTGATATAAGCGAAACTTTATCGACCTTTGTCGGCGGATGTAGAAATGGCGATAAGATAGAGAAAATAAATAAAGGAAATCTAAAGGCATTAATGAAATATATACCGCTTGGGGGACATGGTCATTGGTGTGGCTACTGGTTGTTTACATCTTTTCCGCAGATTACAACAATCTGTTATGCCAATAATCTCATAGCTGTCAAAATAAGTAAAAGTTGGTTTTGCGGTGAAGAAACATGGTATTTAAAGGAGAATGGTAAATTTGTAAGGCGGGAAAAACCTGCAGGTGAATGGATTGAATAATGAAACAGATTGACAACATCAGCAAAGCATTAACCGACTTTCGCTTGGCTGCAACTACTCAAGTAGTTGCAACGGAGAATGGCGATTATAAAAAAGGCAACAATGCCTTTGACCGGATTATTAAGATTCTTAAATATCTCAAGGGATTAGGAAAACTGAATGAATTGGAAGCATTGTTGTCTGATTCTAATGTAGGCGTAAGAATGTTTGCCGCCTATGGCTTGCTGTCATCATCTCCCAAAATCGCTGTTCCAGTTCTCAAAGAGATCTCACAGAGAGAGGATATACATTCCCTTACCGCAAAAGCGACACTTGAACAGTGGGAACAAGACACTTTAATATATCCATTTTAGTTTTTAGCGTTACGATAATGAATAAGTGGCAGAAAACAGCAGGCATAGTGTCGCTTGCAATCTTGGCGATAATAAATTTCGTAATATATGGGTTGTCAGATATGCAAACTATATATAAAGGACACCCTTCTATCGAAAGAGTCCTGTCCGATTCTCATGATGCCTTATTGAATATTGGGTATCTCGTATTGGCTAATTATCTCATTATAGTATTCTTGTTCATTTGCCTTTGGCGGAAAGGAGGCAAGCAATGAAAATCAACAAATGGAGTTTTATGGTTTCGGTAATAAACATTGTTCTGGCAGGACTGGCAATATATGTTTTGAAGGAGTATGAACATAGAACAGACATTGTATCATCCCAACATCCAATTACTGATTTTCATATATTGGAAGTAAATCATAGTGGTGGATTCAAGGGTGGTTCATCCGTTAAAATAGCATATAGCAGCAAAGAATATTATACAGGCATACCCATTACTCGATGTAAAACCGAAGATGTTGAAAAATTGGCGTATTACTACGACGCGAAGAACGATGCCATATTCGAGGAAAGTGAACTTAACCAAAGATATGTCGTTTTTTATTTCATCCTGTTTTTATGTTCGTTGCTACTTTGGTTATATCCCGAAGTGAGTAAAAGAAAGGAATCGCAAAATAATGAGACAGCAGACTGATACAAATATATTCGCTTGCTTCGTGTCCTACCCATCGCTGGTTGCAGATGTTTCGGAACAAACAAAAGACGAAGCAATTAAAAAAGGTGATATGTTTCGTTCCTATATTTGGGGCGAAGCGGGATTAGACCGTTTTCTAAAGAAAATCCAATATTCAGATTATGGACAAGATTTAAAACGGATTCTTTTCCAATTTTACGTTTTGCCCTGTGATTATGAACGAGTGCATATCAGGAATATTGAGAACTATCGCAAACGTGAAAAGGCTATTGGAATTTCAATAATCATAGAAAGTGATTTTTTTTCAATATTCCGATGCCCAAAGAAAATGTATTTTAGTGCCTTCTATCATTTCAAAAACAGAAGAGCTAAAGGAAATCATTGAGAAAAATAGATTAAACACTAATTTTGAACAACTTGTTTTAGACTTAAGGCAAGAATTAGGCAGTTATGTATAATTATCGAAGATGAGATATGAGGATTATGAATAAGTGGCAGAAAATAGCAGGCATCATAATAATCTCAGTCTTGATTATTGCTCACGTTTGGGCATTAACGGATTATCTGTTTGTGGCAGAATTGGCAGGAACGTATTGTGCAGAGATGGGACAAGCTTTGTTCTTTGATTGCATCTTTAATATGAGAGAGCATTTTTTGTTCTACAATATTCTATCCGTGCTTGATATAATATCAATCATTGTATTATTCGTAGTTCTTTGGCGAAAAGGAGGCAAGCGATGAAACAGCAGGATGAATATATTGCCAAAGAGGCGTTCACGTTTCCACTGTTTTGCCTTGTCTGTATGGCTTCATTCATCTATTGGGGCTGCACTGATGGATGGCGTGTCGGAATGATCATTGGCACATCGTTTGTCGGAATAATCACCTTGGTGTATATTTTCAAATATCTCCGATTCGGGCGTGACTTTCTTAGAATAGATGACGATGGTATTGAAATAAAATATTGGAAGAAGATTACTATACTTAAATGGTCTGAGATAAAGAAGTGTGAGGTCTATTATAGAACCGCCCATGTATCAGTTTCTCTATTTGAGCGTGATTTAATGATTGTCGTCAAATCTGAAAAAGAACAAAAACAGTATATTTTTGTCAGCCTTTCAGGAAAATATTGTCGCAACAAGAGCGTCATAGAGGCTATTGAGAGATTCGGGGATAAGGATGTTTACGATTGCCAATCTTCTCATCGTCAAAATAAATATCTGGCTGGAATACTTTTAGTGGCACTTATTGGTATTCTACTCGTTTTTATCATTTCGATAATCAGAAATGTTTGAGCTATGAAAATTCAGGATATAAAGAAGTATGTATTTTCAGTTTTGGAGCCTTTTGCAATATCCAATGGGTTCAAGGCTGTAAAAAGTAGATTTGCATTAAGTAGAAAAGACGGCAACAGAACTGATGAAATATGGTTCTCTACAAATTCATGGGGATTTGAGGTTCATCTCTTTCCTTATGTCGGTTTGGATTTTAGGGATATAACTGCCATCTGCGACACCTGTGGTTTTCATTTGAATCATTCAGCATTTATAAATCTGAGATTGCTTCAGGAAATCAAATCCAATGGATTTAATCTGGATTTGCGATGGCAAATGCAAGTAAAAAAGACTGATAGATTTATTCTATCCGATGATGAGCCGGGTTATAATCTTCTTGAAAATGGAATGAACTCATTACTTCCTCTTGCATTGGATTTCCTTTCTCAACATGATAGCATTGGCACAATAGACAAGCTATTTAATATGCTACCGATAGAACAATATAGCCCATATTGTTCCGGTCTTGATACCCATTGCATGGTTGGGCTAATATCGGCCAAACTCTCAAATAATCCTCAATACGAGAACATTAAACAAATGTATAAAAGAATTGTAAAGCAAGAAGATTTTACAGATGAGATGAAGTCCTCATTCTCTCAATTAACCGTCTATCTTGACAATTATGAAACTGACCGATAAACGATTTTGGATATTTGAGGCATTGGTGGCTTTTGTTTCAGTAGGAGTGGGTTATAGTATGTTGTATATGGAATGGGATACATATTATACGGTTATATTCCTATTATGTGGTTTGTTGAGCGGATTCGTTGCATTTAAGTGGTTTATGAAAAGTAATATCAGACTGTTTTTATCGGTTTGGATAGCCAACAGCCTATCTGTTGCAATTTGTTTTCTTTTACCCAACCTAAATAAATCCACAACACATTTAGATTACCTGATATTATTCTTGATAATGTATTCATTAATCTCAATAATCCCATACATTGTCATAACAAAAATTTACTCACTTATCTCAAAACGACTATGACACATAAGTTGGCTTTATTTTGGATATTGTGGGGAGTGTTGCTTGTTGTCATGGTCGGGTGTTGTATATTCGAGGGTTGGAGTGAAGACACAGCACTGCTTGGCGGAACTTATGCACTGTCGCTGTTATCGACTTCTTTATGTCATAAGGCAAGACCGAGAGTAGCCTATGGCAATTTGATTGTGATGATTGTCTATAATGCGATATTGGCTTACAATCTTGTCTTTAACAGTCGATACGGAGCCGGAATGACATGGTGGTTTTATGCGGTTCTACTAAACGCAATCCATTCAATAGCATTGCTGGGTTATAGTTTCATTATCCGCTGTAAATAAAATTGTTATCAATCATAAATGATGGATTAACTAAACATCTATGAAGGTTAAAACATTTTTCAAGACGCTGTTTTGCATAGGATTAGTTATTGCTCTTTGTCTGTATCTATTACATATATATGGCAATTATATAGAACAGACACAGCAACCTATTACTGATTACACGTATAATGGGTATCAGGAAAAGAGTAGCTATAAAAATTCAAATGTGATTTTTATAACTTATAAATCAAAACAATACACACTACATACAGGAGACCGGATTTTAGACAAAATAAAGTCGGGAAATATCCCTAACTTATACTATTTTTCAAAAGCGGACTATCTATTTTTTGAAGGAGATTACTTGCCTATGGGTTATGCCAAGGCTGCTTTACTGTTCACAATCCTCTTTCCAGTTATAGGAACTCTAATCTGGAGAAAAGAGCTTGATAATGATATTCGCACAATGTAAGAGACACCTTAGATGATGTGATGACATGGATGACCGCCACAGGGAGGCATCCATAAAAAGTGAACCTATGGACTTGTCAAGGAATTGCTCACCACTGCTGAAAATCAACGCTATATCCGATTCAAGAAACAAGCGAGGTACAACCTACGTTAATTAGTAGCCAAAACAGAAGGGAAAAGCAGGGAAATGTGCTGGAAGAGCAGAATCACGCTATAAAGGGATAATATTTCAGTTTTTCCGTTCAGTTCAAGCACTTTATGCATAGTAACGTAATGGTTTTAGCGAGAATTGTATTATTTTTGCGGCACAGACAATAATCTCGTTTTAACTTTCATGTACACTGGGACATTTGTCACATCGAATGTCGATTATTTATTGTAACTTTGCGTATGGCAACACTCTATAAGATATTGATTCTGTGTGTTGGCTTTGCTCTTTCCTGTAATCTGTGGGTGCAAAGTCGGTTGTATTTGTGCCATCGGAAAGGAGGCAAGCGATGAAACGAACTGATGAATACCTTAATAAGTCATTACGTGAACTTAGTGCGTGGAGCTGGCTCCGTGAGCTGTCGGAGATGGACCGCCTTACGATTGAACTGGATAGAATCAGCAAAAAGAAACTATGCCAATATACTCCATCAGATATATACCTCGCAGTCAGTCAAGAAAAGGGTTTACAATACACTCTGCCAATGGCCGTCGCCATATTAAGCGATGATTTGCTTATTGATTGCGAATTTTATCCGGGAGATTTGCTAAAAGCTGTTCTTTCGGTGCCGACAACATATTATCAACATCACACAGAGGACTTTATTAGAATCGCATCTTTAGTTTCTTTGAAAACCAGTCAACAGGTCATGTATGACTATGGCGGCAACAGAGAACTCAGACAGTTGTTTGACTTATGGACTGATTATCGAAAATCATATTGGGTGAGAATAATCACTAAAGATTATCAACAACCGATTGATGATATTAAGGACTTTATATATCGTGTTATTGAAGATGATATGTCTGCTGATGTGGAATTTTCAGACTATGTGCAGTATTGGAAATCTGACAATCAAGGAGAAATTACAGCTTTGATTTCCACTGTCATTCCCTTTGACATTCTACGTAAACGCATTGCCTGTAAATGGACTCCGGCAGATAAAATCGGCAATTCCTTTGTTGCTGACTCTCAAAATAGCACGATTAACTGTAATTACGTTTATTGGATTAGCATAGATTACGATAATTCATGATTATGGAATTTATAGCCGAAATATTCATACGGTCATGGTTCGGTTCGGCGATTCTTCATATCGGAGCCGGGCTTCGGTACGGTTGTCTGCGGTTGCTCCGTCGCGGTCAAAAAGTATCATATCGGCAAATCCGCTGTGGTTCGGAAGATTCCAATAACATAGACCATGCCGACAACAACCTTGCCAACGGATTTCTCGGCTTCCTCGTTCTCGCAGCAATTCTGATTATAATAGCCCAATAACACTTATGATAATGATACTGATCGACATTATAATACAGTTGGTTATCTTCACTTTATTGGCAATAGCTATTGCACTGCCATTGGCGGGTGTTGTATGTTGGCTAAGCAGGAGGCACAGGAAACGTAACACCATACTGGCAATGTTATCGCCATTCCTGTTTATATACTCTTTCTATTTCACATGTTTAATCGGCGGATTTACCTGTTCATCCATCTTTGACACCGGTTGTGGAATGGATGGATATTATAAGGCCGATTTGCCCAACGGCTATCAGATAGAATCCCTTGCAAGTGGCTCCATTCGCGAATACTTTACAGGGGATATTAGTAAAGACGGAAACCGCGCCGTTGAATGGGTGACTAAGATCAAAGTTTCAGGCGACTCCATTTATGGAGAGAGATATTTCGTTAACGAAGCTCCTGGAAGTGAATATTATTTTACCATAGACACTAAAACCGACAACATAAAGCAATATGAATCAATCAGAGTTGCAGAGGAAACAAATCCGGTCATAGTAACAGGGTTGACACATCTTGAGGCATTTTATTACAAAAGTTGGCCGTGGGTAATTCCCTTGACTATTCTCGCCTTTGCCGTATCGTCAGGATTGGTATTCATTTTATGGTTTATTGTCAACAAGATATCTGCAAAATGGAAAAGTTAACGACAAAACAAAGGTTATTATTGATCGGATTACTCTTTATAGAGGCAATAATTATGTTTTGGTCTGTCCCTAAAGCCAATGCTGATGATATTGATGTGCAATTATGGTTAATAATCGACATATCTTTAGCTTTAATTATAAGCCTGGCAGTCTTGAAAAAGAATAATCAAGGGAATCGTAAGTCCATTATACCAATTTTTATTGTATGTGTTGCCACATATCTTCAGATATTATATTGCTCCGTGTTTTATGACTGGGGAATCTTAGTTAGTTTGACTTTGCCTATATTTCAGATAATGTTCGGGTATGCGATATTTAGATATTCCAACGACATAGTTTCTTTATTTATTGGCTGCTCAAATCTGATGTTTTCGGCTATATGGGCTAATCAATATCAAGGCTTCCTATGGTTTCATAATAAGTCCAGTGATTTAGAAACGATGGCAGTGGCGAGTCTTGGTGCCCTTGGCGGTGCAGTGATAGTGTTCACGCTCTCGGCTATTATGATAATGAAATTCAACTCGAAAACTCCACAACAACAATGAAACTGGCTGATAAACGATTTTTGGGGTATGGAAAGTGAGATATACCATCAGATAAAGGTAATTGATTGCGAATGTTCAATCAATTCAATAGATTATGACGCTACCGACCTTAAGATTATGCTTGATCGTTTTGACAACAGAGGAACGATTACCATTCGATTTAGGAATGTATTTGCCTATCGTGTAACTCTGGAACACTTTAGAATGACTGAGGTTATGGAGGGATTGACTTCCAGCCCATTATACGAAGTGGAAAATTCCTCTTATCTGGGAGAAATCATGGCAACTGGGATGAGTGCGTTGTATGGATCTTCTCTAAACGTAAAGCACTATGCAATAAAAACGACAGAGCATATCGTTGATAT
>ERZ832522.4123-NODE-4123-length-14835-cov-2.743978_pt1 | contig 14835 bp, 19 predicted proteins | sample MGYA00519951_ERZ832522 | MGnify/ENA primary metagenome ERZ832522 (study PRJEB31850, sample SAMEA3708728) | human gut metagenome | biome: human gut; feature: human-associated habitat; material: faeces | place: China | collected 2014 ... | reverse complement strand
GCTCTATTTCAAAAAATCAAGTGAACTACTGACCGTTTCTTACGAAACGGCCAATGGTCTGAAACAGTTTGATGCCAGAGTACAGTTTACAGAAAAGGACAACAACTACTCTCTTCGTTTTTACCCGGTGAAGGAAAACCTTGATCTCAGTAAACCTTACATGGGGTACACATTCACTGACGAAGATCAAAAAAACATGCTCGAAACAGGTAATCTGGGTAAGGTTGCAACCATCAAAACGTATGGCGATGTAGAAAAAGAAGCCTATCTTAGCGTTGATCCACTCACTAAAGAAGTGGTTCATGTTTTAAAAGACTATATCAAAATAAAGGACGAGATCAATGGTGTTCCGATAACCGATGATTTGAAAAATCAAATATTGGATGGGAAAGCGGTTTTCCTTGAAGGTATGAAATCTGTTAAAGGAAACACATTCGATGCGTTCGTCCAGATCGATGCAAACAGACACGGGATCGGATTTTCTTGGCCGAAACCGGAGTTGATAGAAAATATCTTTGACGTTACCCACATTAAAGGAGTCCCCATTGATAATACGATTCAAACCAAACTGGCCAATGGGGAAAAAATTGAAATGACAGGACTTGAAAGAAAAACCGGTGGCACTTTTAATGCCGTTGTATCTTTTGATCCTGAGTCGAAAAAACTTAAGTTCGATTTTCCAAAGCAAAGCCAGGATATCAATACAAATGAGATATTCATACCAAATCGGCTAAAAGGAGTTACACTAACAGATAAGCAAAAAATCTCAATAAGTAACGGGGAAAAAGTATTGGTTCAAGGTATGAAATCCGCTAAGGGCCTTCCTTATGATGCCTATGTCTTTATTAATAAGAAAGAGGGTAAATTGGATATGGAGTTCCCTGTTAAAAGCGAATTTCTGGGTGTAAAATTTACTCCAGAACAAATAGACAAGATGCAAGCCGGTAATGCAGTTTGGGTAAGCGGACTCCAAAAGAAAGGCGGTGAAACCTTTAAAGCTCCTGTTCTTTGGAATGCTAAAACCGGAAGATTCGAATTTCAGCAGTTGAAAAAAAGGGAAGCTGTTGCTCCTACTTCTCCTGCTACTCCCTCTCCTACTCCAACAAAAGAAAAAAATGAAAAGCAGGAGGTTAAACCTGAAGAGAAATCACCGAAAAAGGAAAATCCGAAGGTTAAAAATAAAGATACCGGCAAAAAAAAAGGTCGTAAAATCTAATTAAACAACTCATATCGCCTGATCTTATTTTATGATCAGGCGATATATAATTTATTATATATATGAAAACAGAAGAATATTTAAAACAAAGAGGAAATGAGCTACTGGACTTTTTCGGTATCAAACCGACTTCCTCATTAGTTATTAAGACTTTAAGAGGCGAAGTTCTCGGCATAGAACATCGACTTTCTGAAGCTGACGAAAAAGAGTTTCTTACTTCTTTCTTAAAGGGAAAGCCGGAAATACCCGCCGTACAAATTGAGAGCGTACAATTTCCTAATGATTTAAGGGGAGCAACAGCGATTGATTTAGAAAATAAAGTTAGAACCGATCGGGCATATGACTATAATAGAGAACAAGAATATGTACTTGAAACCAATTTGGGTCTTACTTTTTCTAAAAAGGATTGGGAAAAACAGTGTTGGAAGCCGGATACACACGCATCGGCTCAATCTGAATATCTAATGACTGTCAGGGATAAAAGAACACCTGAAAGAAATATAATCGGTCATTCTACCCACCTTTCGGAAAAAGAACTTGAAATTAACCAAGAGGCTTATTCCAAATTCCAAGATATTGATTCAAAAGATGTTGTAATTGAAACTTACAAAATATACAACTCAGATGATCCGGAATACCAAAAGGCGAAGAGTGAAAACCTTCAAAGATACCTGGATGATCCCCGAAACAAGGTTGATCTGCTCAAAATAATTGATGTTCCGGAAACTGTTCTTGTCTATACCAATGAAAATGATAAGATAAATGAACTCTATTCCGGGAATAACATGCTCATGGATTTCTATAACAAGAATTTTGATAAACCAGGAACCGTTTATCTCTGCACAACTTCTAATTTATCAAATTTAGAATATTTATTGCAGAATAACGTACCTCTTAAAGATACTGGCGATACAAAGATTGAGAAACAGTTTTTTGCTCCAGAGTTGAATTACTATGTACATGGACGCATATCAAATAATATAGATATAGATAAAAGAAACTTATATGATGATACCATTAATGAAGAAGTCAAACTGTGCTACATCGATTATCATGCTTACCTTAAAGATCATAATCTTTCAGATATTCCAAGAGATTCAGCCTTTATCAATGAAGCAATAATGTATAATCCATCAACACTTGAAATTCTGACTAAAAAAGAGAAGCAGGGCATTAACTGGCAGGATCTATTGGAGTCAACGATGGAATCCCCTTTGAAACATATGCCTAAAGAGTTAATAACTTTCGATTTGCTTTATAAAGCCAATTACAATGATCCCGAAATGATCTATAAATATCTTCCGTCCAGCTTTACAAAGGAACAAATTGTCAATCTTATTGACAAAGATCTAAAGAATGAAAATGCAAGAGATGTTAATGTAAAACTCGCGACTTTTATTAACGCTTTACCGGATGAAGTTAAAAACAAGGACCTATTTGCTAAATTACACAATAAATATGATAAAACGGACCTCTCAGGAGTGCTTGCTTACAGCTTGGTTGTTCTTGACCTGGAAAAGAACCATGAGAACGCGATAGGTGCTCTGAAACACTTCTGTGACTACCGGTTTGTGACAGATTATGATCCGATCGGAGCCGATGATGCTTGGGGGCAAATTTGTGGGTGTGATTATTATATCAATAGGCATAAAATGGTAAATCCGATTGATAAGTTCGATTCTGATCTGCTATCCATCCAAGAATGGCATGATATCGCGGCTATAGATACCCGGATGATGGAATTTATACCTAAAAGCATAATCGAAAATGAAGCTTTTTGGAATAATTATCATGATTTTATAGGGAAAGGAGCATACCTCAATCATCCAGATAACGAATACCGCATGGACAAATTTGACGAATATCAAGTATTTAGCAAAATGCCAGAACAGTTAAAAACAAATCCGGAAATCAGTCTTGATTTATTAAAATTGAATGTTATAAGCATCAAATCCATAAAGGAACCCACCGAGGAACACTACCTTTTGACCCCAGCTACAGATTATCACGATATCCCCCAGGAGTTCAGAGAAAAGGATAATTTCAAAAGTTTGGCACTATCTGCTTTTAACACTAACAACTATTTTATTGATCATATTCCAGAAAAATTCATTACTACAGATATGGTTTCAAAGGCTTTATCTTACGACATGGCTATTTGTAATAGCATTCCTAAGCAATTCTTAAATGAAAACCTATTGGTCGATAAAATAACCAACTATAAACAACAAGGCTTTTTCAGTGATATACAAAAATCTGGTGAGCACCCAGACTATATTAAATTTGAAGCCAATGAACATACTAAAGTTCTTCAGTATATACCTGAAGAATTAAAAACAGATCGAGTATGCCAGGCAGCACTGGAAGCCAATCCTGAAAATGCAGCTTTTCTACCAATAAATTATCTTACTAAAATACAAAAAGACATACAAATATTACAACTTGCAGATATTGACTTACCAACTTTAACTACAGGTGTAGTCGATATAAAATTAAGGAAACCAGACTTTGCACAGTTTCCATTTTCTGAAATACCTTTGAATGTTAGACAATCTGTTATAAATCAAATAGAAAATGATTATAAAGTTTGCACTTCATACAATAGGGCACATTTTAAAGCAGCCCCTTTTTATGAGAAAAACGAGAATATTAGAGACGGAATCGATGTTTTACACGATTCGATAGAAAACTTGGAAAACTTAAAAAACAATAGTTTGAAAACTTTTCCAAGGAAAGAATTACTTAGCCAAAATGATGCTCAATCATTACCTAAGATTAAACTTAATTTGGACTTTGACAAGCTAAGTGAGCATATGCCTACTTCTGTTAAAAGAGAACTTTTTCTAGAGAGTGGTGCTATCTCTGCTCAACTAAAAGAAGAGAAACTTGATTTAGATAAAAAATACGATCTACATAGGATAGGAAATTTTGATAAATTTGAAAATCTATGTAAAGAGATCATCCGTCAAAAATCAGCTATGGATATATTGATATCCGAGATTGGAAAAAATGCAGATTGTATTAATAAAATTGAAGTGCCAAGTTACGCTGATTTTAGAAAAAGTACTTTAAACCTCATGAATACTTATTTGAAACATATTTTACCACAGTTTAAAGAATTAACGTTCAATCCTAAAGTTGCACAATTACATTTCAATAGGGATTTTACGTTTTTTTATGATTTAGGACCGATTGAATCGAATAAAAAGATCAATAATTTATCCGATTCACTTCCGTCTGATATGTCTTATAAATTAAAACAGGATATAATATTTTTAGCTACTAACTTTAAAGGATGTTGTATTAATCCCAAATATCGGAATGAAAAAGAATTATTAAACACGGTCAGTACAGAAGCTTTAGAATTATTCCAAACTTATGATATGTATAAATCTAGTAGCCTTGAGTATAAGTCTAAAATAGAATCAGAGCTTGTTTCGAGATATAACAGTAATCACAAATTACACGTTGATAACACAACAAAGATTACTATAAATGATCTAATATTTGATAACTCGTTACAATTAAGAGAGCTCAACAAAGATGAAAAAGATATTCTTCTTAAAATACAAAGATCAGGAAGAGTGGTAGATTCCGGTATATCTGAAGAGAATAAGGAGCTTATAGAGAAATATTTTTCCAAAGATAATAAAGAGCTTATAACTGCCATTGAGAAAGATGATTCAGGAATAATAGCCGATATAGAAGGAAGGCACAGGTTGATTGCCGGTGAAATATTAGAATCTAAAGGTATAATACCGAGTGGTTCAACCGCTAAAACTTTGGAAGAAGAGGGATACAAAGTAGAACTTCTGAGATTCGGCATAAATAGCAAAACTGAAAATAATCTTAGCGTTGACAAAACAAACATGAAAGCTGTAAACAATAACGATCATATGAATGGGAAAAAACAAGCTCTTCCTTTTAGCGCATCAGGAGAAGCCCAAACGGCACAAATGAACCAGAAGAAGTTGAATACAAACCCTGCAACGGTCAACATTCAACAAAACAATCAAAAAGACAAATTAAGCAACTCCAGCAAGATTCGTAAATCCCATACTAACGACAGAGATTCAAATCGAAAAAGAAGAGGACATAAATTTTAAAACAACCCCATGTATTCATAACACATATATTTTGAATGTGTTATGAATACACCTATATCAAGAATCTATAAACTAAAATAATTTGTTAGGAGAAATCAAATGTTGTAGGTTCCTTTATGAATTATCAGGAATCTAGTAAAAAGCATCCAGAGATATGTAGCTTGTTTTAAATCCATTCAATAATACATTCACAAGAAAGAATAGATATAAAATTAACATTTTCTTTTGGAGGAAACATACTAGACATAAACTATTTGACTATTTGACTATTTGACTATTTGACTATTTGACTATTTGACTATTTGACTAAAAATAAACATCATATTTTCAAATTTATAATTTCTCAACCAGTCTTAATAGATCTTCTTTAGTCTTTATCCTACAAATTTCTCCATTAATTTCAATAAATCCATCAATTTCAATTTTGTTTTCTGATGATCGTTGAAACAATTCCCAGATTTCGACATCTAAAACTTTAGCAATTTGTTCTAGCAAATTAAGTGAAGGATTTAGTCGCCCTCGAATTATGCCACTCATGTTCTGTTTTGCAATGCCAACTGCTTCACCCAATGCGGAAGATGTCATATTTTTTTGATCCAATAACTCTTTTATCCGAAACTCCATATATACAATATTTTAAACAAAGATACATTCAGTAATACGATTAGATTAACAATATATGTTAAAGTAATATTATTACATTCACTATTTTGATTTTTTGCTTGCTATGTAATATTATTACATTAACTTTGCAGTATATAGTTAACGTAATAATATTACCTCATGAAACATGCAAGATTAGAAAATAGCATTCTTAAACCTGATTTATTAGGTGCTAAAAGTATTAATGCAGCTTCTGTATGCATTAATACTACAAGAAACTTCACTAACATTTCGAAAGAAACAACTGCTTGTAGACAATACGAAAGAAAAATGTACACAACAGTCTTATTGATAGCCTTGTGTATCGCCATTCCTCCCCTAGTATTCGTCGCGGCTTATATGTATTTTTCGGCAGAGGAAGAATTAGGCGTATCAGTAAGCCAATATGAAAAGCAGAGAAAGAAAAAGGCAACTGAGGTCCGTCAGGCTTCCTCACAAAAATGATCTCTCATAGAAGTTTTCATTTTTTTTGGGACTCTGTGACTACTTGTAATAAATACTACTAAAAGTATTGACTACTAAATTTACTTATTAACTACAATATTTCAATATTATGACAAAAGTAATATCAATATCCAACAACAAAGGTGGAGTCGGCAAAACGACTACCACGATCAATCTTGCAGCAGCATTACACAAATTTGGTTTAAGTGTTCTCATTATTGATATAGACGGACAAGCCAATCTTTCAGAGAGTGTAGGTCTAAATCTCCAAGGAAAAAATACTATATATAATGCCTTACGCGGGGATTGTGATTTGCCTATATACAACTCTGAAATTGGTATTGACATTGTTCCTGCTAATGAGGATCTGCCAACGATCAATAACCAACTGATAGATGAACCTGGCAGGGAACTGATCCTAGCTGATCTTATTAAAAAGGTTAAAAACAAATATGATTTCATTCTTATTGATTGCGGTCCCGAGATTACCTTACTAACGATCAATGCACTCACAGCATCCAACAGTGTAATAATACCCGTTCAAGCTGAATATTTTGCTATGAGAAGTATGGCTAAACTATTTAAGATCATTCAGAAAATTCGTCTACGAATGAATAAAAAATTAAAGATAGAGGGGATCGTTATCACTCAATACGACAATCACAAGAGACTGAATAAGGGAGTATCTGAACAAATAAGAGAATCTACCAATGAAAAGGTATTCGATACTCATATTCGAAATAACATTCATTTGGCTGAAGCTCAAAGCTACGGTATGGATATATTTACCTACAAACCTGAAGCTATAGGAGCAAAAGACTATGAGTCTTTTGCCAAAGAGATATTTCCTAGTGAAATGGAAATATCTAAGTCGAAAAGTAGTAAAGTAATAAAGTAGTAATAAATAAATTCAATAGTCATGAAACAAAAAGATTTAAAGAACAGATTAAAAGGTGGGCTAGATGAACTTCTTCAACCTACCATTACAGAGGAAACAAATAATAAATCGGAAAATATTCCCCAGCAAAAGAAAAAAGATAGAATAACAAGGTGTAATTTTTTAATGGAAAAAAGTTATCACACTAAATTGAAAAAATTGGCTTCGGATAAAGAAGTGAGCATGAAAGATGCATTAAAGGAAGCACTCAATCTTTATTTTTCTACTATCGACAAATAATTAAGCGTTGATTTTCTTAACGTTTATTACACATGCCAGCAGTTTATTATCTCTTCTTTTGTTGGATTAGTCACTTATTTTTCGTACATTTATATATCTAATATACAACATTTTAAATACATTTTCATTATGAAAACAAAGAAATTATATATGATTATTGCTATTATTGCAGTTTTAGCAATTAGCATAACTTTATTCCACATTATGGGCGATATGGCCACCCATCAAACAAACAGTTCCATTGCCGGTGGAACAACTTTGAGCGGATTCTTTCTTGCTGCCCGAGTATTAAATTTCTGGCAAAAAATATTACGATTCATTGGAATTGCAGTAACCATACTTATAGCCATATTCATAGTTTGTGGTATAGGTGTTTGTTTTGGTATGTAAATCTAACAGGTGTGAACTTTACGAATTAAAAAAAGGTGATGCATATGACAAAGAAGATTTTTTGTGAGAAGTGCCATGGATGGCATACTATCACTATTACAGAAGGAGAAAAGTTTGCAATTTGTCCTAATAAGAAGTGTGGTCATTTAATATTTATTTAAAAAGGAAGGAATACAATTATGACATTAAAACAAGCTCAAAAACTATTCAATGATTCAGTACAAGCAAAAATGACTCACGCTGATTACTGCATGACTCAATCGCAAATTGAATATATCGGTAGAACCATTTGGGGATTCACCCCTGACAAACAAGCAAAGGTGTTATTCTCAAAAGTCGGAAAGAGAGTATCAGTAGTTATTGCTTCACAAGAAGCATTTATAAAAGAAGTAGGTAAACCTGTTGTCTGTAAATGCCCAGTATGTGATATGTATTATTTAGCTTATAGAAAGCCTGTCGATGCTCACGATGAATTAGATGCTCAATGTCCTAAATGTGATCTAAGTTCTTTAGTAAAGATTGAAAGATGTTATCACAATGAATAAATATAGTTGGGGATTTAATAAGAGTGCTGATTTATTATTCAATACAGGCAACAGTATTGAAGAATGTTTATCAGAGGCTATAAAACAGTCGGAAAATTGTTTCTGCCGAGTTTATATAGGAGAAAATAAGAAAGTACAAAATACACTTTCGTATTATGTTGAAAATATAGTAGAATATCAAATCTAAAAATAAGTGAATCATGGGATATTATACAGATAAGAGCCAAATTCCAAAAGGGTTTGAAGAATGGACGTTTTCCAATATGCCGGAAGATGGGGAAATTGTAGATGTTTTGAGATATGGTAAAGTAGAACCCATGAGGTTTAATAAACCGTACATGGCGTTTAATCCTCCATGTAATTATTCAAGATTAGGAAGCGGATGGAGTTTAGGAACCATGTATCAAGAAGGTATAACACATTTCAAAAGAATTAATAATTAATAGATATGAATAGAATTAATACAAATGACGAAATCGTATGTGTCGATAATTTAGGTCGTGAAAAAGAATTGACCGTAAATAAGGCATACACTGTTTTAGGCATTGATTATTCGGACTTCAAATTTGATGGTACTTTTTTAGTGAGTATTAGAAATGATGAAGGAGATGTTCTTGATTACGGAGGAAGAAGATTTAAAACTAAAAATAACTGAGTTATGGAAAGAGTGAAATTATACGAAGAGCTTGAATTTGTGAGAAGCCAGATACAAATATTTAAAGAAAGATCTGATTCCATAGACGAGGGAAACTGGCGAAAGAATGTTAACAACGACTTTGATAAAGGAGCTATCTGGTCAAGTTATCAAAGAATACTATCTGAATTAAGAACTTTATTAAAACATAGCTATGATGCAGAATGAATACACAGTAGGTCAGCTATTTTCAATCAAAAACATAGTGGTAGAAGTATGCACAGTAGGGGGAGCAGGACAATGTTTGAATTGCGCTGGCTTTAATAAAAAAGCATTATGCAATAAACTTCCTGATTGCGGTAATAAATTTTATTTTAAAAAATTGAACAGTTTTGATCTGCGTAAGGCAAAAAGAGAGAATAAGGTTATCAAAAATATTGACTAACAACTAAATAAAACAGTGACTCACCGATACAATTCGACTTACTAATATTAAAAAGGGTGTATAAATCGAAGGTGTGATGGCCTGAACAATTTATATCGGTTAAGCTAGAACTATCCGTCCGTGAAAATATGGCAGTTCATTTTTCTTTTGTTGGAGAGTTCAATAACTCACACATAAAAATTGACTGATTAATAACAAGGGAAACTGCATATTTTAAATTATACAATAAGTAAATTTGTTTTTTTCTAATTTACATAATTGTTATCCTATTGTTATCCCAAAAATGAATAAATTCAGCTACAAAATTATTATCCGGAAGGATAGAGAACTCTCATCTGGTGAGTATCCGCTTTGCCTCCTGCTTATTTATTGTCGTAAGAACAGGAGATTATCACTAAACATAAGTACTAATGTCAAAAACTGGAATGAAACTCGGCAGCTCGTAAAAGCCGGTGATCCAGATTGCGAGAGAAAGAATAAGTTAATAACAATTTATAAAAATAGAATTGCAGAATACGAGACTGAATGCATAATCCGGAATAAACCCGTTATACTCGATGAAGCCATCCGGCTTATCAACGGAAGATCAACATATGACGAACAATCCTTTTATGCATTTATAAAAAAAGAATGGAATCATTATGAGATTGCTTTAAAACCTAATACCCTAAAAAAGTACAGATCCCATCTACAAGTACTTCAATCATTTCGTAAGAACCTGAAATTTCAGGACATTAACAAGGATTTTTTGAAAGAATACGAAACATACCTGCATACAACCCGTAATAATTCAAAGAATACTATTGCAAAAGCTTTGAAATGGATAAAATCGACAATCAACCAGGCGATTAATGAAGGTATCATTGAGACTTCTCCCTTTAATAAGTACAAAATTAGTACAGAACCATGTAATCGGGATTTTCTTACTTTGAAAGAAGTTGAAAAACTAGAGAGGCTATACCAATCTAATACTCTTTATCCGAATATGCAAGAGACGTTGAGAGCTTTTATTTTTTGTTGCTTCACAGGACTTAGATTAAGTGATATGAAAAAATTATCCTTCAGCGATATCCGAGAAGGTATAATTTTCTCCGTAATGCACAAAACTCAGGTTCTCGTCCCCATTCCACTTACAAGAAAAGCAAAAATACTTATTGGTACTGGAGACAAGGGAAATGTATTCACTCCTGTTTCTGATAATATGCTTAACAAACATCTGATCAAAATTTCCCAAAAAGCAAATATTAATAAAAAATAACATTTCATTGCTCCCGGCACTCTTTCGCAACTATATCTCTTGATTTAGGTATCCCACAAACTGCGATCCAGAAGATGCTCGGACATCAAAATATGAAAACGACAGAAATATACACCCATTATTCTATCTCTCTCATAAAAAAGGAAATGAATAAATGGAATAAAAGGATTGATCTATCTTCTAATGAAAAATGATAGCCTTCAGCTTTTTAAGAACGCATATATCGTACTGATTAAAAACATTGTTTTCCCTAGCCGATTACCCGATCCCTACTCGATCGGGATAACGGGCTGTTTTTCTGTGATCTGATCCGTTTATTTTCAGAACGGATTGGACCACGAAACAAATAGTGGTCAATGGGGCTGATGTAAACACGGCTGTTACGTTTACTAAACTACCAATTATTGAGCAGTATTTTGTTATGGCAAGTGTTAGTGAAGGTAATTACTCTGTCATTGGTGATGGATATTTTAATGCAGGTGAACAATGTACTTTAAGTTATCAAGATTTAGGGAATAGTGAAAGATATAATTTTGAAGGATGGTATGACTTAGACTCAGGAAAAAAACTTAGTAGTCTAAGAACGTTCCAATTTATTGTAACTAGAAGTATTTCAATAGAGGCTCAATTTAGTTTGATGGAATAAATTATTAAACAACAAAACTCACTTGTCTATATTATGTTAGCTATAAGCAATGTTATCCCAGCCGGTTACCCGATCCCTGCTCGATCGGGATAACGGGTTGTTTTTCTGTGATCTGATCCGTTTATTTTCAGAACGGATTGGACTACCAAACAGGTAACGATAAATGGAGCTGACGTAAATACCTCAGTTACATTTACAAAGAAGGTAGAAACTGTTACTATATCAGTATCTACCCGTAAAGGAGGCTCGTATGGTCCCGATATAGCTATGCGTGCATCTGGAGGGGGAGAAAAAGTAGTTGGAAGCACTTGTACTATTTCGACAACCGCAAAGAATTATATTGAAAATGGAACAACATATACTCCTTCGTTTGAGGGCTGGTTCTTAAATGGGCGGATAATAAGTAGGTCCGAGTCCTACACTTTTACTGTAACAAAATCAGAATCATATATAGCTCAATGGGCATGGTATAGATAAAATGAAAACCGGTTACTTGATGTGCAATATTTCAAGCAACCGGTTTCTTTATTATGTCGAGTCATACTTTTTCTGTACAAACGCAAAAAAGAAGAGAATAAGTATTATAATTTCACTTTATATGTTTTGTCAGCAACCCTTACTATAAATAAGCCTGAAGGAAGATTAATCTGTCCTGGTCCATTGCTAATTGATCTGACTTTTCCGGTAAAATCATAGATCATAACTTTATCAGTTTGTTTACATCCCTCAATAACGATTTCATAACCTGATGTATATACTTTAATTGGTGACTCCAATTGAATTTTATCAGTAGCCGTAGTACCGCTCTTCAATGTCCAACCCATATCCTGAAGCATACCTAATACAATAGGACCAGGTTCCAATTGTGGATTACCTGCAGAGATACCGTTGTATGCCATTAGACTATTACTTGTTTTTGCGTAACTTCCATCTAAATGACTGAGACTTGAATCATACCAATCTTTAGGTGCATGTAGCTGGGCTTGATTGCCATCGTTAGCACTAGTTGCTCTAGTTCCATTCCAATACACTTCATTCGAAGTCAAAGCTTTCGCTAAAGCTTCTGAATTGTTTTTATAAAATTTCTCGTCAATTAGTTGATGTCCTTGACGGTCTACAATAAAGGTGTCATAAATACTCGCTTTTCCAGACACCGTTCCACCCCACTTCCCGACTGCGTTTTCAATGCGGAAAGAATTATTAATACCTAATCCATGACAAAGTTCGTGTAATGTAACAGATAAGAAATCTCTTTGAAAATATTGAATCCCAGGATCATCAGGATCAGGTGTTAGTCCAATTTCCCCATCTGTTCCAAAATACCAACCAATGTCCAACTTTGATTTAAACACGCAAATAATATCAACAACATCTTTATTTTTATCATAACCTAATAATTGATTTATCAAAGGTAAGGGGTAATAATATCCATCACTGTACTGGTAACTATATGTCGCTCCTCCTCTGGCATCGGCATCCAAATTATCACACCACCCGAACTTAACCCGGATCGGTACAGTAATTTCCAAATAAGATGCCCATATCTCAGCCGCTTTATAAGCGGCTGCTTTCGCTTCCTCCGGCCAAGGCAAAAGATTATAGTTTCGAGCTTGTGCATCCGGATCACCAGGCTTCATGAACTCAATCAGGATTCTGTCGGTAAGAGGCTCTTGTCCTTTAACTGCCGTTCCAGAAATAATAATACCAGTGTGTATAAATGTTTCATAAGGTGTATTTTTTGTATTTGATTAATATTGTTTTATGGCCTGCTTCGTTTATCCGGACATATTTTCAACAGTTTCTATTAAATCGAGCTTTATATCATCCCTGTTCTTATTTATTTGTTGGCTTATAATTATTTATCTCCGAACGCTGAATTTTGTAGAAGCGAATAATTTCTTCTATCTCTGCCTCGTTTCCTCTTTCAAGGACTCTTTGAATAACGGCTTTACGATAACGCCCCCAATCTATCTTATCAAAATCGGTGTCCCAGAATAATATCTTCCGGATATTGGGAATGCCAGTAACAGAAGAACTCGCCTCCTTACGTTTATATTCAGCTACATTATAATAGGCTTGTAATGCTAAAAGAAATCCTTCTTCATAACCCAATGCTCTTTCGATCTTAATTGAAAGTTCTGTGGTAAGAGGTCTACGCCCAGTAATAACAGCGTTTATTGACTGGCTGTGCTCTCCGATGTTTCGGGCAAATGCACGTTGGCTCAGATCGAGTTTTTTTAAACTTCGATCTATAACTTTTCCCGGGTGAATACCTTTATATGTGTCAAGATTATGCTTCATGTCTTATCCTTTTTACAAAGATACAAAACGCAAACGGATTTGTTTGCACCTTAGGCGCGTTTTTATTTTGATTTATGCAACTTCAAGGAAGTTGCAGACCTTCATACATATCCCAATTTTCTCTTTGAACTGTGATTGTTTCTCCCTGATATCGAACAACCTGGGGTAGCTCTTCCGGAATTGTTCTGAACTTTTTAGCAAGACTCACCAACGGAGTTAAGGTATCCCCTGATGCTAAAGGTTCACAGTAATATAAACCATTTAATTTACATTCCAGAAAATATTTATCCCCTGACTTCGGTTCGAGAATAAATTTATTTTTTAACGTCGGTACACCATTGGAACAAGCTTCAATTTTAATTGGTTTCCCTGTAAATTCCGGCAACTGTATGTCATGAAAGACTTCCTGATTGTTATTAACTGCTTTACTTTTCATTGTATGTTTGTAATTATTTACCATTGTATGTTTGTAATTATTTATCATTGTAATGACCGTAGGCATTAACGACCAGTACATTGATTTGATCTTTTTGAATTTCGTATACCAAACGGTGTTTATCTGTTATCCGTCGTGACCACTTCCCTGTGAGATTACCTTTCAGTTGTTCCGGCTTTCCCGTACCCGTCTCCGGATGTTCTATCAACTCATCAAGTAATTTTGATAACTTTTTAAAAGCAGAAGGCTCGTTTCTTTTCAGTAAGCGGATATCGTCTTTTGCATCATCGGAAAAAGTCAAGTCATAACTCATAATTTTTCCAGCAGATTAAATAGTTCGTCCTTACCTCTGATTGTTGTGACTTTTCCCGCTTTTGCCTGTTCACTGGAATGTAAAATACGTTTTATATTCCGTTCATCGGAGAAATAAGGATCACCTGAAGGACTTGGATTATTCAAAGCTGCATCAATAGCATTTGCTTGCTCTAACAATATATTCTCCAAGTACTTTTTCAAAGATATTCCCTTTGCCGCAGCAGCCATAGCCAAACTTTTAATTGAGTCTGATGGAAGG
>ERZ832522.4122-NODE-4122-length-14835-cov-3.111840_pt1 | contig 14835 bp, 13 predicted proteins | sample MGYA00519951_ERZ832522 | MGnify/ENA primary metagenome ERZ832522 (study PRJEB31850, sample SAMEA3708728) | human gut metagenome | biome: human gut; feature: human-associated habitat; material: faeces | place: China | collected 2014 ... | reverse complement strand
CAATCGAACAGGTCGCAAAGGGTTTTTCTTTACTTCCCAGGAGATAGGTGGATCGGTTTATATCTGTGACTTTAGCACAGACCGGGATGGCATTCCACTGCCAGAGATTTATTGTATTTTGATCAAAGAGGGATCCCTTAACTGTGTAAGTATAGATTAGCTGGCCCTTTACCACTTCGGAAGAAGTGTCAAAGGAGCATAGACCGGCAATAGGAAGTTGTACAAAATTACCTGTCACATTAAATGTATTCATTTCATTGTAGAATTTACCGATTTCAGCTTCTTCCAACTTGGCGAGGCTGATCGATTTTATCCCAGGCAAAATCAGTTTTGTATAGTTTGTGTCCATTGTGTCCAGTATTATCCACTGTGTCCCGAATTTCGCAGTTGTGTAAAAAACGGGTTGAAGTCGAAAGATTCTTTTGTTATTTAAGAGAGTTTAACACCTGCATGGCGGTAATACTTTTTCCTGAGGCGATAATACTTTTGCCGAACGGTTTCAAAGTTGCGGGCGTTTTGTTCTTCCACTTGCTTGAGTAGATTCATTTCGGTTATATGATTGGTCGGCTGAATGATTCCATGCTTTTCGCTCCAACCACGAATAACAGACGTCAGCCGGCAATTCAGGTTTTCCAGATTACCGATCTCGCTCCACATGTTGTTAACAAACATAGCTTCAAAACTTTCAATCAAAGCGTATTTCCCTGATTCACAGAGATAGGAATATACGCGCGGATCTTTGTCTTTGAAATACTGAAGGCTTACAGAAATATTTCCGGTTTCGGGAGTAATGTTGTCGGGTTGTTTGTCAAGCAATCGCTTTAAGAGCTTTGCTTCAGGACCATCTTTCAAAAGTTCGATGGGATTACCAAAGTGCCGCGTTAACCAGGCGGCCAGATACGGTTCTACGTTGAGAGTGATTGTATTCATTACTGATGATTTTATATAGCAAAGATACTGAAAATAAGTGAATTAAACTAAGACGATGAAGTGAAAGTTTAGGTTGCACTTTTAGAAACAAAAGTGTAACCAATTGTAACCGAAAATTGTAACCAATCTAACTTATTAATATAATATCTTTTATATCCTTTTTTCCCTTAGTGGTTACAAAGTTACATTTAATTAGAGTATAATAAGGATGAAAAGGAAGAAGGAAGGATAACGGAGAGGGGGGAGGGGTGAAAAATAGATGTGCTAAAAGATGCAAAACAGGGTGAAAAACAAGGGCTGAATAATTGGTTTGTCACTGAAAATTACTATCTTTACACATGCTTATATTGGGGCGGTATAATCCTCTTTATAAGGATTGAAAGGAAATTAGGATATTTAGAAGGGTGGGAGTTTAAGAATACTCTCAGCAAAAAGGACAGGCACATAACAGGAATAGCGAACCTGATGTGTCTGTCCTTTTTGAATATAACGGAGAATACTCTCAGCGAAAAGAACAGGTTCCTGATCCTGATTGGCGATCGTGGATGTTTTTGTTCTTTTCGAGTGTTACAGGAGAATACCCACTGAGCAAAAAGGACAGGCACATGGCAGGAATAGCGAACCTGGTGTGTCTGTCCTTTTTGAATGTAACGAAGAATACTTTCAGCGAAAAGAACAGGATCTTGATCCTGATTGGCGATCGTGGATGTTTTTGTTCTTTTCGAGTATAACGGTCACTCTGTCCGGCGGATGGCAGAGTAATCATTCAGGAACTCATAGCTAGAGTGTTGAGTGATATAGAAGCAGGCTTGTTTGATAAATATCTCAAGTTCATTTTCTGGAATATATTTCTGGTAATTGAATACCTGACGGGGAACCATTCCATTGAGGTTGGTTTTAACTTTCTCCCATACCTGGAGATAAAGTTTATCACCTACACGTCCTTAACTCCTTTAAATCTTCAATCCGATTCAACCGATACTTAGAAAGGCATTTCTCCTGATTGTTCGATACGTTCAATTGAGGCATAGTCGATTGTTTCTTTTGTTTGTATAAAAATCATTTCTGTTGTTTTCTTATCAATCTTCCGGATGATGCGTCCCTCGTTATTACAAAACTCAACCGGATTATATGAGATTATGTGGTCAGCCAGTTTACAATAAGCCTTCAGAGCTTTTGAAAACTTATGCATCGTCCACCTATTTTGCTTAGTATCGTCAGAGAAAGCCTTCAGCGCTTCAGATTTGGGTTTCATGCAATCGCAATTCTCAGAACCAGGACCGAAATAAACCTGTGCCCAGTCGTAAAAGATATCAGTCATTGCTGATCGTAGAGTTCTGGCCGTGACGTTCTGCATTGGGGGGTTGATCTTTACTCCTTTGTCAATGGTAGAAAGATAAAATTTACAACATTGCATACAAAAGTTAATATCATCGTTCCATTCTTCTTCAGTATATTGATCCCGGAAGAGATCCTTTTTGAAATCATTGTGTATTGTCCTGGTTTCATAGTAATCGTTGTAGTTCGTTTTTTGGTGGTAATAATCAGAGAATACCATATATAACAAGCGTCGCTCTGTACTGCCGTCCGTTCGATCCGGAGTGAAGTTGCTGGTGATCGCAAATTTTGCGGCACGTTCAAACGGTATAGTATAACTTCGGGCAAATTTAGGGTTGACAATAATTTCCCCAGTTACGCTGTCAAAAAAGAAACCAAATGGCAGATACTTATCAGCGTCGTCGATCAGGATCAAGTCTGTATATTCCGATACGTTTTCGTAAATGTGTGCATTTTCCGTCAGCTTTGGATTTCGTCCGGATAAAGTTTCAGTATTCATGAAATAGCGGAGTGTCTTCAAGCATGCGGATTTGCCAGATCCTCCGTTACTCTCATCTGAATTACTGACTTTATTATCCATAGCGAAAACACACCAGGCCCGGTGTTCTGACTTTTGTCGGTGCAAAAGATAACCAATCGTGAAGATCTTATTTATTAGGTGCATTTTTTGTTCATAAATCTGATCATCGCTTAAATTGGGGCCAGCTATATTGAAGTGATTCTCCCGTCGGTATCTGAGGGCCTCTTCGCTATACATATCAGCTAGGAAAGGATCTTCCAGTTCTTTACGCCAATGGATGCGACTTGCATTGATCAGGAATTTGAAATAATTGCTTTTCAGATTTCTGATCTCGATGTCCCAATCATCGTCCGTCTGTGTAATATTGAAGGCGGGATCCTGGAGCGTTACCCGATGCGGAATAACTTCGTTCTCCCAGACATAATGCTTATTTGTTTTTCCGATTTCGATGATACGATCCCCGAACACTTCAAATGTATTGTTCGGGAAAAAGAAATACTGACTTGTTGGAGTAAAATCGGTAAAGTCCAGTTGTATTTCGTCCAGGTCATTTAAACTGTCAGCGTTTAGCCTGGTCGAATTATTTATCAAGTTACGAATCTCTACATTCAAGTAGCGTTCTGTAGCAAATCGTCTGAAGAAAGCACGAATGTCTTTTACTTCCACCTGTCGAACAATATTACCGTTGACGTGTACGAACATCTTTCCGGATTTACTGTTTTTGTCAGACAATGTAGCGAACCCATTACAGTAGAGAAAGTGTGATACATAGTCCGAATTTATTTCCAGATTCATTCTTCCTTTACTGGGTTTATATTCCCAGAACTTTACAGACTTTGCCACTTCCATTAAATTTTTCAGATCCTGTTTTTCCGGCCAGATTTCACAGTAATCCCGGAAGTCTTTGCGAGGTTTTCTTCGGTTGTCCCGGTATTCCTTCAGCTTTTTAGGAAGCCAAATGGTAAAGATCTCTATGTATCGTGTAGCCAGCATTTTACCTCTTTTTATACCAGTGTCATCAATATCAGGAATGTTATATAGTTTTTCGACAAATTTCATGATCTGCTTATATTCCGGCTCAGTCAAATTGTAAGTTTCTGAATTGAACCAAAGTGGAATATAGTTGTGCGCTTTAATACATAAAGCGTCACGTTCTCCGGAACAGACAAAAGCCTCCGGGAGTTTTTTTTCTTTGTACTCGCCTTCAGGATTAGAATCTTTCCAAATCTTTTCCTCCTGGTCGTTGTACTGTTTATGCAGGAGCTTGAGTTCCTCAAGTCCATTAATGTACTTTTGTGGTTTTTCAAATTGGTAAAAAAAGCGATATGCTTTATCTGGGTTTAAGGGTTGATATATTTTGTAGAAGAAACCGTCTTTTGTTTCGCATACGCATTTTCTCATGAAGATGGGATATGTGTCAGTGCTGCTCACAGTCGTTGTGATCAGTCCGGACCCGTCTTTTGCCTTATTGGTTTTCTGGTAATACTCCAGGCTGATCCAGCCGAGTAGTTCACAATGTTCGTCCTTAACTCGCGGCCCCAAAAGTTTCAGTTCTGCATCGCTAAAATTCTTTGCTTTGAAAAGAAACTGCCCGTCGATCTCGCCTTCTTTGGCCGGACGTCTGTCGAACTTGGCCCGGTTTTTTTCAAATGTGACAACATCACCGGAAACATCAAATTCTTTGGCAAGCCAATAAATAGCCTCATTAAATTTCAATCCCTTTTCCTGCATACAGATGTCGATGGGTGAAAGAGCTGTGTCGCTTTGACCAAAATCTGTTACTCTCCAGATACCTTTGATTTCTTTGACAAAGGCGGATGGCGTATCATCACTGTCACGGATTTTGAATGGTGTATTTTTTTTGTCTACAACCTCCCGTGCTTGAGGGTAAAAATAGAGTATGATGTCTAAACCATTGCTGGTTTTATCATAGATGTCTTTCGTAGTAATCATGAGCGTGTAAAAATTTCGTAATCAATAGAATGGGATAATAGCTGCAAGAAAGAACGTTCGTCCTTACTATACAAAGACTGAACGTTTGAATGCGTTTGGGCTACCATCGAAATAACGTATGCTTCAAAAGGGGTAAGGTCGTGGATTGCGACCTTACCTGTTTTATCTTTTTCTATATACATAGTTATTCCTTTAATGAATTTATCTGTTCGTCAATGCTAGCAATACGTTTTTCCCTTTTCTGTTTTCGGATCTTCTGAGTTTCTTCAGTCTGATCAGGATATACTGTACCTGCAAAATGAAGGAATACTTCTGCTTCGGCCCGTCTCCACAATTGATTATTTAACCCGTAATTTGAAAGGGTGACTTTTATAAATAGCATGGTGATTTTGAACCGCACCTTTTCGTTAAGAGATTGAATTACTTTTAGGACTCGTTCAACTCCTTGTTTCTCGGCATGGTCAAGACGTAAGTTAGGCAGGATCCGGTGGTATTCGGATTCTCCAATCTGTTTCAGCATTGCGTAGCATAGAATATCATTCTGCAAAGGAGTGAGCTTCTGTTTATCAGGTAAAGGGAAAAGGTTAAATACTTGTTTCAGATCATCAAATGTATTGATTAACTCAAGTTCAAATTCTCTATCCTTTTTCTTAAGTAACTCTTTGACTGTTTCCTCATGGGAATTGGCAAAGTTCAGGTCTTTTTGTTTTTGTCTGACATAATATGCAGTATCGAGATTGTCTTTATGAACATTTACTGCAGGGACATATCCCTGTTCTGGTAATTTCTCGTATCGATCTAAACGCTTTTGATAATTGGTAAGCCTTTTGTCATAATTTTCATCTGCTTCATTGTTATAACGTTCCGGGTAGGTCGGTGGATATTCTATATCATAGAAATCAGCATCAAAAACAGGAATGCCAGTTGCTTTAATAGATTCAGATAAAACATTGTCTTTTTCATAACTATGTTGGAAAAATACACATTTGATTCCGTCATTTTCATACTCGTTGCTGATTTTCAACGCTTTTTTTGTTAATGCGGCCATATTCTTAGCCTCAAAACAGAATTTGTTAGTGCATTTTTCTTCATCACAAAATAGGTCGAAGTACCGACTGTTAAAGGAACATTTCTCACAGTCTAAAGTTGAAAATAAAGCATTTTCAAAATCTATTGATATGTTATTGATTCTCTTGACAAGTTCTTTACTGGTAATAGTGATCCAACTGCTCCAGTTCTCTTCCTGGTAGTGTGAGTTGTATAGATCCTCTTGAATTTTGGCATCTAATTTGCACAATTCCAGGCCATGAGAGATAGGTATCTGATCTTTTTCAATAAGTACTCGAAACTCGTCGATCAGGTCATTTAAACGTAATCTGTTCCGTATATACATTTCACTCTTTCCAAACCTGGCAGCTAGTTCCGGAATAGTTATTTTACGTCGTTTAATCAATTGTAAGAATGCAACAGCTTCTTCCATAGGGGAGATATCCCGACGTTGAAGGTTTTCTGTGATCATGATATCGAGTGCTTCATCATCCGTCAGATCTCGGATCATGGCCGGTATCGTTGATTGTTGCGCAATCATGGATGAACGGTAACGACGTTCTCCGCAGACGATTTCATACTTACCTTCATGTATCTTGGATGGGCGGACCATTATCGGCTCGATCACGCCTTGAATGGCTATGGATTTAGCCAGTTCCATAAGGCTTTCTTCGATGAAAACTGTTCGATGATTCATCGGACTAGGATGGATCTCTGTAATGTCAATAATATTAATTCCTAGCATAGTGTGTAATTTTTTATCTTTGTACAGCAATCGGTTATTACTCCTATAAGTTCAGTGCATAGTTCTTAGCGAACCTCTGCTGGAAGCTGAATACCGATTGCTTCATTTCTATTTAATGATTCAGTTTATTCAATAGCATATCAGCAAGTTCCTGTGTTTTTTGCTCCGTCTCCTGCTCTTGAACCTCGCAAATAAATCTCTTAATTGAAAATACATTACCAGGCAGGATAGTGCCTTCGATGATGTATGTCTTACCGCTTGGATCGGTTTCTTTTACAAACTTTGTTTTCATGACTTATTTATTTCTTAGATTTACGCTAATCATTGTAATTTTGTTCCTCATAAACATTCGTTCTATTTAGAACATTTGCACTATCCTTAGTTTTTCCATCTCGAATGAAAAATTTTTCAGATATAAGTGTTTTATATTCTGATTCAGGAATATACATTGTGTGACAAACCCCGTTGAAATATAAATTACATCGCATTAAAGTTGTATTTTTCAACTTCCCTTTTACATCTATTTGCAATATTCTTTTCTCCATCTTTCAATAATTTTTAATTGTTAATACTCTAACTCCACGCGGTCCTTTGGTTGCTGGATCAGATTTAATTTCTTTGTATGCACAATGAGAACATAGTGTTTCTGTTTCATCAATCCACCAACAGTTACCATGTGTAGGATTAGAACAGGCGTTATCCATAGTACAACCACACATACGACAAATTCCTTTTTGTGGTTCCATCCTGAAGAGGCCGGCATTAAAATATTCACAAATACGAGTGATAGATGTATGTACCTGTTCCTCTTCTGTAAGGTTTTTAAAAAGAAGTTCAGCTTTTTCGTAATCAGTCATCTTCTCGATCATCTCATTTTGTTCTTCAGTAAAGTCAAAAATGACTGCTTCACAGTATGTAACTGGGTATAGAATAGTTCTAATCATAATGTTTTGTTTTTATTAATACTGTTGTTGTTTTGTTCACCTTGATTGGTGTTAACTTCTTTTCCCGTTGTATTTGCTTCCGAATGATCTCATCTAACCCGGAAGCATTAGTTGTAGTGTCTGGCTTTATTTGCCGGTTGATCCGTTTCGCACTCATACTCTAATTTTGCGAAGGATTGTTTTTGAGATCTCTGATCTTTTCTCTTTCCTTTAAAGATTCAACCGTTTCTATTGCGGCTATTGCTAAGTATTCTAATATTTCAGCTTTGGAAAGGCTGTCTTTATTTTCCTTCTCTAATCGTTTTTCTATTTTAGCGGCGAAGGATCCGCCTAGCATGAGAATAAATAAATCGTGCATAGTTGTAATTGTTTAATGTGTTAATCTTTTATTCTATTTCTATATTCAATTCTGCAACGTCTTCCTGCCCTGTATCGGCAGAAGTCTTTTGAGTAGTGAATTTCTCCACCTATAAAGACCATTAAGAGTACGGAAGCTATGGCTGATCGAACCGCAGGTGATAAGTCAAATGAAATATTATAGTGCGTACAAAACCACCAAGCAGAAAGCTCATTGATTTTAGTACATCCAGTTTTTTTGAAAATCCTTTGTTTTACATTATCTACAGTTTTGTATGCTATATGAAGAGCGTAAGCTGCTTCTTTGAAAGATGCGCCCCAGGCAATCCGTTCTGCTACCTGTCTTTCACGTTTTGTTAATTGTGCATCTTTGTTCATTGTTAATCGCTTCTGTAATTTCCCAAATCTCAGTACTCTCCGTAATCCCATATTTCGCGAATATCTTTTCTACAGCTTCTTTTTGATGTGCTGCAATATTCGGTATACACTTTCGCTTTCGATAATAATATTGGGAAGTACGACACCCAAGTACATTCATCAGGTCTGCTTTGAGCTTGTTGTAATTCTCTTTTACAACCTTTTGCGTTCCAGGAAGGAACGAATAGTTTAACTTCTTTTGTTTCATGTGTTTATAATGTTTATAGGGTGTTTACCCTATTGTTTGTGTAACTGAAAATGTCTACCTTTGGAAACATATTTGTTTCCGATTGGTGCAAATATCATGCATATTATTGGTTAAACCAAATATTTTATTGAATATTTTATGGATGATTGTAATAATATTTTTGATAGAATACAATATATTATTGACAGAGAGGGGCTTAATATATCTTCTTTCTCTAAAGAAATTGGCGTTGTAGATCAGACGGTTCGTAATATTTTGAAGAAGAGAGGTAGTAAGCCTGGTTTCGATGTCTTATCCAAAATAATTCAAAGATTTACATGGGTGGATGCTCGATGGCTTATGACCGGTATTCAACAAGAAACAAAAGAAACCAATAAAATTATTGCTGAAAGTGCTGGTTTTGACGAATCATTTTATAAACAGATGGTTTTCAGCCAACAAAAAACAATTGAAAATTTATCAGAAATTATTCGGGATGCTAAAAAAGAAATTGTCCCAAAGGACACACTTGCAATATGTGCAAGTGCAGAATGAAATTTGGATTTAAAGAGTATAAATATTAATTATAAATTGGCCTTAAAACAGAATTAAGCAGACGTTGAATTACCTACATTGTAGGTAATTAGTAGGTAATTTCAATTGTAAACATTTGAGTATCAATTGTGTTCCTTCTCCAAGTGGGACCACGTTGAAAAAGCAATTATCGTATTGATAATTGCTTTTTTTGTATTCATGTGAAAGCAATGTGAAAACAAAATCATAGTTGTCTGTGGTGTTATGCAGGTGTTATTATATAGAGCTTACTTTTAATCCTGTAGAAGACGCAGAATCCTAAATGGGAGATTACTTAGAATTCTGCGTTTGATCAAAATGTTTTAGAAACCATTTACCGCTTCAGCAGATGCGCCGGCTTCTGTCGGCCATCCGGGGTTTTGGTATAATGGTGAGATGGTATAGTCTATATTTCCACTGTTACCCGAAGATGTTATGTTGAACTGGCTCATTCCGATGGGAGATAGATAATAGGCTGCCATCCAGCCGTAACCATTATACAAATTGTTATTCTCTTTTACAATCTGATAGGGTCTTAAATAATTACTGTTTGCCGGACTCGATACATTGGCCTCTTTAGAACTACCATCTCCGCCAGTATATTTTAATAATGACTGTCCGGATTCGTCTACATACCAATTTTGCATTTCTCCCCATAATTTAAATCCTTCTACGATATATTTCTGGTTGATTAGTTGATCCATTGATCGCCATCTTCTCAGGTCATCCCATCTGAAGCCTTCTGACATCAGTTCACATGCCCTTTCTCTACGGATATTATACATGGTGGCATCTATTAGCTGACCAGCGGTATATGCAGAGAGCAGATGAGATTCTTTTCCCATATCTGTTGCCTGGATTGTTTTGCGGAAATCTGTATCAATTCCTGCACGTTCCCGGAGTGCTTTCCAGTATTTTTCTGCTGTTCCGTCTACGTTTCCATTTTTTATGTAGGAAGCCTCAATATAATTCAGATATGCTTCTGCCGCCCTATATTCGATGACGCCAGATTCCTGTACCGGACCTGTCTTATCGTCGACAGACATTGTCAGACCTTTCTTTATATCATATCCTGTTACTGATTTATATTCTGCGGTTGTCAGAATCATAGGAGCTGGTAATAAGGCTTTGCTTCCATCTGATTTTATGGAAAGTTCTTCATCCTTGATTTTGAGGAATTGAACTAACCGGTTATCTCTGTTTTGTTTGACATTTTTCAGATTTTCATCTCCGGCATATAAGGAAGAAGCATAGGTAGGCATTCCATCCTTCATCAGGAAGCTATTGATATAACCTTTGGTATATCCACTTCCTGATCCGCCTTTGCTATGAGCAAATCCATATCCCAGCCCTCCGCCGATTAAGTTGGTAGCACTCCAAAACAGAACTTCCGGATACACTGATAAATCTTTATCTGTGTACATTTGTACATATGGATTATTACTAAACGAATAATCTGTTTGCGTATTTTCGGTTAATGGAATACGATCGGCTATCTCTTTGGATGCTTCCATACATTCTGTGAGGAAGAAATTTATTTCGTTATCTATATCGATACTGAAATTTGAGTTATAGTCTTTTGATACTCCCGGCCAGCCGTTTCCTCCTGGAACAAAAGCAGTTCCTTTGAAATTTTTCAGCCATGACCCTATATACAAAGCGGCACGCGATTTGAAAAGTAATGCTGCATCTTTGGTCAATCGGTTACGTTTTATATCGTCGGAAGCGGGAGATGACATTAGTATGATAGCTGAATCCAGATCATTCAGGATAAAGCGTCCGACCTCATTCATCGGACGGCGTTCGTTTGCTTTCACCAATGCTTCTTTATCTGCAATGTTTATGTTGGTTTTAATGATGGGGAAATCGCCAAATTTTTTAAGTTTTTCAAAATATGCCCTGGCTCTTAACATATACATTTCTCCGATATAGTGTTCTATATCCGTTCTGCTTCCAGATATTTGATCTGCTTGGTATTTGGGCATTGCATGGTCAAAGAAATAATTTATGTTGTATATTTCTGCGAATTCCCATTCGCCGTCACCATCGCTTACTTTAAGAATACCTGGAACCCACCTGTCCTGATCACCTTCCGTGGCAACCTGCACATCGGTATTGTTATCCAATTTGAAAACTCCTAGTCCATAACCATCTTTATTATTTGAGTTAAAAGTATAATTGTCATTTAACTTATAAGCATAACAGGTAATTGCATAAGTCCCCAATTGTTCTGAAGTTGAGAAATAGACTTCAGGAGTGATCTTATCTAGAGGCTCACGATCGAGAAAATCGTTGCATGATATGAGAGAAAGAGCCGTTGCTAATATATAATAGACTTTTTTCATATTGATTCTATATTAAAGTATCTGTAATTATAGTGTAACACTTAATCCACATGAGATCGTAGTTTTCAACGGGGACGCTTTTCCTGAACCGGCAGCGTATCCGTCCAATACTTCCGGATCGTAGGCGTCAGCTTTTAATCCGCTGATCGTGAATATATTATCGGCAGATAAGAAGATTCTCAGATTACTTACTTTAATTTTGTTTATAACCTGAAGTGGAAGTGTGTATCCGATTTGCATATTTTTCAAACGGATATAGGCCGCGTTTTGTAAATACTGGGTACTGATTTCTTTGTTTTTTTTATCTCCGCTTAAAAGTGGGCGTGGAAGATAGCCGTTGACATTCGGGCCAAAATAGCTATCCGTATCCGCAGCACGGAAATAATCTTGTGTTTCTTTCAATGCTGTTGATTGCCAGTACCCATTGTCAGCTCCCCAGAAATAGAGTCCGGTCAACCATACATCTCTTTTCATCGTTCCCTGAAAGAACAGACTTATGTCAAATCCTTTATAGGCAGCGTTCAAGGTTAGACCGAAATTGTAACGTGGAGTTGTATTTCCAATAATCTTTTTATCTCCGGAATCGCCTACGACTCCTTTTCCTCCATCGATTTTTCCATCTCCGTTGAGATCGGCATACATAACATCACCGGCAGCCCAGTTAGAACCTAGTGCATCCTGTCCTCCGTTAGGCAGACTGGCTAAATGTTTTTTCATTTGTTCCTCAGTGCGTGCCAGATCAATTGTTTCGTATCCCCAGATATCTCCGAGCATAGCATCTTCATAATAACGAACTTTGTTGTCACTGTCAAAGATCGTTTTAGTCGTATTGGGATATTTGAGAATCTTTGATCGATTATCGGACAGAACCAATGTGGCACCATAACTAAAACCAGAATTCAAAACATCCCGCCAATTTAAACTGAGTTCCCATCCTGTTGTTCTCATTTTAGCATTATTGGTATAAGGAGGAGTAACACCGGCAGTGTTTGGCAACTCTTCACCCGGAGCAACCATATCATTGGTTGTTCGCCAGAAATAATCGAATGTTCCGGTCAATCGGTTATTGAGCATTCCTAAATCCAAACCGAGGTCATAAGATGTAACTGTTTCCCATGTGAGTAACGGTGATATGGGCTTGGCTGGTTCTGCTTTATTGGGCTTTTGATTATTCAATAACCAGCCGCCAGTACCCATTCCTAATATCATTGACGAATAGAATGGATAAATCTCTTCTGTCGCTTGGTTTCCCAGGTTACCGTAAGAGCCTCTTATTTTAAGAGTATTGACCCAATCCTGATTTTCTGTCATAAATGATTCATGAGCCAGATTCCAGGCAACGGAAACAGAAGGGAAGCTGTTCCAGCGTTGTTCCCGGTTGAAACGTGAACTTCCATCATACCGATAATTGACTTCAGCCAAATATCTGCCTTTGTAACTGTAGTTCAGACGTCCGAAGAAACCGACGGTAGCCCATTCGTTCAGGTCGCTTCCCATTTCGTATGCAGTACTGGAAGTTGTGTTTCCTAATGATGGGATTTCAGGAGAAATAATTCCGTCCCTTTGGGCATAAATTCGTTTGTACTGGTTTAATTCTGCTTGGAATCCGGCCATCACGGTAAAAGAATGTCCGTTTTCCAGCTCTTTACTGTATTGAGTATATACGTTCGGATTAAAATAGTTTGTCCGTAATGCTTCTTCTTTCACAAAAGACCGTCCTCCATAACCGTCGTCGCGGGCCATAGCAAAATAGGAACCGTCCTCTTTTTTTTCCATGATGAGTTGAACATCTGTATGCTTTTCCGTTCTGTCGATACGATAATTGGCTTCTGCTATTATCTGCCAATCCTTTAATGGTTTAACAACTAACTGTAGTTGTTGGTACAACACGTCCAGGTCTTCGAAATACATACCTCCGTGATCCATCTCATTTAATTGCGATTCTTTATTGAAGATACCATCTGGAGTATATACCGGATTGGAAGGACGTCGGCGTGGCATACTGTGATAATATACCTGGTTCATCTGGTAAGAAGGAGCCTGATAATCTTTGCGTGAGAATTTAACATTAGCATTAATGTCCAACCATTCAAAAGGTTTAGCATTTATCTTTGCATTGAATGCATATCTTTTGTAGTCTTCATTTCCAAAATTTTGGTCACTGCCTAAATTTTGGAAATTACCGGAGATATAATAGTTTACTTTATTACCCCCTCCGCTGATACTTATATTATGTTCTTGGGAGAAACTCCAATCTTTATAATAAACTCCAAACCATTCTGTATTTCCCCAGGAGTCCAGATTCTTTTTCCAAATACCGTTGGAGTCATATTCTGTGGCATAGTCAATTTCTCCGGCGATGAATTGTCTTGTTTTTTCCATAACATCTGAAGTGTATTGTGCTCCGAGACCAGCGTTAGCTGCCGCTTCATTGAAATAGGTATTGAACTCATAACCGTTCAGAAAGGAGGGTAGTTTAGTAGGGGTAGACCAACGCAAATTGTTATTGTAATTTACTGTAGTTTTACCTTCTTCCCCTTTCTTTGTGGTGATCAGGATAACACCGAATGCAGCTCTCGAGCCATAGATCGCTGAGGCACCGGCATCTTTCAATACAGAAATACTTTCAATGTCCTGTGTGTTGATTAAGTTCATATCGCCTTCAATCCCGTCAATCAGTATGAGGGGGGATGATTTGGATCCTTCTCCGATACTGCCGGTTCCCCGGATATTGATGGAAGGAGCTTCATTGAGGGCTCCTCCTTTATCGGAGGCAATGATATTTAATCCAGGAGAAATTCCTTGCAGCGCTTGTGAGACATTAGCTACCGGTCGGTTTGCTAATGCTTTTGAATCGACAGTTGCGACGGCTGCTGTGAGGTTGGATTTTTTCTGTGTACCAAAAGCTACAACGACGACTTCATCGATTGCTTGTGTATCTTCTGATAAATTAATTGCCAGAATAGATTGATTGCTGCTAACCGTGATATCCTTGGTATTATAACCGATATAAGATACCTGTAATAAGGCTCCGGGCGTTATTTCTAAAGAAAATTTGCCATTCAAATCGGTGATAGTTCCGTTTGTTGTTCCTTTCTCAACTACGTTTGCTCCGATGATAGGTTCACCACTGGCATCAGTCACAGTTCCTTCTACCAGTTTCTTCTGCTGATTTACCGATGCTTTTTCTGCAACGGTAGAGACCACAATATAAGATCCCTCTTTTACGTAGCTTAATCCTATTTCCTTAAATAAATTATCTAAGACCTGATTAACAGGTTGGTTTACTGCGTTTACACCAACGTTCTGACTTGTATTTACATTTATATTATATACAAATAAATAATCAGTTTGTTTTTCTATCGTATTCAGTACTTCTTTTAAAGAAGTATTGGTGGCCTGGACAGTGACTCGTGCATTTTGTGAGTTTGAATTGACAGCATGTAATGAAAATATAAATACAAATGCTAAAAATGAGG
>ERZ832522.4114-NODE-4114-length-14899-cov-25.757006_pt1 | contig 14899 bp, 9 predicted proteins | sample MGYA00519951_ERZ832522 | MGnify/ENA primary metagenome ERZ832522 (study PRJEB31850, sample SAMEA3708728) | human gut metagenome | biome: human gut; feature: human-associated habitat; material: faeces | place: China | collected 2014 ... | reverse complement strand
GGCCGTCGGCGCTGCGGCTGGCCTTGTATACAGCCTCATTGAAATGGGCCTGCTGGCCGCCGGACAGGTATCCGGTATGCCGGACCTGTACTTCGAGTCCGCCGGCATGATCCTGACGCTGGTGACGGTGGGCAAGTATCTGGAGGAGCGCTCCCGCGGCAAGACCACCGGTGCCATCTCCGCTCTGCTGGCTCTGGCCCCGGAGAGTGCCATGGTGCGCCGTCAGGGACAGGAGCTCACCATCCCCACGGAGGAGATCGTGGCCGGTGACACCGTCATCGTCCGTCAGGGCGGCCGTATCCCCGTGGACGGTGTCATCACCGACGGCCACGCCGCCGTAGACGAGTCCGCCATCACCGGTGAGAGCCTGCCGGTGGAGAAGGTCCCCGGCGACGCCGTCACCTCTGCCACTGTCACCAGCTCCGGTTATCTGGAGCTGCGGGCCACCCGTGTGGGCGGAGACACCACCCTCTCCCAGATCATCCGGCTCATGGAGGAGGCCGCCTCCTCCAAGGCCCCCATCTCCCGGCTGGCAGACCGCATCAGCGGCATCTTCGTGCCGGCGGTCATGGCCATCTCCCTGACGGCGGCCCTGCTGTGGGCCTTCGTGGGGGGCATGGATGTCCACTTCTGCCTCTCCATCGCCATCGCCGTGCTGGTGATCTCCTGCCCCTGTGCTTTGGGTCTTGCTACCCCCGTGGCCATCATGGTAGGTACGGGACAGGCCGCCCAGCAGGGCATCCTCATCAAGTCCGCAGAAAGTCTGGAGCTGCTGCACAAGGTGCAGACGGTGGTGCTGGATAAAACCGGCACCGTCACCATGGGCCAGCCCCGTGTCACGGATATCCTCTGCGCCTCCGGCGTCACGGAGGAAGAGCTGCTCTGCGTGGCCGCCTCGGCAGAAAAGCCCTCGGAGCACCCGCTGGCCCACGCCATCGTGGAGGAGTCTCAAGCCCGCCACATCCCCCTCTGCCCCGTGTCCGGCTTCCGCTCCGTCCCCGGCGGCGGGATCCAAGCCACCCTCTCCGGCGAAGCGGTGCTGGCCGGCAATGCCGGTTATCTGGCGCAGAACGGTGTCTCGCTGGCAGCCATGGAGGCCGACGCTCACCGGCTGGCCGAGGACGGCAAAACGCCTCTGTTCTTCGCTGAGAGCGGCCATCTGCTGGGCTGTATAGCCGTGGCGGACGTGGTGAAGCCCGACAGCGCCAAGGCCATTGCTGCTCTGCGGCGCATGGGCCGCAGAGTGGTGCTGCTGACCGGCGACAACCAGCGCACCGCCAACGCCATCGCCCGTCAGATCGGCGTGGATCAGGTCATCGCACAGGTGTTGCCGCAGGATAAGGCCAAGTGCGTGGCCCAGCTCCAGCAGCAGGGTCAGCGGGTGGCCATGGTGGGCGACGGCGTCAACGATGCCCCGGCGCTGGCGCAGGCCGATGTGGGCCTTGCCATCGGCGCCGGTACGGACATCGCCATTGAGTCGGCGGATGTGGTGCTGATGAAGATCAGCCTGCTGGACATCCCCGCCGCCATGGACCTCTCCCGCGCCGTGCTGCGGAACATTAAGCAGAACCTGTTCTGGGCCTTCTTCTATAACTCCATCGGCATCCCCGTGGCCGCCGGTGTCCTGTATCCGGCCCTGCACCTGACCCTGAATCCCATGCTGGCCGCCGCCGCCATGAGCCTCAGCTCCGTGTGCGTGGTGTCCAACGCCCTGCGCCTGCGGGGTTGGAAGCCCCCGGTCTTTTCCGACCATCCCGTACCCACCGCTCCCCTGCCGGAGAGCGCCGTGTTCCAGTCTCAAGGAAAGGAGGAGAATACCGTGAACAAGACCATCCATATTGACGGCATGATGTGCGCCCACTGCACCGGCCGTGTGGAAAAGGCCCTCAATGACCTGCCCGGCGTAGAGGCCACCGTGGATCTGGACTCCAAGTCCGCCGCCGTCACCTGCACCCCCGACGTGTCCGATGACACCCTGCGTCAGGCCGTGGAGGACGCCGGCTACCACGTTACCGGCATCCGGTAATTGCCGCCTCCCACCACGGGGCTTTCCTCCCGGGAGGACGCCCCATCCCATGGCATTTTCCCAAGAAAAAGAGCATCCTGTGAGGGCTATTTCCTTCACAGGATGCTCTTTTCAATTCTGTTATCCGTTGCTCTGCTGACCCACATGGGTGAAGTAATATCCGCCGATACCATCCGTCAGCAGTCCCGTGTAGGCGCTGCTGAGCCGGCTGCTCTGGCCGGTAAAATACAAGGGGCATACATACCCCGTCTCCAGCAGCAGACGCTCGGCATCCTCCAAATAGGCGTCCCGTACCTCTACCTCGCCGCAGTCCGCCGCCACACCCATCAGCATATCGTAGGCGTGGGAGTAGAAGAACTCCCCCTCCTTGCTGCCGCTGGCCCACTGCCGCAGCAGGCCCATGGCGTCGTTGCGGTCGCTTTTCAGCGTCACCATGGCGATGGTAAACTCGCCGCTGGCCACATCCCGCTGTACCTCCTCGCCGGTAACGCCCTTCAGCGTCACCACAAGACCCAGCTGATCCCGCCACGTATCCCGCAGCAGCTGAGCGATCTTGGCGTTGACGTCACTCTCCTCATACAGCAGCGTCACCTGCCCCAATCCCGCCAGACTGCTGGGGTCCGTCAGACCGGCCTGCTGCATCAGCTCCGCCGCCTTCTCACGGGCAGCCGTCAGCGCCTCTGGGTCGTTGTTAATGAGGTCGCCGCTCTCCGTGCGGAAGTCTCCGCCCATGGTGTTCCGTATCCCTCCGGGAATCAGTCCGGTCGCCAGAGTCACCAGACGGCTCTCTGTCAGCGCCGCCAAGGCGTTCCGGTCGATGACCAGCGACATGGCCTGCCGCAGCTCCTCGCTGGCCAGGCTCTGTGCCATCTGGTTCACCAGCAGCGTCATCACCTGAGGATAGCTGTCCGGTGTCCATGTCTCCGGCTCATCCGCCAGCTCCTCTTGGGACAGGCCCAGTACGAAATCCACCTCGTTCTTTTTCAGCAGCTCCGTCCTCATCGCCGCATCCGTCTCGAACCGGAACACCAGCGTGCTCATTTGCAGTCGCCGCTGGTCGTAGTAGCTCTCCGGTACCGTGGCGGTCAGCAGATCGTTCTTCCATTCGCTGATGCGGTAGGCTCCGTTGGTACACAGGGCCGTGGGATCCGCCTGCCAGTTCTTCGGCTGCTCGCTGCGTACCGGCATGGTGGCCGCCGCCGTACACACGGCGCTTAAAAAGTAGGCGCACCGATTGCTGAGGGTCACCACAAAGGTGTTCTCTTCCGGGGCCGACACCTGCAGCTTGCTGACATCGCCGCTGCTGCGAACCTGCCGATACCCCGCCACCATCTCCAGCAGCGCCGCATTGGGGGAGGCCGTGGCCGGGTCCGCCAGCCGCTGCCAGGCGTAGACAAAATCCGCCGCCGTCACCTTCTGCCCGTCGGACCACTTCATGTCCCGCAGGGTGAAGGTATAGGTCTGGGTTCCGTCGTTGTTGTCGGTGCAGGTATATTTCCGGGCAGCCCCGGCCTCCACCCGGCTGCCGCCCTGCCCGTCGGAGGACAGCTTCATGAGATTCTCATACAGATGGCTCACCACGATGCGCTCGGAGTCCGTGGTGACCATAGCCGGGTCCAGCGTCCCCGGCAGCTCCGGCAGGCATACCCGCAGCGTCTGCGGCTCCCGCCGGGTGCCGCAGCCCGCCAGCGCCGCCGCCATCACCAGCGTCAGCAGCAGGCAAACGCCCCGTTTCCAAATATTCATAGCCCCACCTCTTACTTCTCCAGCGGAACCACCGTGCCGTCCTCCTCCAGCTTGGCGGAGACGATCTGGCTGCGGGTGTTGCGGGCGATATCGTCCAGCCGCATCCGGCTGGGGAAATCCGACAGCAGCGTATAGGCCACGCCGTGGCGCTTGGCCCGCCCCGTCCGGCCGATGCGGTGTACGTAGTACTCATTCTCCTCCGGCACGTCGAAGTTGAAGACGGCGTCCACATCGTCCACGTCGATGCCCCGGCTGGCCACGTCCGTGGCCACGAACACATGGAGCTTGCCCTCCCGGAACTGGGCCATGACCTCCTCCCGCTTCTTCTGGGGGATATCTCCGTGGATGCACTGGGCGTCCAGCCCACGCATCTGTAAAAACTTCGTCAGCCGCTCCGTGGAGCCCTTGGTGTTGCAGAAGCAGATGACCCGCTCCAGCCCCTGCTTCTTGATGATGGCGGCAATGGCGTCCACCTTGGCGTCGGAGTCCACATCGAGGCGGTACTGCAAAATATCGGGCTTATTCTCCTGCGTGGCCTGCACCGTGATCTCCTCCGGGTCCCGCTGATAGATCCACGAGATGTCCATCACCTCACGGGAGATGGTGGCGGAGAACATCCCCAGATTCTTCCGGTTGGGGATCTTGTCCAATATCCGCCGCACATCGTGGATAAAGCCCATATCCAGCATCCGGTCCGCCTCATCCAGCACCACGGTGGACACCTCGTTCAGCACCACCGTCCGCCGCTTCATGTGGTCGGAGAGCCGCCCCGGCGTGGCCACCACGATCTGGGGCCGCCGCTTCAGGGCGTTGATCTGCTTGCCGATAGGCTGACCTCCGTACAGGCACACCAGCCGCACCCCCTCGTGGCACACCGCCACCTCCCGCATCTCCTCGGTGATCTGCATGGCCAGCTCACGGGTGGGGGCCAGGATCACCGCCTGCACCGCCTCGCTCTCCGGGTCGATGCGCTCGATGATGGGGATGCCGAAGGCCATGGTCTTACCGGTGCCGGTAGGGGCCTTGGCGATCACGTCCTTCCCCGCCAGCATGGGGGGGATGCACCCGGCCTGTACGGGGGTACTCACTTCATATCCTTTGTTGTGTATGGCACGCATGGTCGCCTCCGACAGCCCAAAGCTCTCGAAGGGTGCGCCCTGTGTAATGTCCATAGTGTTGTCCTCGTTTTCGTATATTTTCAGCCATAATAGATTATACCACCGCTGTCAATAGAGCGGCGCACCCTCCCGCCGGAGAATACGCCGCTCATCATCTCTTACTCCGCCCGTTGGCGCTGCACCTGCTCCACCGTGTGCCGGTACTGCTCCGCCGCCGTCTCGGCGCTCACCCTTTCCGGAGAGCCCATCAGCCGGAAGCTCCCGTCCTCCAGCCTTACGCCGTAGGAGATGCCGCCGAAGAAGTACAGCCGTTCCTCCGAAGCCGTCCCGCCGCCCTCCTCGGCCAGTCCCTCATAGGCCGGGATACCGGTGAAGGAGTAAGCGCCGGTGCAAAGCTCCCCGCCCAGCGCATCCACTTGAAGATACCCTGTCTCCATGCCGCCGGTGGTCAGCCTGCACACATATCCGTTGCACCGGTCGTCGGGGCCGTAAAGGGGCCTGCCTTGGAGGATCGCCGTGGTATCGTCCCATGTGCAGTCCGGCCCGCCCTCCCCGGCGATGCGGCGGATTTCACCCTCTGCGAAGGTCATGGCCTGCTTTTCCGTCACGGATACCTCCGTCTTCTCCGGTTTTCTGCCGCCCCGACCTATCCAGAGCAGCACCAGCGCAAGCCCTGCCAGCAAGGATACCGCAAGCACCGCTATAATCCTTCCCGTTTTCATGATAGAGCCTCCTTTATCGCCCATCCAACCACTGTCTTTCTCCTTACTTTTACCATACCTCCACGGCAAAGTCAATAGATTCGTCCCTCATTTTTTGTGCAAAGTGCGTATTTTCCATTTTACCTCCTCCAAATATTATAAATTATTGACAATTCATTTTCTTTACCATACAATTATCTTACCATATACCGAAAACATATCGTGTGAAAAGGAAGGCCACCGTGAAGCATCGAATCATCTATCTCTTGAGTGCACTGTGCATCCTGCTGACGGGATGCAGTGCCTTACCCGGGAACACCGGCGATGAGATCGCCTATTGGACCGGCGAGACCCCCTTCCATGCCGCCGTGATCCCGGCAGCGCCCACCTGCACCGACGGCGTATTTTACGCAGACGGTCAGGCCCTGCCCACCGAGACCTTCTCCGGTACCCTGCCGGAGGGACAGCTCACCTTCCTCTGGTGCCAATATGATGGGCAGATCTTCCTCCAGAACCAGCAGGAGGACTGGTCTGCCGAGCCCATCTCCGGCTCCATGGACGCCGTCCTGTGCCGCCTGCGTGACCCGGAGCAGCTGGATCAGGGCCGGTACGCTCTGGCGTGGCTGGAGAGCAGCCAACTGACGTGGCTGCTGCCCGACCTGCTGACCCCCTACGGCATCTGGCAGCTGGAGGTCTCCCCGGATTTGCAGCAAGCCATCTTCCTGACCAAGCAGGCGGATCGTCAGGGCGCTTTCTACTGCGACGGACAGCAGGTGGTGGATCTGGCCTCCGCCTGCGGCATAGCAGAGGATGCCTCCCTCATGCTCACCGCCCGCTGGCTGGGAGCGGATATCCTCGTGACAGCCACGGATGACGGAAGTCAGGAATCCCGCCTGACGGATGTCTATGTCTACGACTGCGCCACAGAACTGGCCCGGCCGACCGTGTCCCGTGCCGCCGCCTACATCCCCCAGCGGCAGGAGGACGGTCTGCAATTCTATACCGGTGCCGCCTATGCCACCTACCGGCAGAACGGAACCCTCCGGGTGACAAACCTCCGCACCGGAGAGACCCACGACACCGGCGTCTCCGCCGATGCCCCATACCACATCTGCACCGTCGGTGAGGACATCGCCGTGGTACAGGAGCAGTAACCACCATAAAGGATAGGGCAGGGCCGACAAAATGTCGGCCCTGCCCTGTCCTTTTCTTATTCTGACAGCGGAACCGCCCTCCTGCGGAGGCTCTCCCTGTCATGCGTTTCCCCTTTACAGTGCCTGTTCAATGGCCGCCAGCAGGTCGTCATACTCCTCGAAGGCCGGATACTGGGGATAGTCCGCTCTGATCTGCTCCGTGGTGCGGAACAGGAAGCCCGCCTTGCTGGCCCGGATCATCTCCAGATCGTTGTAGCTGTCGCCAGAGGCGATGGTATCGTAGCCCATGGACTGGAAGGCCCGGACGGTGGTGAGCTTGGAGTGACTGCACCGCATCCGGAAGCCGGAGATCATACCGTCCTCCCCCACCTCCAGCGTGTTGCACAGCAGGGTGGGCCAGTTGAGCTTCTCCATCAGCGGCAGACCGAACTGCTCGAAGGTGTCGCTGAGGATCACCACCTGCGCCTTAGTCCGCAGCCGGTCCAGAAACTCTCTGGCTCCCGGCAGCGGGTCAATGCGGCGGATGGTGTTCTGAATGTCCGTCAGCCCCAGTCCATGCTGGCGCAGGATGTCGATGCGCCAGCGCATCAGCTTGTCATAGTCCGGCTCGTCACGGGTGGTGCGCCGCAGCTCCGGGATACCGCTCTCCTCTGCGAAGGCGATCCAGATCTCCGGCACCAGCACCCCCTCCATATCCAAACAAACGATGTTCATAGTCCGCTCCTTTCAGCTCCTCATGACCTCTGCCAGCACATAGTCCAGCATCTGCTCCTTGTCGATGACGTCCCGATGGCGCACCGTCCGGCCCTGCAAACCGGCGAGATTCCTCGGCACCTCTGTGCCGGTGAGCCGGTGCAGCCGCTCCATCATGGCGAACTCGTCGCCGTCGCAGCCGCCCTCCAGCGCCCCCAGCACCGCCGCTGGGAACTTGTAGGGTGATGCCGTGGAGAGCACCACCACCGGAGCCCCGTCCTCCAGCCGCACCTGCTCTGCCGCCGACCACGCCACCGCCGTGTGGGGGTCGCAGAGATAGTGCTGCTCCTGCCACAGCCGACGGATGACCTCCGCCGCCCCGGCATCGTCGCAGCAGGCACAGTCGAACTCCGCCTGCAAGCGTTCCAACAGCCGGGGCGACACCTGATAGTGTCCCTCCCGGTTCAGCTGCTCCATCAGCCCCGCCACATAGCCGCAGTCCCCCTCCGACAGCAGGTACAGCAGCCGCTCCAGATTGCTGGACACCAGAATGTCCATGGAGGGCGACGTGGTCTTATAGAAGGGCCGCCGCCGGTCGTATACACCGGTGGAGATGAACTCCGTCAGCACATCGTTGGCGTTACTGGCACACACCAGCCGCCCCACCGGCAGCCCCATGCGTTTGGCGAAGTACCCTGCCAGAATGTCCCCGAAGTTGCCGGTAGGCACCACGAAGTGGACCTTCTCCCCCACCCGGATGCGCCCCGCCTGCACCAGATCGGCATAGGCCCGGAAGTAGTACACCACCTGTGGGGCCAGCCGCCCGATGTTGATGGAGTTGGCGGAGGATAGCACCGCACCGTGAAGGTCTTTCCCTTTACAGGCTGCAAAGACATTCTTCACGCCGGTCTGCGCATCGTCGAAGTTCCCCCGGATGGCGCATACCCGGACGTTGCCGCCCTCCTGCGTCACCATCTGTGCCTCCTGCACCGGCGACACGCCCCCGGCGGGATAGAACACCATGATCCGGGTGCCGGACACATCGTGGAAACCCTCCAGCGCCGCCTTACCGGTATCGCCGGAGGTGGCGGTAAGGATCACCACATCCCCGGCCCCCTCCTGCTTGGCGGCGGCGCTCACCAGCCGGGGCAGCACCGACAGGGCCACGTCCTTGAAGGCGCTGGTGGGCCCGTGGTACAGCTCCAGCACATACCGCTCCCCCACCGGCACCAGCGGCGTCAGGTCATCGCTGGCGAATTTTCCGGCATAGCTGGCCCGCACCAGTCCGTTCATATCCTGAAAGTCCGGCAGCAGTACACCCAGAATGTCCGCCGCCATGGACATGGTATCCTTCTGCAAAGCCCCCTGCCAGTCAAACTCTAACTTCCCCGGATCGCAGACATACAGTCCTCCGTCCGGTGCAATGCCCTCTAAAACGGCTCTGGCCGGGGCCGCCGTCAGCTTTTCATCCCTCGTGCTGTGGTAGATCATAAAAACGCTCCTTTTGCCACTTGCTTTTTCTGAAACAGTATGATACACTGTCTCCAGCAAAAAAGCAAGTGTTTTTATTCCGGGGACATAAATTCTCTGTCCGCTGCGGAACAAACGGCACTGCATCCATGAAAGAAAGGCGATCCTCCTATGTTAAAGGTATTGAAATTCGGCGGCTCCTCTATGGCCGACGCCCATCAGTTTGCCAAGGTGAAGGCCATTGTGGACTCTGACCCCAGCCGCCGTGTGGTGGTGGTCAGCGCCGCCGGAAAGCGCAGTCGGGACGACCACAAACTGACGGACCTGCTGTATCTGTGCTACGCCCACCTGCAATATGGCGTCAGCTGTGACGCTGTGTTCGACATGATCCGCAGCCGCTATCTCTCCATCCGGGACGAGCTGCACCTGTCCACACCGCTGGAGGCGGAGTTCGCCGCCCTGCGGGAGAAGATGGACCGTGGTATCAGTCAGGACGAGCTGGTGAGCCGTGGCGAATACTTCGCCGCCCGCCTCATGGCGGACTATCTGGGCTACGATTTTCTGGACAGCATCTGCTGGCTTCGCTTCCAGCTGGACGGTACCGTGGATCAGCCCGCCAGCTACGAGGCCCTGCGCCGCACCGCCTCCGGCCGCCGGGTGGTGATCCCCGGCTTCTACGGGGCCATGCCCGACGGCAGCGTCAAGACCTTCACCCGCGGCGGCAGCGACATCACCGGCGCTCTGGCGGCGGCGGCGCTGGACGCCGACGTCTACGAGAACTGGACCGACGTCTCCGGCTTCCTCATGGCCGACCCCAAGATCGTGCAGGACCCCCGCCCCATCGAGCGCATCACCTACGCCGAGCTGCGGGAGCTCAGCTATATCGGAGCGCAGGTGCTCCACGAGGGGACCGTCTCCCCGGTGCGGGAGAAGAACATCCCCCTGAACATCCGCAACACCAACCAGCCCGACCACCCCGGCACCATGATCCGGGAGCGCTTCGACGAGCCGGAGCTGGCAGACGAGAACCTCATCACCGGCATCGCCGGCCGCAAGGATTTCTCCGTCATCACCATCACCAAAAACGGAATGTCCTCACAGGCCGGCGTCCTGCGGCAGATCCTGGAGGTGCTGGAGCGCTACGGCATCAACGTGGACTACCTGCCCTCCGGCATCGACACGGTATCGCTGGTGGTGTCGGCCCAGAAGGTGACCCCGTGCCTGTATCCCATGCTGGGTGATCTGCAAAAGGAGTTGAAGCCCGACAGCATCCATGTGACGGACAACATGGCCATCGTGGCCGCCGTGGGCCGGAAAATGGCCTATAAGCCCGGCACCTCCGGCCGCATCTTCGCCAAGCTGGGTGAAAACGGCATCAACATCCGCATGATCACCCAAGGACCGGAGGAACTGAATATCATCGTTGGCGTGGACGGCGGCGACTTTGAGCGTGCCATCCGTGTCCTGTACGACAGCTTTGTAAAATAAGGAGGAAGCAAACTATGAACGTTGCCATTCTGGGGGCCACCGGTGCGGTGGGCCGTGAAATGATGAAAATACTGGCCGAGCGCAGCTTTCCCGTGGAGGAGCTGCGGCTGCTGGCCTCCCCCCGCTCCGCCGGGCAGAAGCTGCTCTGGCAGGGCCGGGAGCTGACGGTGCAGCCCGCTGAGGACAGTGCCTTCGAGGGTATGGACATCGTTCTTGGCGCTGCGGAGAACGACATCGCCAAGCGCTTCGCCCCGGCCATCGTTAAGACAGGTGCCGTGTTCGTGGACAACTCCAGCGCCTTCCGCATGGACCCCAATGTGCCGCTGGTGATCCCGGAGATCAACCCGGAGGACGTCCGCCGCCACAAGGGCATCATCGCCAACCCCAACTGCACCACCATCGTCTCGCTGGTGGCCATCAACGCCCTGAATCAGGACAGCCCCATCCAGAGCATCATCGCCTCCTCCTATCAGGCGGTGTCCGGTGCCGGGGCCAGTGGCCCCCGTGAGCTTATGGAGGAGGTGGAGCTTCTGCGGGAGGGCAAGCCCGTCCACCCGCAGGTGTTCCAGTACCAGATCGCCTACAACGTCATCCCCCAGATCGGCGGCGAAGCCTATGAGGGCTACACCTCTGAGGAGATGAAGATGCAGAACGAGGGCCGCAAGATCATGCACCTGCCGGACCTGCGGGTCAGCTGCACCTGCGTCCGGGTGCCGGTGGTGCGGAGCCACAGCGTCTCGATGGTGGTTCGTACCCGTGAGAAAATCTCCGTCCAGCGGGCCAGAGAGCTCATCGCCGCCGCCCCCGGCTGCCGTCTGGTGGACGATCTGGCCAACCGACAGTACCCCATGCCGCTGGACACCAGCGATCAGGACACCGTGTTCGTGGGCCGCATCCGGGAGGATCTGACCTGTGACAACGGTCTGAATATCTGGTGCTGCGGCGATCAGGTCCGCAAGGGCGCCGCCACCAACGCCGTGCAGATCGCCCAGCTGCTGCTCCCCTGATAGCCCCCTGATAACCGGATATGTAAAGCATCCCTGCTTCACAGGAAGCAGGGATGCTTTTTTCACGTTTTTCCCTTATTCGATGGATTTCAGAGACTCCGCCATGCTGATGCGCCGCAGCTTGAAGTACATCACCACGTTCACGATGGCGGCAAACACCGCCGTCAGCAGCATGGAGAACACCACGCTCTGCCATGCGATCCGCACGTCGAAGGCGATGGTGTCGATGCGGATCTGGCTCATCACATAGGCGTGGAGCCACTTGCCCAGCGGCAGACCCACCAGCATCCCCAAAAACGTCAGGGTGTTGTTCTCCCGGAACACATAGGCCGCCGTCTCTCCGGGATAGAAGCCAAGCACCTTGATGGTGGCAATCTCCCGGATGCGCTCGTTGATATTGATGTTGGTGAGGTTATACAGCACAATAAAGGCCAGCGCCCCGGCGCACACCGTCACCATCCACACGATGTAATCCAGCACCGACATCATGGTTCCCACCCGCTGGCGGGTATCCAGATTCACCGATACCGCCGAGACGTTCTCCAGATCCAAAATCCGGGCCGAGGCGGCGTGGACACCTGCGTCGGAGTTGTCCGTCACCCGGATGAAGGCGGTCTTCACCGGCGGCACGCTGCCCCACTGATCCCGGCAGGTGTCCGCTGACACGATGGCGTAGTTGGACACGTAGTTGTCAAAGATGCCGCTGACCGTCACCGTCAGGGTGTTCATGTCGCTGTCCCGCAGGGTCACGGTGTCCCCCACGGACACGCCCAGCGCCTCCGCCAGAGCGTCGTTGAGCAGCGTCTCCCCCGTTCCGGGCATGGACAGCTTCTCGCCGCCCCGGTGGAGGTCCATCATGCCCTCCAGACTACTCTGAGGCACCAGCAGATTCACCGTCTTGGCCCCGCCGCCTGCCTCCACCGTCACGGAGCCGTCGTGGAGAAACACCACCGCCGACACATCGGCGGCCTGCCGGGAAAACGCCTGCTGCGTCTCCGCATCCATCTCCTCTGTGAAGGACACCGCCGCATCGTACAGGGTAATTTCCTCGAACTGATAGTCCACCACATTGGCGATGGAGTCCTTGATGCCGAAGCCCGTCAGCAGCAGCGCCGTGCAGCCGCCGATGCCCAGCACCATCATGAAGAACCGCTGCTTGTACCGCAGCACGTTCCGCAGGGATACCTTGGTCAAAAAGCCCAGCCGCTTCCACAGGAAGGTGATGCGCTCCAGCAGCACCCGCTTGCCCTCCTTGGGGGCCTTGGGCCGGATCAGTTCCGCCGGCACCTCCCGCAAGAAGCCACGGCACACCAGATAGGTGGCCCCCAGAGCGCACAGCAGATAGGTGGCTACGGAGATGGCCGCCAGCTTCCCATCCAGCACAAATTCAATGGGGATCCCGAAGCCGTACATGATGTTATAGGCGTGCCAGAGGATCTTGGGAAAGATGTAGGAGCCTCCCACAAAGCCGATGGCGCACCCCAGCAGCGAAGCGCTGCCGGAGTAAAAGAGGTACTTGAACAGGATGGCCCCCCGGCCATAGCCCATGGCCATCAGTACGCCCAGTTGGGTGCGCTGCTCCTCCACCATGCGGGTCATGGTGGTGATGCACACCAGCGCCGCCAGCAGGAAGAAGAACAGCGGGAACACACGGGAAACTCCCGCCACAATGTTGGTGTCGCTCTCGAAGCATACATAGCCCACGTTGGTGTCCCGGCCCAGCACATAGGTGTCCGGCTCTTTCAGATCCTCCAGCTTCTGCCGGGCATCGTCCAGTTCCCCCTCATGGTCGGACAATTCCCTTTCGCCGTCCTCCAGCTCCTGCCGGGCGCTCTCCAGCTTGGGACCTGTCTCCTCCAGCTGGGCCTTGGCTGCCGCCAGCTGCCGGGCCGACTCCTCCAGCTTCTCCTGCGCCTGTGCCAGCTGCTGCTCCGTGGTATCCAGCGCCGCACCCGCCGCATCCAGCTGGGCCTTGCTCTGAGCCAGCTGCGCCGCCGTTGCCTCCAGCTGCGCCTGATTCTGAGAAAGCTGCGCCGCTGTGGCGTCCAGCTGCTCCTTCATGGCCGCCAGCTTGGCCTGCAGGACCGGCAGCTCCGGGCTATCCTCCGGCAGGGCCGCCGCCTGCTGCTCCAGCAGCTGATACTGCGCCAGCGCCGCCTGATACTGCGCCTGTGCCTCCTGATACTGCCTCTGGCCCTCCTCATAGGCCGCCTGCCCCTGATTATATTGGCTCACGCCGTTTTCATAGTCCTTCCGGGCCGTCTCATAGGCCGCCCGGCCACTGTCGTATTCTGCCAGCCCATCCCGGTACTGGCCGGCGCCCTCTATATAGGATGCATGTCCGTCCTTGTACTGGGCAAGGCCGTCGTAGTATTCCGCCCAGCCCGTTTCCAGCTGCTTCCGGGCGTCGTCCAGCTGCTGCTGGGCATCCGCCAGCTTTTCCTGCGCCTCACTGCAGAGAGAGTCGTACCGCAGCTGCGCCCGCTGGGCTGCCAGATCCTTCAGGGGCTGCTCCATGGCCTCCACGGCATCGTCATAGGCCGCCGTATAGATGCGGCCATCTGCCCCGGTGAGGGTCACGTCGATCTCCGTGTAGTAGTCCATCGCAAAGCCCTCCGGCAGTAGATAGACAAACGCCGCCACGGTGCCGTTTCCCAGCGCCGTGCCGCCCCGCTCATAGTTGATGTACATAGGACTGGCAGCCACGCCCACCACCGTATATTCCCGGCTGGCGAAGGTATCCATCGTATCGGCGGAGTTGTTGTCCGACAGCCGGATGACGCTGCCCAGTGCGCTCTCATCGTAGCGCCATGCGTCCACCACGCACTCGTCGGCCTTCTCCGGCAGCCGTCCCGCCTGTAAGCTCAGGCGGTTCACCTGCTGCGTCAGGGAGTGGGCCTTCAGCACCATGTCGGAGCCGTCCTCCCCCACGCACAGCACGTCGGCGGAACGGGCGCCCTCGGCGGCGGATACGCCATCCAGCTTCCGGAAGGCATCCACATCCTCCTCCGTCCAGCCCAGAGTGGAGAGGATCCGGTCATCGAACATGGCCAGATCCTTCAAATAGTGATTGGCGGTGGAGATCATAGCGGTGCGGGTCACCCGCAGTCCGGCAAAAAAGCCCACACCCAGCGCAATAATGGCCAGAATGGCCAGATACCGGCCCAAGCTGGTTTTGATCTCCCGAAAAGCAGTTTTCAGCAGCATATCCTCACCACTCGATCTCTTCCACAGGGGTGACGTGTTCGTTCTTCCGCACGGACTGGATGGTGCCGCTCTTGATGGAGATGACCCGATCCGCCATGGCCGTCAGAGCGGAGTTGTGGGTGATGATGACCACCGTCATCCCCGTCCGGCGGCAGGTGTCCTGCAGCAGCTTCAGAATGTTCTTGCCGGTAACATAGTCCAGCGCACCGGTTGGCTCGTCGCACAGCAGCAGCTTGGGGTTCTTGGCCAGTGCCCGTGCAATGGCCACCCGCTGCTGCTCGCCGCCGGA
>ERZ832522.4100-NODE-4100-length-14942-cov-5.534762_pt1 | contig 14942 bp, 20 predicted proteins | sample MGYA00519951_ERZ832522 | MGnify/ENA primary metagenome ERZ832522 (study PRJEB31850, sample SAMEA3708728) | human gut metagenome | biome: human gut; feature: human-associated habitat; material: faeces | place: China | collected 2014 ... | reverse complement strand
ACGTTACAATAGAAACTAAGTTTTTTGATTATGAATTATTCACACTGTTTATTCGTAATTTTTTATAAATATATTCTAACTTGCCGGAAGGAGAATCTATCATGAAACAAAAAATCGGTTTTATCGGACTCGGACTGATCGGCGGTTCTATTGCAAAAGCCGTCCGCCAGTACTATCCTGATTACGAAATTGTGGCTTTCGATAAAAATAAAGAAGCCCTTGCCCTTGCAACCCAGGAATCTGTCATCGATGTGGCAGCAACCACGATTGACAATAATTTCCATAATTGCAACTATATATTCTTATGCGCACCTGTTGCATCTAATACTGCTTATCTCAAACAACTGACAGAATATCTGGATGATGACTGCATTCTTACAGATGTAGGAAGTGTAAAAGCGAACATCCATGAGGAAGTACAGACACTCGGTATCGGGAAATATTTTATCGGAGGACATCCGATGGTAGGATCAGAGAAGGCAGGTTTTTCTTTCAGTTCTGACAGATTAGTTGAGAATGCTTACTATTTTATCACGCCAACGAAGAAAGTCAGCGAACAAAGAGTGAAAGATTTTACAAACTTTATTGAAGAATTAGGAGCATTAACGATCATTCTGGATTATAAGCAGCATGATGCCTATACTGCAGCGATCAGTCATGTACCACATATCATGGCAGCAGAACTGGTACATATCGTAAGTAATATGGATACAGATGATGGAATCTTAAAACAGTTAGCTGCAGGTGGTTTTAAAGATATCACAAGAATCGCATCTTCATCTCCAGTCGTATGGGAACAGATTTCTTTATCAAATAAGAAGAATATCAAAGAATTACTGCAAAAAGCACAGAATCATTTAGGCTATGTGATCGCAGCACTTGATATGGAAGACAGAGAATATTTGAATAATTATTTTAAACAGGCAGGAGAATATAGAGATTCTGTGCCAGACAGTGCGGTTGGTCTGATCCAGAAATCTTACGAGATCTTTATTGATATTCCAGATGAACCAGGAACGATCGCAACAACGACAACCTTGCTTGCTTTGAATCATGTAAGTATCAAGAATATTGGAATCATTCACAACCGTGAATTCGAAGAAGGTGTTTTAAAGATCATGTTATATGATGATGAATCAGCAAAGAAGGCAACAAAAATCTTAAGAGATAAAAACTACACAGTATACGAGAGGAAATAAAAACATGAAATTAACAAAAAGTGCGGGACTTAGAGGAGAATTATCAATTCCAGGAGACAAATCGATCAGCCATAGAGCAGTTATGTTTGGATCTTTAGCAAAAGGAACAACACATATCAGCAATTTCTTATCAGGAGCAGACTGCCTGTCAACGATCGATTGTTTTCGTAAGATGGGTGTTTTGATCGAACAGGATGGAACAAACGTTACAGTCCATGGAAATGGCCTTCATGGCTTAAAGGCACCAAGTGAGACATTAGATGTAGGAAATAGCGGAACAACAACAAGATTGATCTCAGGAATCCTGGCAGGTCAGGATTTTGAAACTGTATTATCTGGAGATGCATCCTTAAATAAACGTCCAATGGGAAGGATCATCAAACCATTAGAACAGATGGGCGCAAAGATTACAAGTGTGAATGGAAATGGATGTGCACCATTGAAGATTGAAGGAACAAAATTAAATGCAACACATTATGATTCTCCAGTTGCATCTGCACAGGTAAAATCCTGTGTGTTATTAGCAGGATTATATGCAGATGGCAAGACAAGTGTGACAGAACCAGCATTATCAAGAAATCATACAGAATTAATGCTTCGTTCTTTTGGAGTGAAAGTAGAATCACATGATACAACAGCGACGATCACACCTCCAGAAGAGATGATCGCAACAGATATCGTGGTTCCAGGAGATATTTCTTCAGCAACTTTCTTTATCGTGGCAGGACTGATCACACCAAATTCATGTATCCGTTTAAAAAATGTTGGAATCAATCCAACAAGAGATGGAATCTTGCGTGTATGTAAAGATATGGGAGCTGATGTTACATTAGAAAATGTAATTGATAATGGGGGAGAGCCAACAGCAGATATCGTTGTAAAGACAAGCAAATTAAAAGGAACGGTGATTGGTGGAGAAGTTATTCCAACATTGATCGATGAGATTCCAGTTATTGCACTGTTAGCAGCATTTGCAGAAGGTGAGACAGTGATCAAAGACGCGGCAGAGTTGAAGGTAAAAGAGTCTGATCGAATCGCATTAACGGTTGATAATCTTGTGAAAATGGGTGTTGATGCGACAGCGACAGACGATGGAATGATCATCAAAGGCGGTAATCCATTACATGGAGCAAGTATCAATTGTAAATACGACCATCGAATCGCTATGACATTTTCGATTGCAGGAATCAATGCAGAAGGAGAAACTGTGATCGAAGATTCAGAATGTGTGGATGTGTCTTATCCAACATTTTATGAACAGTTAAATTCATTGCAATAAATAAAATGCTATGATAAGAATTCATAAGGAGTAGATAACAATGGAAAAGAAATATTTCTTTTTTGATATTGACGGAACATTGACAGATAGATCGACAGGGAAGATTGTGCCAAGTGCCAGAGAGGCGTTGGATCGTTTAGAAGCAAATGGACATTTTGTTGCGATCGCAACTGGAAGAGCACATTACAAAGCACGTAAATTCACAGAAGCCAATGGGTTTAAAAATATGGTCTGTTGTGGAGGCAATGGCTGTGTGATCAACAATGAATTAGTGGAAAATATTCCTTTGGATAAAGAAGGGTGTTTACAGATCATTCATCAGTCAGAAGAATTAGGGTATGGATGGTGTGTAGCTCTTGATGATACGAAAGATGTCTATATGACAGACGATAAATTTCTAAGACAGGTTGGAAAGAGAAAAGAACCGACCAGATATATCATTGATGATATGTTAGATATTGACAGTGTCGACGCGATTTACAAGATTTATGTAGCTATTCCAAAAGAGGAAGAAGAGAAACTTACAAAGAAAGAGTTGATCGGGCATTTGAGATTTGAACCAGAATATTTAATGTTCCAGCCAGATAATAAACGTGGTGGTATTGTGAAGATGATGGAATATCTTGGCGCAGATATTAAAAATGTGGTTGTATTCGGGGACGATTACAATGATATGGATATGTTCTGTAAAGACTGGTTTTCCATTGCTATGGGAAATGGATGCCAGGATTTAAAAGATATGGCAAGTTATGTGACCGATACAAATGTCAATGACGGTATTAAGAAAGCATGTGAACATTTTGAATGGATTTAATAAAGTAAAATAGCAGACAGAAGATACATCGGAGGGAAATATGAAACATTTAAAATTAGGGAAGATACAATGGATCGCATTATTGGTTGTCAGTGCAATGTTTGTGAATTTATGCAGCCATATGGTATTGGCAGCAGCAAGAGATGGAAATGATCCGGCACAGGGAACAACGGCAGAAGCAACAACAGCTTCAGAAGCGACAACAGAAACTACAACGGAACAGCAGGAAGAGACACAGTCTATGGGAGAATATAAAGCATTCTGGTTTTCTTTCTACGATTATGACTCTTATCGTGCAAAATATAAAAAGAGAACGGCAGCAAATTTCCGTACCTACTTTACAGGTGTTGTCAAAAAAGGAAAGAGTCTTGGAATGAATCGCGTGATTGTGCAAGTAAGACCATTTGGAGATGCCATTTATAAGTCAAAGTATTTTCCTTGGTCCAAATATATTTCTGGAAAACAGGGAAGAAATCCAGGATTTGACCCATTAAAGATCATGGTAGAAGTTGCACATGACAATGACATGAAGATCGAGGCATGGGTAAATCCATATCGTGTAACAACAGGTTCTACGAATTATAAGAAACTTGCAAAGAATAATCAGGCAAGAAAATGGCATGCCAAGAAGTCTACAAGAAGAAATGTATTATCTTATGGTGGAAGTTTGTATTACAACCCATCCAAAAAAGCGGTCAGAACACTGATCACAAACGGAGTAAAAGAAATCGTACAAAATTATGATGTCGATGGAATTCATATGGATGATTATTTCTATCCATCTTTTACAAAACGTAATGTCAAAAAGGCATTTGATGCAAAAGAATATAAGAAATCTTCTTATAAAAAGAAAAAGAAAAGTATCTATACTTACCGTCGCGCACAGGTAAATACTCTTGTGATACAGATGAAAAAAGCAGTAAAAAGTGTAGATCCAAATGTAACATATGGTATCAGTCCAGCAGGAAATATTGACAATCTGACAAGTAAATATTCATATTATGTAGATATCTATAAATGGCTAAATTCTACAGAGTATGTTGATTATATCTGCCCACAGGTATACTGGGGATTTAAACATCCAACTGCAAAATTTAATAAAGTCACAGATCGTTGGATCAAGGCAGCAAAGAGTAAGAAAGTTAAACTTTATATTGGAATCGCAGTATATCGTGCGGGACATAATGTTGGCCAGAATCGTGCAGAACGAAAAGAATGGAAGAGTGATACAAAAGTCTTGAAGAAACAGGTCCAGTATGCAAGAAAGAAACATGTGGATGGATTTGCATTCTTTGACTATCAGGATCTAAAGAGCAAGACAAGTGCCAAAGCGGTCAATCAGCTCAAAACAGTTTTAAAATAAATATTACAGAGATCATTGCATAGAGATATGTGATGGTCTCTTTTTAGTTACAGCAGATTTCTTTTCATGTAAATTACGCTATATAAGAAATCTACAGCGAGTTGACATAATATGAAAAATATAATATTATATGGCATATAATATGAGTAAGGAGGATGCCAATGGTTTTTAATACAGGAGCTGCGCTTCTGGATGCGATCGTCCTTTCAGTTGTATCAAAATCTGCAGAAGGAACATATGGGTATAAGATCACGCAGGATGTCCGTCAGGCAATCGAAATATCGGAGTCTACGCTTTATCCGGTGTTGCGGCGGCTTCAGAAGGATGACTGCCTGGAAACATATGACCGGGCGATCGACGGCAGAAACCGACGGTATTACAAAATAACGGAGGCGGGACGGATTCAGCTGAATCTTTACCGGGGTGAGTGGAACGTGTATGCAGGAAAAATTTCAGAGATACTGAAAGAGGGATAAGGAGAGGCAGATCATGAAAAAAGAAGCATTTTTAGAGAGGCTGGAAGCGCTCTTGCAGGATATTCCGGAAGAAGAAAAACGGGATGCGATTGACTATTACCGCGATTATCTGGAGGAAGCGGGACCGGAGAAGGAAGAAGAGGTACTTGCAGAATTTCAGAGTCCGGAGCATATTGCCGAGGTAATCCGGATGGAGCTGCAGAGTGAATGGAGTGGCGGCGAATTTACAGACCGGGGGTACAATGACAGCCGGTTTGAAGAAAAGCGGACGACTTTATCCAGAAGCGGTGGGGCAGAACAGGGAGAACGAGAAAAAGAAGCAGGATTTCAGGCTGGAACCGAGGATGCCCCATTCCGGGAATTTCGGGATGAGGAAACGGGAGAAAATGCGGCATCCAATGAGAATCAAAGAAGCCGTCTGAGCGAGATGCTGCATTGCTTAAAAGAAAAAATAACCGGTTCCAAGATTGGAATGGTTGTGGCAGTTCTGGTAGTGCTTGCAGTTCTTCCATTTATCTTTTCGCTGGTAACGGGAACTGTGGGAAGTGTTTTTGGGCTGGCAGTCGCACTGGCAGCGATACTGGTGGTGCTGGGACTGATGACGGTGCTGGTGTTTGTTGGCGGAATTATGCTGTTTGTTCTGGGTACGGCGAGTCTGTTTGAACATTTTGCGATGGGACTGATGTTCATCGGATTGGGTATCGCGGCAGAGGGCAGCTGTCTGCTTCTGATATGCGGCTGTATCCTGTTTTACGGTGTATTTCTGCCGTGGGCAGTCAAGGGAATCATTCAGCTTTGCCGTCAGGCGGCAGGTTATCTGTCAGCCAGGGCGTAGGAGGATAGGAAAATGAAAAAATGGATGAAAAAAATGGCAATCATAGGCGCTGTCCTCTTTGTGGGTGGAATCGGCGTGACATCGATCGGGGCTGCCATCGGAGGCGCAGCTGCCGGACTGGATTTTCTGATCGATCAGGAAAAAAATTTTCAGGATAAATATAATTGGGGTGATTCTGAGGAAATATGGGATGATACGGAGCAGCTGCCGGAAGAGCTTGATGAGTCGGATGAGGTAAAAGAGCAGCTGAACGGAGAAAGACAATACGAATAGATTTCCAGAAAATGGACATACTCTGAGTACACAAGATGGAAAGGAGTATGTTTTTTTATGGATGAAAATAAGGTGGATTTTGAGAAAATGACCCCGGCAGAGCGGCTGAAATATGAGGTGGCGGAAGAAGTTGGATTGGCGGACAAGGTACGACAGTATGGCTGGAGAAGCCTGACTGCCAAGGAGAGCGGGCGGATTGGCGGTCTGATGACGAAGAAAAGGCGGGAAATGAAGCAGGATAAGAAAGACGGATAATTCCCTTAAAACACCGAAACCCCTTGAAAATAAAGGAAAAATCCAATATTTTCAAGGGGTTTCAAATCTGCCGGCTGCGGGACTTGAACCCGCGAAGAAGCCTTTAATATCAATGCTTTTCAGGCATCGTGTTGCATTTCGTGTTGCATGATTTTACGTTTGCAACTTTTTGGAAATGTTCAAGGATCAGCTGACTCTGCTTTTCTGCCTCCAAATCAATGACATTCCGGTAGACGGATTTCATCACATTGTCAGAGGACCAACCGCCTCGCTGCATAATGTATTGATCCGGAACTCCGATCGCATGCATGATGGACGCGGAGTAATGCCGCAGGTCATGAAAGCGGAAGTGGGGGAGCTGGCAGAGATCCAGAACCCGTTCGAATTCTCGCGTGAGCTGATCGGGGTTCAGGTTACACAGTGCCCCTTTTTTACCGCGTATATGTTTAAAAAAGAATTCTGGCATTTGTATAGTTCGATAGCTGCCGTAGGTTTTGGGTGACTTGGTTATCCACTCATTGTCCTCGCTGCGCACAATGCTTTTGCTGACAGTTATGGTGTTCCCTTTAATATCACGGGAAGTCAAAGCACAGATTTCGCCACGGCGAAGCGGACCAAATGCAGCCAGAAGAATGGCTATTTCCAGATCGGTTCCAGCAGATTCAGCCAGGAGGCGTTGAATATCTGTGTCGTTCGGACAATATAGCTCCGGGTGCTTCCGGGCGGGAAGCTGTACGCGGATGGAAAGGTCGGGGGCAAACATATCGAGAGCCGCTGTCAGAAGCGCATAGGCATTTCGGACGGTCTTAGGGCTAAGCCTTTTCGATAAATCAGATATCCAGATCTGTACAATCTGGCTGTTCAATTCATTAAGGCGTGTGCTGCCGAAATCGCCCTGGAAGTGCGTCCGCAAGAGTCCTGCATAGCCGCGTAGGGTAGACGGGGAAAGGACGGCTGCTTTCATGTCCTTGTATCGCTGGACAGCGACACGAACGGATATATTTTCGGCGCGGTTCCTTTTCTTTGATAATTTCCATTCGTCTGCAAGCATCCGCGCCTCTTTCTTGGTCCGCGCGGTAAAGGACTTATAATGACGTTTACCATCCGGATCTGTGTAATCTAAAGCCAGAACACGAAAGTTCCCGGATGGGAGTGAATTTTTGCGTTTTGCCATAATGATATCATCCTCCTTGGTGGGTATAGGAAATACACCCCTTGCAGGGCGCCCGGAAGAATGATATAATTCAAGTGTCGAATTTGATTATATCTTTCAGGGCAACCTGTAAGAGAAAATCTATGTGAAGCCGTTCGGTACGCCAATACCGGGCGGTTTTGCTATTTATATAACGTAAAAGATTGCAAAGTAAAAAAATAAAAATTTATGCAGATAATAAGTCTAGGCTAGAACGACTGCTCCGCTCGCTCCACAAGATCGACTTTACGTCATAGTTTGTTAGAGCGTCAGTAATATTTTTGTTGAAGTTATTATTGTCATTAAGCAGAACGATTAATTGGCTATCTTTTTTTCTGGTGCTTTTGGTATCATTCCATGAAAATAATGCATTTCCAATGGTAGACTTTGTTGGATTGTTAATTGCCATACACAAGCGCTCTGGTTTGAATTGGGTTCGTTGTAAAACAAAATCATAATTATGAAAAAATCCTGATTTTCCCCTAAATTGAACATCTTCTGTACAATAAATATGGTTTTGATGAAAAAATTCCTGAATATCATCAAGAAACAGCGAGGAAACTTTAGTTCTCGAAGTCATATATAAATCACTAACACGAATCATTGCCTGCACAAACATATGTTTTGCTTGTGGAAAATCATGCATAGGCGCAACTGCAATTAATTCATTTTGTTTAAGCTTAATTCCATATTGAGACAGAATATTTTTGAGCTGTACTTTTCTATTAGGTGTTAGCTGAAAACCACTCATTGCAAGGCTATTTAATGTTTGACCATCATCTGAAAAATAAACATTTTCCCCGTCTTGGCGAACATATATTTGAAAGTAATCGTTGTACGAGTCCAAGAAAGGAGTGGTAATTTCAAAATATTCTCCCATTTTGGTAAAGGTAATTTCGCTTTTTAGCCAATCGGCATAATCATTAATACATTTTTGAATATCCATAATATACACTCCTTTCTGCTGTTAAAATAAATCAATTTGATGATTAATGGTAGGAGTCTTCACAATGTGAAATTCTTCAAGGAACAATAATGTATTTTTAACAAAATCATTAGAGTCCAGATCATCTGCTGGAAATGCATTTTTAATTCCGTTCTCTTGTGTGTAATAGTGCCAATGCGATCCTGTGATTTTTTGACCGTTAGGATTCACATGTATATTACCTGCATTTATATGTAATTCCAACAATATTATACCATTTTTTGAAATTCTGGCACCATAATTATATTTGTTTTTATTTATTTTTCCTCTATAAATTTTAACAGTAAATAAATCACCAGTATCTTCGTGGCTGGCATCAAATTCAACATTGGCACCAGGGTCTGGAGAGGATAAAATGTCGATAAGAGATTGTTTGGTAAGCTTTATAAGGCGAGTTGCCTCTTCTGTGGTTAAAGGTTCCATGTTTTTCTCCTTAACATGTTTTTATTAAAATGCCAAAGCTATTTTAATCGTAGTTCAATTAATTTTTTTTGATACCCCAATAATCTGGATACCTGCTCGATGGAGCATTCTTTGTATTTAAGATATTCTGTTAATATTTCGTCCGGAATTAAAAATTCCACAGCAAATTTATTTGCTTCGACTTCTAATTTTGTATTCAGCAAGGTGTGAGTCCTTAAAAAATAGCAGTTTTCTTTCGGGTGCAGAATTGCATGCCCCAACTCATGAGCCATAACAAACATTCGCTCATTGCCTTCGAGAGATTCACTGATCCAGATGCACTTTGACCGTTTCAGATACATATAGCAGCCGAGCCGGGAACCAATGTCGCAGGTCATGACTTCGATGCCAAGAGCGTCGGCCAATTCAAACGGATCAGAAGTATTAAATTTTCTTCTATAAGCTAAGGCTCTTTTTCTGACATAGTCATTCAACCCAGATCACCTACTTTTTATTCTTATTGGGATTGTATTTCTCTTTGTTCTTTATTTTTACTCGGCGGAGCATAAGATCCACCTGTCCCAAAAACAGATCGATGTCTTCTTCCGGAATATCCTGCCCATCATATGCCGCCGGGCCAGATTCCTTGTTGGCCAGTTTCTCGCGTAGGGAGTCGAGGTCTTTCTTTATATCTCTTTCGTCCCGGGCGGTAAGCTCTGGGGCTTTTTCTTTTACAACCTCTTCTTTTCCGGTCATCAGATACTCTAAAGACACGCCGAAATAATCAGCAATTTTCTGTAGCTTATCCTGCTTGGGAGTGTATTTTCCTTGTTTCCAATTAGACAGCGTTGCAGTAGTAATACCAGTTTCCTTAGCTACTTTATAGGCGGTTACTCCATACTTGGAAAGTAGCTGTTCAAAAATCTCATACATTATATTCCTTTCCGCCTGAATAGCTTAGAAAAATTAGCTAAAAATATTGACAAGCTAAGATAACTATGCTATTGTATGAATGTAGCTAAGAAATCTAAGCTACAAACAATGACATAGGCTTTGGTTTCTTAAATAACTTAGATGGTACTTTGATTATATAAGAAACCTTAGCTAAAGTCAATAGATTTTAAAGAAGGAGGTGTCTATTTTGTATAAAAAATATGCAGAGCTGCGAGACAAGAGAAATATAACAGACTATAGAGTCGCAGCAGATACTGGAATTTCGACGGCAACACTTTCTAATTGGAAGAATGGAAACTATGCGCCGAAGTTCGACAAGCTTCTGATTCTTGCAAAATACTTCGACGTTCCGGTGGAGTATTTCGCGGAAGCAGAATAGCGATCGAAGATCTGTTGGAGTAGGGAGGTGAGAGGGATGGAGAAAGAACAGGACGCCAGTAAAAAGAAGAATCCACATCCGTGGAGAACGTGGATCCTTTTATTAGCAATTATTCAGATTCTGACAGTGTTTCAGATGTGGCAGATGAACCAGAAGATTTGGAAGGCTTTGGTTCAGCAGAGCCGGGATACGATTCAGCTTGGGGATCGTTTGAGTGATCATCTGAGGAATGAGAATCGTCACGCTGAAGCAATGAATCAGCTGCTTGAAAGGGAGAAGCATCTGCTGGAGAGGTATTTGAATCAGAATAGATAGCCTCTAAAAGCTCGATGATTTTTAAACTCGCCTCGTATTGTTTGCGCTGGTTTTCGATCACTTCATCATTTTGCTGAATGAGTTTAGCGGTGTCTTCCATTTTCTCTTGGTGGTGTTGCTCTTGCCAGGTGGAGGGCGATTGGTTTTGGAAATATGAGGCAAACCAAAGCATTAGAGGTATTAGAATGCTACCGATTAAAAATTGTGCTCGTTCAGTTGGTAATTTGATTACAGATTTGGGCTGAACTGGTGAAATTTGTTTTTTATCATAATCAAAATCATCAGGTATAAGTTCAGCGGGAAATTCAATGTAGTTTGGCAGTATTCGTATTGAATTGACTGCTGCGTTAATAGCTTCCAAGCCCAACGATGATGGCGAAAAATCGGCTTGAAGCGCAGAAAAAGAAGTTATTTTTCGAGCAATATCAACAGCGGAAGCAGGGAGTACTTTTGTAAGTTCTATGTCTGTCGCGTTGTACCACGAATTGAGCAGGGCGCATGATGAACTGACAGAAGCTGGTAATGCGTTGGTAAATGAACGACTGAGTTCGTGACTGAATTTGGTATTTTCCAAAGTTGTAAGGTTAAGAGCAGCGAGAACAAGATCCTGCTGCTGATCGTAAAGGCCAGCAGCTAGTGTCTGGGAAATGGACTTTAAAAGATCTATTTGTTTATTAATTTGAGAAAGAGAGTCATAAAAATCGTTGTTTTGCTTCATGTAAAATTCCTTTCTTATTGTACTCGGCTCTGGCGGGAGCTTGTAAATACAGTATAAGACAAAAAGAAGGGAGCGGCAATCAAAAAGGCGTATTCCAATAAAGGAGAGCGAGCCTAGAAGGGAGGAAAAGAAATGCGTTTTATTGAGAGCGATATTCTGGAACGTATTGGCTTTGATTTTTATTGCGACATTGCAAATAACATTGTTAAAGCCAGAGCAGAAATGGGATGGACCCAGAAGAAGCTGGCAGAGCAGTCAGGAATCAAACCCCATCGGCTGGTGGGAATTGAAAACGTAAAGATCCGGATCGATTTGGATGATTTGGAAAAGCTGTCAAAGGTCTTAAACAGATCAGTGGACTGGCTTCTGGATGCGGAGTTGGAGGGTGGCGGAAAAGAATGCCTTTATGTGGTTTGGTCGGACTCTAGTCCGGGTCTTAAACTTTACCAGAGAGCTACCAGTAAGCGGATGGCGTTCATGATATATGACAAAAAAATCAAGGAGTGCCATGTTGCATACACCAGTGGGCGAGAAAGGCATTTTGTACAGCTTGTAGGGGTTCCAGTATCAACGGCAGAAATTCAGAAGAATTTCAAAAAGCGTGTGACGGATGATTTACCGATAGAACCAGATTGATTCGGGATGCTAATGCTCAGATGAGTTTGTAGGGGCGTATTCCGATGCAGAAGGGGAGGTGAGAGGGATGAAAAGAACTGCATTTAAGAAAAAGCCATCATGGAGCTATTGCACGGCGGATTGGATAAACGAAATTAAGATTCGAACCAGTTGGACAAATGAAAAACTTGCTGGTGAGCTGGGAGTATCGCTGTCAACGCTCCATAATCTTAAATCTGCGCCGTGGAAGGTGTCTGGGGCGTATGTGCTGCGGCTTCTGGAGATTCGCAATAATGTGATTGCAAAATATGAAAATGAAAGAAAAGTCGTGTAAGACCTGCCGGAGTTGCTGGCGGTGTATGGAATCCGATCGGGAATACCCGTGCAAAGATTATAAGAAGAAAGCGAGGAAGCGTAATGAGAAGAGAACTGAAATGCATGGAACTGAGAAGTCAGAACCAGCGGATCATTGAGGTGCTGGGCGAGGAACTGAGTAGAGCACAGGCAGATCTGCAGTTTGCTTGGCGATTAGCCTTTACCGGTCTGGCGATTGCAGCGGTGGCGACCGGGGCGATGGTGGCGATTGCACAGGCGGCGGGGATGTTCTAAAGGAGGGATAGACATGGAGACGGCAGTAGTTTGTATTCCGATTTCGGGAGGTCAGATAGAAAGATTAAAAGCGTTGTATCCGGTACTCAAGGAAGAAATTTTAAAAAGATATCCAGATTTTGATGAGACGATTTCTGTTGATTGGATAGAGGCCTTCGAATTCATTTTGAATCGAGAGCAGAACGAAGGTGCTGTTCGTATCCTGATTAACACACTTCTTACGTATGAGGAAGCGGCAGCGAAGGCCTGGAAGATCCGCAGCTGCCGGGATATGCTGGTCCATTACCTGGAGGAGCTCCAGCTGGATCTGGACCGGAAGGAAGCGCTGGAACAGGGCGAGACCCCATAAAACAAAGGAGGAGTTACAGTTTATGGATTTTATTATCTCTCTTGTGGCCATTCTGATCTTTGTGGCTGTATCCATGAAAAAAAGCGGGCAGCTGGACGAGGTCATGAAGGGTATGAAGAAAAAAAACCAGAACGAGGCGGACAACGTGGTCTATGAACAGACCGAGGACACGCCGAAAAAGAAAAAGGCAAAGGCAAAAAAAGGAGGAGGCGTTCCCAGGAATCTCGGAAAAGGAGTGGGGGTCGCTGCGGCTGTGCTGGTGGCGGCCGTTCTGGCCTTCGACAGCTACTACACTCTTTCAGAGGAAGAAATGGCTGTGGTCACCACCTTCGGAAAGCCGTCGGTCCAGGAGGCGTCAGGCCTTCACTTTAAGGTGCCGCTGATCCAGCAGGTGACAAAGATCTCCAAGGCCATCACCGGCATGCAGATCGGCTACACCACGAATCCGGAACGGGCCGAGGGGGCTTCCATGGAAAATCCGGTCTCCATTGAAAAGGAAAGCCTTATGATCACCAATGACTTTAACCTGATCAATGTGGACTTCTATGTGGAGTACATGGTCACGGACCCCATCCAGGCCGTCCGCCACAGACATGTGTACGAAAGCATCATTAAAAACCTGGCCCAGAGCTATATCCGTGACACGGTGGGCCTTTATAACGTGGATGACGTGATCACCACAGGAAAGACCCAGATCCAGGAACGGGTCAAGGAACAGCTGACCAACCGTCTGGTGGAGGAAAACATCGGATACGGCATTTACAACGTGTCCATCCAGGATTCCGGAATGCCCAGGGAGGACGTATCCAATGCATTTAAAGCCGTGGAGGACGCCAAGCAGGGAATGGAGACGGCCATCAATACGGCGAAAAAATACCAGTCGGAAAACATCCCCAAGGCCAATGCAGAGGCCGATAAGCTCTTACAGGAGGCGGAGGCCTATAAGCAGCAGAGGATCAACGAGGCCAACGGACAGGTGGCGCGTTTTGAGGATACATACGCCGAGTATGTAAAGTATCCGCTGATCACCAAAAAACGTATGTTCTACGAGACCATGGAGGAGCTTCTGCCGGATCTGAAGGTGATCATTGACAATGGCAGCGGCACCCAGACCATGCTGCCTCTGGAGCCCTTCGCCAATGTGACGGAAGGGACATCCGGAAACCAGACCCCGCAGGCCGCAGCGCCGGCCGGCCAGTAAGAGGAGGAAAAGCATATGAAAAAAACAGGAAGAAAGATCGCATTATTCATCATCCTCATCGCCGGCCTCATCGTACTGGACTCCAGTATGGTCAGCACCTATAACGATGAGTATAAGCTGGTGCTCCAGTTCGGCAAGGTGGTGCGGGTCATCGACACGCCAGGCCTGAGCTTTAAGGTGCCCTTTATCCAGACGACCCAGTCCATCCCCAATTATGAGATGGTCTATGACCTGGTGCCCAGCGAGGTGAACACCAGGGATAAAAAGGTGATGCTCACCGACTCCTTTGCCTTATGGAGCGTAACGGATCCTCTGGAGTATCTGTCCCGTCTGGGAGCCAGCAAGGCAAATGCGGAAAGCCGTATTTCCGTGGTGGTCTACAATGCCGTGAAAAATGTCATCTCCTCCACGGACCAGGCGGACGTGATCTCCGGCCGTGACGGGAAGTTAGCGGAGCTTATTACGGAACGGATCGGAAATTCCCTGGACAGCTATGGGATCACTGTGAAAAAGGTAGAGACCAAGATGTTAGACCTGCCGGATTCCAACAAGGAAGCCGTTTACCAGCGTATGATCTCAGAGCGGCAGAACATCGCCGCCGGTTATACGGCAGACGGCCAGTACCAGTCCAACGTCATTAAGAACACCACCGATAAGGACGTGTCCATCATCATCTCCGAGGCGGAGGCCAAGGCGGAGAAGATCCGGGCCGAAGGCGAGGCTGAGTAC
>ERZ832522.4090-NODE-4090-length-14972-cov-18.377221_pt1 | contig 14972 bp, 11 predicted proteins | sample MGYA00519951_ERZ832522 | MGnify/ENA primary metagenome ERZ832522 (study PRJEB31850, sample SAMEA3708728) | human gut metagenome | biome: human gut; feature: human-associated habitat; material: faeces | place: China | collected 2014 ... | reverse complement strand
CTGATCGATAAAGGCGAGGCTTTGAAGCGTCTTAGTTATGAACAACCGAATAATCAGATATGTCTGTTAAACCAATCACTTATAGATAAATATCTGCATTTTATAGATGCTACTAACATTAACAAGGAGGAAAGAAACGATGTCACAAGCCAATAATACATTGCTTCAAATGAAATATGCCCGGATTATTATGGGACTTTCCAAACGCCTGGGAATCAGTAGTCGCAGAGCATTAGCACTTTTTTATGAATCGAATACCTATCAATATCTACGTCAGAAAATAGGAGATCTGCACTGCATGAGTGATAACTACCTCATTGATGAATTGATTATCGAATATACCGGTAAACAGGGTTCATAAGCCATTGAACATGAAAAAAGTTGTCATCGCCGTCGACTCTTTTAAAGGCTGTCTTTCTTCTTCCGATATAGCGAAAGCTGTTGCGGAAGGAATTCACCATGTCATCCCCGGATGCGAAGTAATAAAGGTTCCCATTGCCGACGGTGGCGAAGGTACTGTTGAAGCACTGACACAGGCTACTCACGGGCAAGTTATTACGATTCCTGTACATAATCCATTCATGCAACCCATCCAGGCCAGCTATGGCATAACCGGTGACGGACAAACCGCTGTCATCGAAATGTCGGCAGCCAGCGGACTGGACCTGATTCCCCGGAAAGAAGGAAACGTGATGCACACCACCACTTACGGAACCGGCGAACTGATAGCCGATGCCGTCGATCGCGGTTGCCGTAACTTCATCATCGGTGTGGGCGGCAGTGCCACGAACGATGCGGGTGTCGGCATGATGCAAGCCTTAGGAGTCCGTTTCACCGACGATAACGGCAACGAAGTAGAAAAGGGCGGAAAGGTACTATCTGCTATCTGCCATATCGACACCCGGAGCCAGCTTCCCGAGTTATCCGCCTGTACCTTCCATATAGCGACAGACGTGACCAACCCTTTCTTTGGCCCGCAAGGAGCCGCCCATATCTTCGGTCCTCAGAAAGGAGGCAATGAAATGCAAGTCGAAGCACTCGACAAAGGGATGAAACACCTGGCCGGCCTGATCCTTGAAACAACCGGCAGAGACATCAGCAACCTGCCCGGAGCAGGAGCCGGCGGTGGCATGGGAGGCGGATGCGTGGCTTTTCTGCAAGCCAATATATCTCCCGGCATCGAACTGATTATGAACCATCTCCATTTCGATGAGATTATCCGTGGTGCGGACCTGGTGATCACCGGCGAAGGAAAGATAGACCGGCAAACCTTATTCGGTAAAGTCCCCGTCGGTATTGCCCATACAGCCGCCTCACAGCATATCCCCGTGATCGCTATCACCGGACAACTGGATATTACGGCAGACAAGGAATTACGGGAAGCCGGCCTGTCCGCCATCTTTCCTATACATCCGGCTCCCATTTCTCTGGAAAAGGCGATGCAACCCGACTACGCATACCGTAACATCCGCCGAACTATCGAACAGATCTGTTGCACACTTACTTCTTTTGTCAAAAAGCAATAAAAAGCATCCCTTAGCAGCATAAAGTCAGATTTTTCCGTACATTGCAGCATAATAACTATTAAAGACTAACATTATGATCATCGGAATTCCCAAAGAAATCAAAAACAATGAGAACCGGGTAGCACTTACGCCTGCCGGAGCTAAAGAGTTGGTAAAAAAAGGGCACACCGTTTATGTACAGCATACAGCGGGTGAAAACAGTGGCTTTCCTGATGCGGCCTATGAGCAGGCAGGAGCGCAGATCCTCCCGTCTATCAACGACGTCTATCAGATTGCTGAAATGATCGTAAAGGTAAAGGAGCCGATTGCCGTAGAATACCCATTGGTACGAAAGGGACAACTGGTCTTTACTTATTTCCATTTTGCCTCGGACGAAAAACTGACACTCGCCATGATGGACAGCGGTTCGATCTGCCTGGCCTACGAAACTGTAGAAAATCCGGATGCAACGTTGCCGTTGCTTATCCCTATGAGTGAAGTGGCCGGACGTATGGCTACACAGGAAGGTGCCCGTTTCCTGGAAAAGCCGCAAGGCGGAAAAGGGAAATTACTGGGTGGTGTACCCGGCGTTCGTCCTGCACGTGTATTAATTCTGGGGGGCGGTGTAGTAGGAACCAATGCTGCACAGATGGCCGCCGGAATGGGTGCGGAAGTACTGATCACCGATATTAATCTGACACGCCTGCGCTACCTTAGCGAAGTGTTACCAAAGAATGTAAAAACTCTATATTCTTCTATGCATAACATCAGGATGGAACTGCCTAACATAGACCTCGTGATTGGTTCCGTACTGATTCCGGGAGATAAAGCTCCACATCTGATTACCAAAGATATGCTGAAGCTGATGAAACCGGGAACCGTTCTCGTGGATGTTGCCATAGATCAGGGCGGATGCTTTGAAACCTCTCATCCTACCACCCACAGTGAACCAACGTATGTAGTGGACGGTATCGTACACTATGCGGTAGCTAATATTCCGGGAGCAGTGCCATTCACTTCAACTATGGCACTGACGAACTCCACACTACCTTATACCGTGGCATTGGCAGACAAAGGCTGGCAAAAAGCATGTAAAGGCGATCCCGCTCTGGCACTAGGACTGAACGTAGTAGAAGGTAAAGTTACTTATAAAGCTGTAGCGGATGTATTCGGACTGGAATATGAACCGATAGAGTGGTAATAGATACGAGCTACAAGTTACGAACTACGAGTGGCTGCGCTATCACGCTGCAAAGTACTTGTAACTTGTAGCTTGTAGCTCATGTAACGTCGGTTGAATTGATTGGCACATTATTTTATGTCCTTTTTCTCTCTGTAATTCTTCACGACATGCTCAATGTGTTTTGGAAAACCAATCCTTAAACTCCTGCACACGTGCCTTGCTTACCAGCACTTTTTCATCCGATACCTTACAACGAAGATTAATAGACAGACGGTTGTTGAACCATAAATCAATATCCTTGATAGCCTCACGGGAAATCAAAAATTGCCGGTTGACACGGAAGAACAGGGATGGATCGATACACTCTGTTATTTCATCCAGTGTTTGTGGAAATGTATATTCCTTACCATCGGCAAGAACCACCTTCACTTTGCAGTCCTGAATATAAAACAGCAGAATCATATCCACCGAAACCGGTAGCAACTTGTCACCCTTCGCCGGAATGAGAAAATGCGTTTTATAACTTTCCTGCTTTTTCAGCGAATGAATTAATTGCAACAAAGCATTGTCAGGGGATTTCCCTTGTTCCGAACCATGCAACTGCTCCAACTTATGGAAAGCCTTCTCAATATCACTCTTTCCAATAGGCTTCAACAAATAATCCACACTGTTCACTTTGAACGCACGAAGAGCATATTCATCATAGGCCGTAGTGAAAACAATAGGGCAGGTAATATCTACATGATCGAAGATTTCAAAGGCTGATCCGTCAGCTAAATGAATATCCATAAAGATCATGTCCGGCATAGAGTGCATGGCAAACCAATCCAATACAGCCGCAATACTGTCCAAAGTAGCCTCTACTTCCACTTCCGGCTTCACTTCCTGTAACAAAGCTTTCAGGTTGCGAACTGCCGCTTTCTCATCTTCTATTATAATTACTTTCATAAAACACTCGGTATTAAAGGAATACGTATGGTAAACTGCTCGTTCTCGCTGATTTGTATCTCCCGCTTGTAAAGCAAATAATAGCGTTTTGCAAGATTTGCCAGTCCTATGCCAGTTCCTATAGTAGCAGTCAGTTTAGGCTGCACCGGATTGGTAACGATTAATTCTTCCCCTTCGGTATAAATACGGATATTCAATGGATGCCTGTCGCTTATTTCATTATGTTTCACTGCATTCTCTATCAGCATCTGGACTGCCATAGGAGGCAAATAATAATTGGCATATTTATTATCAATACAAATATCAAAAGAGAGATTATCTTCAAAACGCATCTTCAACAAAAAGATATAAGCCGACACAAATTCTATTTCATCCTTCACACACACACTTTTCGAATCATTTCCCTGCAAAGTGTAGCGCAAAACACGGGAAAGTTCCTGAATGTATTCCTGTGCTTTATCCTGGTCTTCGCGTACCAGTGACCGGAGAGTATTCAGAGAGTTAAAAAGCATGTGCGGATTCAATTGATTCTTCAAAGCCTCATACTGGTTCAGAATGTTCTCGGCCTGCAGCTGCTGGTTTTCTATAACGACTTCCTGCTGGCGCCGGATAAGGTAGGATATATAACAACTTCCCGATACGGTACAGGTTATTATAAAATCACGCAGAGGATGCAGATAATGATGTACCATGGCATCAATGGCCGGAATATCGAAAGTGTGATGCAGGAATACAAAACATTTCCCTAACAAACTGCTTAAAATCCAAGTCAGTATCAATGACAATATCATCTTCTGCCAGGTAATTTTTACAGCCGGCTGGTTAAAGTGGAACAGCAAAATGTTCACCTCAAACAGAATCACAAGAGAGATGAAAGTGAAAAACACTTCACTTGCCACATCAGCAGGCCTCATGCCCGGAAACAGTGTCTGGCTCTCGAAGACATCAAAGAGAGAAACCAATTCCGGAAAATGAATTAATGTTGCCACGGAAATGGAAACGATGAGTATGAACAGAGTATACCGGTTTTTCATGCTTGCAGTATTTTACATACAAAGATACATTTTATTCCATCACATCCTTATTTTTTCAAAGATAAGGAACCTTATTGTTCAGCCGAAGCCTGCTCTTTCATAATCCTTGCTGTGACGTACATACCGGGACGGAATTGATTGTCCACAGTATCTACCCTGGCATAGACTTCAACAGAGCGTGTATCTTCATCCACTTTCTGCCCGATAGATATCAAAGTAGCCTTAAATACAATTTTACCCATTCCGTTTACACGAAATTGTACCGGATTTCCCACTTTCATATCTGCCAAATCCTTTTCATAGGTTGTCAATCTGAGTAAAGTCCGGCTTTTATCTACTATTTCACAAAGAGCATCTCCTACATTCATATATTTACCGACATTCATTTTCACATCTGCCACATAACCACTGATCGGAGCTTTAATCTGCAAAAAAGGTTGAATCCCCTCCTTTAGCAGGACTTCAGGTTCAACTTCCAGTAATTTCAACTGTGCAGCTGCCGCTTCTACACGGCTCTTCATTGAAAGGTAATCTGCCTTGCTTTGTTGAAGTTTCTTTTGGGAGGCAGCTTGTTCGGCGGAAAGAGCTTGTTGGCGAAGATATTCTGCTTCCAGAAATTCAGTCTGTGCATGACTGTCCAGATATGTCTGTTGTAAAGTTATAAAGTCGGGATTTTCCAGAGTAGCCAATACACTCCCTTGTCGGACTGGTTCGCCGGGCAGCAAAGAAGTACTCTTAATTACCCCGCCCATCGTAAGTGAAACCGTCGCCATCCGTTGCGGAGGAATAACCATTGTACCGTTAAATGACACCTGATTGGGTTTAGAAGTAGCTGAGGTAATAGCATCTACCTGAATGCTATCTGTCACGTTTTCTACTACGGCAACAGCGGTAGCCTCTTCTGCCGGTTGTACTTCTTTGTTCTCGCCGCATGCTGTCAGCACCAGCAGAATTAAGGGGAAAGTTATCTTTTTCATCGTCATCATTCTATTTAAAAAGTTCGTATTCAAGGGCTGCTATATTGTATTGATATACCGTTTCGAGGTATCCGCGACGAATGTCACGCGCCACATTAACGGCTTGTATAAATTCAGTTATATTAGTTTCGCTATGTTGCAACTGCAGGTTGGCCACCTTCAACAGTTCATCCGCTTCTTTCAATGCCGATGTTGTATAATAGCGCAGACTTTCAGACTGGCGGCGCAAACTGGCAACAGCTTCCGAAACTTTGTTATATAGATTCTGTGTATTAGCCTCAGCTTCAGTTCTTGCTATGACGGCAGCCACTTTCGCTTGCTTTATCTTGCTATGCCGCGGCAAGAAATAAACCGGAAAGGAAACTCCAACCATCCACGAATTCAATCCTTTCAGTGGAAGTATATCCTGACGTACGTAACCGAAGGAAAGTTCAGGGAAAAATCGGCTTCGCTCCACATTCAATTGTGCTTTAGCCTCATTAGCCTGACTCTGAAAATAATTCAGATGGACTTCCGAAAAAGACGGCACCTGATAATCTACCGGAAATTGTACCAATGCCGTATCTGCCGGAATCAATGGCCGGTCTGCATAACAGACCCAATTCAGGCGTGACAAAGCCAGTTTTTCCTCTTCTTGTGCCTGAAAAAGGCGATTCTTCATATCCACAGCCATACTGGTGGTCATGTTTTTCTCCAGCAAAGTTATTTCTCCCTGCTGATAACGCAACTCACCCATACGCTGTAATTGCCCGGCCAATTTGTTCTGGTCACTGTATAAGGCACGAAGATTGCAAGCATACAGATAATATGCCCATGCCCGCTTCACTTCCGCCACCACTTCTTTTTCAGCGATCTGCCGGTAGAAAGTCCCCGTTTCAACCTGCCTGTTCACCAAAGCATTCTTATAAAAAGGAGTCAACAAAGAGCCTAAGCCTTGGGTTACTTCCCACTGCTTGTCTTTTCTAAGTTCACCATTCAGTTGTCCCCATGAATAGTTCATCTCGGTAGGAGACAATTCCAAAACTTCTCCCCTGCCCGCCTTTACCTGGCGGATTGCCGCAGAAGCTATTTTCAAACGGGGATGGTTCTGCTTTGCCAGTTCTATAGCCTGCTCCATCGTCACTTTCTCCTGAGCTTTCGCCGTAAAGGGCAACATAACAGCCAACAACAGAAAGAAGAACAAGAACTTTTTCGCAGAGAAACGACGTTTCCATACCACTGTATAGCTTACAATCTGATAGAAAACAGGAATAATAAGCAGTGTCAATACAGTAGATACAATCAGCCCGCCAATAACTACAGTAGCCAACGGACGCTGCACTTCGGCGCCGGCCGAGGTGGCAATGGCCATAGGAACAAATCCCAAGGAAGCAACCAGTCCTGTCAAGAAAACAGGCCGCAACAGATGAGCGGTTCCACGGGCAATCACCCGTCTGGTAGAAAGAGCATACATAGTTTCTTTTCTTATATCATTAAAGTGATTAATCATTAAAATACCATTGAGAACCGCTACACCAAAGAGGGCAATGAAGCCTACTCCCGCCGAAATGCTGAATGGAAGACCGCGTAGCCATAGTGCCAGAATACCGCCAATCAATGAAAGAGGCACGGTAGAGAACACCACCAATGTATAAGTAACATTCTTGAAAGCGAAAAACAATAGTAACAGAATCAGCATCAGAGCTACCGGTACAACAACCAGCAAAGTGTTGATGGCATTCTGCAAATTCTCAAATTGTCCGCCATATTCGAAATAATATCCGGGCTTCAATTGAATATTCTTGTCCAGCGTCTTCTGTATATCCTGCACCACCTGCTGAATATCCGCTCCACGCACATTGACCCCGATTACAATACGACGTTTGGTTGCATCCCGGTTAATCTGTAACGGACCATTCACCAAATCAATGGTAGCTACCTCACTGACCGGTATCTGAATGCCTTCATTGGAACGGACAAAGAGTTTATCCAGATTCAAATCAGCCACTTTATCCTGATCCAGACGAACTACCAAGTCAAAGCGACGCTCATTTTCAAAGACTACTCCACTAGCCTCTCCGGCATAGGCTGTACGAATAATAGTATTCAATTCTTCTATATTGATACCATAGCGGGCAATCTTTCCACGATTATACTTTACTACCAACTGAGGTAACCCCATTGTCTGTTCCACAATCACATCTGATGCCCCAGGTACCTTTTCTACAAAAGCAGCAGCCTCTTTTGCCTTCTGATAGAGTTCATGTGTGTCTTCTCCATAAAGTTTAACGGCAATATCTGCTTTGGCTCCAGTCATCAACTCATTAAAACGAAGTTGGATAGGTTGGGAGAAATTAAACTCCGCACGGTTAGCTAACGGTTCAAGAGCCTCTTTCATCTTCTCTACCATTTCGGCACGACTGGCAGCACTGATCCACTCCTTGAAAGGCTTCATGACAATCATTACGTCGGCATCTTCCACTGCCATCGGGTCTGTCGGAACTTCCGCCGTACCTATTTTAGCTACCACATGTTTGATTTCCGGGAGTTTATCCATCAGGAGTTTCTCCGCTTCATTGGATACTTCGATGCTTTCGCTCAACGAACTGCCGGCCGGAAGCGTCATCTGCATGGCAAAATCCCCTTCATCCAACGTAGGAATAAACTCCGCTCCCAGACGGGTGAAAAGAAAGAGAGAAATAATCAGAGCCACAAACGCAGTTGCAACAGTTTGCCACTTAAAGCGCAAGCAAAATGACAAGGCACGGGCATAGAGTTTATTCAGTGCTTCAAAGAATTTATCAGCAAAAGTCGGTTTTGTCACAATATGATGTTTCAGGAACAGGGAAGCCATCATCGGAACGTAAGTCAATGATAAGAACAGAGCACCGATAATGCAAAATACCAGGGTTTTAGCCATCGGCGTGAAATACTTCCCTTCTATTCCTGTCAACGTCAGTATAGGGAAAAAGACGATCAGAATGATGAATACAGCAAATGTCGCAGACCGTACCACACTCGAAGCACCTTTCTCTACTTCCGCATCCATTTCTTTTGCCGATAAAGTACGTCCTTTAAACTTCTTACTGTAAATATGCGCCAATATACCTTCCAATATAACAATGGAGCCATCGACAACAATACCGAAATCTATCGCCCCCAAGCTCATAAGATTGGCAGAAACATTAAAGATACGCATCAGAATGAATGCAAATAACATTGCTAATGGAATGACGGAAGCCACAATCAGTCCGGCACGTACATTGCCCAGAAAAACAATCAATACCAGAAATACGATGATCGCGCCTTCTATCAGATTGTAGATAACAGTAGAAATGTTGCGGTTCACTAATTCAGAGCGGTTCAGATAAGGCTCGATAGTAACACCTTCCGGCAATATCTTCTGTATCTTTTCCACCCTTTTCTCCAGTTCTCCGGTTACGACATTGGCATTGGCTCCTTTCAGCATCATGGCAATGCCACCTACACATTCGCCCTTGCCATCCATTGTCATGGCTCCGAAACGTTTGGGTGCTCCGAAGCGTACTGTACCAATGTCATTGATACGGATAGGAATACCATTGCGATTAGCTACTACTATCTGTTCCACATCTTTAATACGGCTTATCATCCCTTCAGAGCGAATATAATAAGCACGATTAACTTTCTCGATATAACTGCCACCTGTATTCTGGTTATTCTTATTCAAGGCTTCGAATACTTCTCCGATAGTGATATTGAGAGAGAAAAGTACATCCGGATCAACCGCTACTTCATATTGTTTCAGATAACCTCCAAAACTGTTTATCTCAACAATTCCTGGAATACCTGACAATTGCCGTTTCACAATCCAATCCTGAATGGTACGAAGCTCCATAGCATCATATTTATCTTCATAATCCGGCTCCACTTTCAATACATATTGGTATATCTCGCCCAGCCCGGTGGTGATAGGCATCATTTCGGGCATACCCAACTCGGAAGGAATCTCACCGGCCACACTCTGTATTTGCTCGTTCACCAACTGGCGGGCATCCAGAGTAGGTACACTCTCTTCAAAGACTACCGTCACCACCGACAGCCCGAAACGGGAGACGGAACGGATTTCAGTGACATTCATGATATTGCTCATGGCGATTTCCACGGGCATTGTGATAAGTTGCTCCACCTCTTGTGGAGCCAAAGTTGGTGACACGGTTACAATCTGTACCTGATTATTTGTAATATCCGGAACAGCATCTATAGGAAGTGTCAACATGGAATAAATTCCACCAATCAAAAGAAACAAAGTGGTAAGCCCCACAAAAAGCTTCTTCTTTACTGAGAATCGAAGGATAGCGTCGAACATGTTTTATACTTTTGGTTTTTCCACAAAAGTAAACTATCCGAATTATACACAGAGTGACTATATGCTGAACCGGCTATTTTAGCTATTCAACCGTCGATATCAGTCATTGAAGTGAAACTAGCGATTTACAGCTTATCCCCAAACAGAAAATCTTTCTTCCTCCTATATGCCCATATCAATGCAAGTATCGTAATACAAAGGTTAAAGATAAATGGAAACTCCTGCGAACGTACATGAAACAATGATTGGAAGAAATCTACAATAAACGGACAAAGCAGCACAGCCAGGTAGTTCATTGCCATCACAAAAGCCAGTGCCAGCGTGGTTTTCTGGGGAACAGCCGTATCCACCGTTTTATCATAAATCAACGGTTGGATAACCCCATAGCCCAATCCCACCAGTATGCAGCCCGGTATGATCAGCCATTCTTTGGGAGAAATCCATATCAGTGCCAACCCCAGTGCAATACACAGCAGGCTGTAAAACTTCGTCTTTTCCTTCAGATACTTTACAACATGCCCCAGAAAGAAACCGGGTGCCATGATAGCAAGGAAGAAGAGGGAAATCATCATCCCCGAGTTCCCACTGGAAAAGTGATGTGCCTCCATCAGGAACGGAAGGTTGAACGTCACGATCAATACGATATAAGTGGTAAGCCCGTAGAAAAGCATCAGTTGTAGCAGATGACGGACATGAATACCATACTTACCGGGGATAGCGGGAGCAGCCGTTTCTACCGATGAAGAAGTATCGGCAGGAGATTTATCCGATGACGTGACTTGTGCTTCACCACCCATATTTTCGTCTTTCAGATGGATAGTGAGTATGATGGCTACCAAAGGTAGTAAATAGACCAGGAAAGGCAGATGCCAATTCACTTCTGCCAGATAGCCGGTAACAGCGGTTGCCACCACCAGCGTAACATTTGTAATGGCGGAACTGTATCCAAACTGCTTTACCCGATAGGTTCCTGTAAAATAACGGGATATCAATCCGGTAGAAAGCGGAATAATCAGTCCCGCACCAATTCCCAGCAGGGCGCTGACAGCTATTAATTGCCACATTTTTGTGGAAAACAGGTACAGCACCCCGCTCGCGGCGAACATCCAGAGCCCCGCGCGTAACAGACGGACAAAGTCGCGTTTCTCAGCCAACTTGCCCGCCAACAAAATAAAAGGTATAATCAATAACGACGGCAAAGAACTAAGCATCTGAATATCCAGTTCCGAAGCATCCGGAAAAATAGTGGAAAGCTGTCCCAAAATAGGAGAAACAGCCAATCCCGGCAAAGAGGTCAATGCAGAAATAGACCAGATGCCGATCAATGTAATAAGAGGAATGGTTCCCCGGCCGGTATTGATTTTCATATACACATATATATTATAGGGTTTGAAATAGTGCAAGAGAAACAATTATGGTTATAGAAAGTTCAAATAGCTCGTAGCCCGTAACTGTTTAATAAACGCCAAAATATGTAAAACCCCGGAACTTTCCTCTGCAAACGCCGTTGTTCTGGGAAATTCGACGGGGAAAATCCTCGCCGCCTAAACCTAAACTAAAATATTAGTAAAATGGAAGATGTAAATTTCAGAAAAGGTGATGCCAAAACAGAAGTGTTTGGATCAAACAGAATGTTGCAACCCTCTCCGGTAGAGAAGATCCCTGACGGACCTACTACTCCCGAGATTGCTTATCAGATGGTAAAAGACGAAACTTTCGCTCAAACTCAACCCCGTCTGAATCTGGCTACATTCGTTACCACTTATATGGACGACTATGCCACCAAGCTGATGAACGAGGCGATCAACATTAACTACATTGACGAAACGGAATATCCCCGTATCGCCGTGATGAACGGAAAATGTATCAACATCGTAGCAAACTTGTGGAACTCTCCTGAAAAGGATACTTGGAAAACAGGTGCGCTGGCCATTGGTTCAAGTGAAGCATGTATGTTGGGTGGCGTGGCAGCTTGGCTGCGTTGGCGCAAGAAACGCCAGACTCAGGGCAAACCGTTCGATAAACCTAATTTCGTTATCTCAACCGGTTTCCAGGTAGTATGGGAAAAGTTCGCCCAGCTCTGGCAGATTGAAATGCGTGAAGTGCCTTTGACCCTTGACAAGACTACTCTTGATCCGGAAGAAGCCTTGAAGATGTGTGATGAAAACACCATTTGTATCGTACCTATTCAGGGTGTGACATGGACCGGACTGAACGATGACGTAGAAGCACTGGACAAAGCTCTCGATGCTTACAACGCCAAGACCGGTTACGATATTCCTATCCATGTAGATGCTGCCAGTGGTGGTTTCATCCTGCCGTTCCTCTATCCTGAAACGAAATGGGACTTCCGTTTGAAGTGGGTTCTTTCTATCAGTGTCAGCGGACATAAGTTCGGTCTCGTTTATCCGGGTCTGGGTTGGGTTTGCTGGAAAGGCAAAGAATATCTGCCCGAAGAAATGTCATTCAGCGTAAACTACCTCGGTGCAAACATTACTCAGGTCGGCTTGAACTTCTCCCGTCCTGCTGCTCAAATCCTGGGTCAGTACTACCAATTCATTCGCTTAGGATTCCAGGGATATAAAGAAGTGCAGTATAATTCGCTGACCATTGCGAAGTATATCCATGATGAAATCGCCAAGATGGAACCGTTCGTCAACTATTCAGAAGAAGTGGTGAACCCGTTGTTCATCTGGTACATGAAACCGGAGTACGCCAAGAATGCTAAATGGACGTTGTACGACCTTCAGGATAAACTGTCGCAACATGGTTGGATGGTACCGGCTTATACCCTGCCTTCTAAACTGGACGACTACGTCGTAATGCGTGTGGTAGTACGCCAGGGCTTCAGCCGCGACATGGCAGACATGTTGCTGGGCGACATCAAGAATGCTATCACTGAACTGGAGAAATTGGATTATCCTACTCCTACCCGCATGGCTCAGGAAAAGAACTTGCCGGTAGAAGCTAAAGTGTTCAATCACGGTTGTAAAGCTCACAAAGCAGCGAAATAATTAAGGGAACCAATCAACAAGGGGACAAGCCAACTCGTCCCCTTGTCAATTCTAAAAAGAAAACTTATGGATAAAAAGATTTCAATCTCTCAACTAAAAGAGGTTGCCCAGGAAGCCTATGAACAGGTAAAGGGTAACACCGGGGGAAAAAATGCCGATTACATCCCCTACCTTGCCAACATCGACAAGAATCTGTTCGGCATCAGCATCTGTCTGATGAACGGACAAATCATTAATATAGGTGACACTGACTACCGCTTCGGTATAGAATCTGTTTCCAAAGTACACACAGCCATCCTTATCCTCCGTCAATACGGAGCACAGAAGGTGCTGGATATGATTGGTGCAGATGCTACAGGATTACCTTTCAACTCAATCATCGCCATTTTGCTGGAGAATGATCACCCTTCTACCCCATTGGTAAATGCGGGTGCCATCTCAGCATGTTCCATGGTTGAGCCTGTGGGCAATTCGGATAAGAAATGGGAAGCTATCGTTCAGAATATTACTGATTTGTGCGGTTCAGCTCCACAATTGATTGATGAGCTGTATAAGTCGGAAACGGCTACGAACTTCAACAACCGCTCTATTGCATGGTTACTGAAGAACTACAACCGTATCTACGATAATCCGGATATGGCACTCGACCTGTACACTCGTCAATGTTCATTAGGTATCACTGCTGGACAACTGGCGATTGCTGCCGGAACCATCGCCAACAGTGGTGTAAACCCTGTCACCAAGAAAGAAGTGTTTGAAGCTTCATTAGCTCCGAAAATTACTTCCATGATTTCTACCGTAGGTTTCTACGAACATTCAGGTGACTGGATGTACACTGCCGGCATACCTGCCAAGAGCGGTGTAGGTGGTGGAGTTATGTCTGTACTGCCCGGTGTATTCGGCGCAGCTGCATTCGCACCTCCTTTGGACGAAGCAGGGAATTCTGTTAAATCACAACTCGCCATCAAGTATATCATGAACAAATTGGGTTTGGGCGTGTTCAATGGTGACCGTGTGACTATTGTAGAATAAGACAATCTCTCTTTTTCATAAATAAAAGGCGTCGTCAGTCCGGAGAGGATAGGCGGCGCCTGTACTTTTAAAAGCTACAAAAATGAAGCGCACAACTTACGTACCTCATTCCAGCGTTCTTGTGTGCGCTGATCGGCACGCGCCATCTGCATATTGTAACGGGTCTGCATATTGAGCAACATCTCAGGGTCAAGTCCCAAAGCCGCTTCAAATAGCAAAGCAAGTTCCGTATTAACCGGACGCTTGCCGTTCAGTACCTCATTCAGCTGTGAATACGAAATTCCCATTTGGCGAGCCAAGGCACGCTGCGAAATTTTCCGATATTCAATTTCGTCTTTTAATATCTCACCAGGATGCGTGGGGCAAAACGGGGTGAGTTTATTTGCAAGCATAGTCATACCTTACTTATTTATAATGATTGGACAATTCTATAACATTACATACACTTATGATAATTTCAGCATCTGCTACAACTCTGACTGTAAATTCTATGCGATATTTTGAAGTAACCCGTATAGAAGAAAGGCCTTCCTTATCTCCTATTAAGGTTTCATAATTCAAAGAATTGTGTTTATACAAAGACTCAACACTATTCGATGCAATCAGCGTATCAATACATCTTTTATACCTCTATCTGGCTGAAAGCGATGTTTCTTATCACTACATTTACCGGAGACATAAAGTTCTTTAAGATATTCTTTATCAAATGTAACTAACATAAGCGGTCGTTTGTTCGTTACAAAGATAAAGATTTTAATTCAGATGTTCACTAAATAGTGAACAATCTTTCAGGCTTCTTTTCACAACTTCTCATCTTAGCTACATAATCCGGATAATATTATTTAATATCCCCTCCCTGCAACTGCTTATAATATTCTTCTTTCTCCTGATTCCTCTTCTGCACCAGACTCGTCACATACACCGTAAATATCGGAAACATCATCATCCCCAA
>ERZ832522.4076-NODE-4076-length-15026-cov-4.523212_pt1 | contig 15026 bp, 15 predicted proteins | sample MGYA00519951_ERZ832522 | MGnify/ENA primary metagenome ERZ832522 (study PRJEB31850, sample SAMEA3708728) | human gut metagenome | biome: human gut; feature: human-associated habitat; material: faeces | place: China | collected 2014 ... | reverse complement strand
TGATTCTGGTCAGCGCAAGCTGACATCTTCTTTTCAGAATCACTGCACTCTACACTCCGTTCCGGTCGGCGCAAAAATCCGGCATTATGACTGCCTGCTTCATTGACTTTTCAAGGTGCCTGTGATACGCTTAACTACTAGGAAAAAAGAACTGTTGAGTCTTTATTTAAGTAGATTATTATGCAGACAGTTCATCCGATAAATACCAAAAAAGGAGTGATTTGATTATGTGTAAAACCTGCAAAGGAAAATATTATATGACAACGAATAGAAGAATCTCGTATATGGAAGATAAGACCGCAGATGATCGGTATTATATTCTGACATTATTTGCCATTGCAAAAGAATTATCTTACCGCGAAAAAAATGAAGGTTTGCTTCCGCAAAATTTACAGGAGATTGAGCTTCTGGTAGGACTGCCGCCTGCGCATTATGGGAAACAGCGAAAAAAATTCAGGGAGTATTTTTATCGGAATGGGGCAGTAGTTGAATTTTGCTATAAAGGCATTTCATACCGAATTGTTTTCAAAGAAGTAAAAGTTTATATACAGGCATATGCCGCATATTGTCTTCTTGCTGTGAAGAAACAGTTATCGGTAATACCAAAAATTTTATTAATCGATATTGGTGGCTTTACCGTAGATTATATGGTTTTAAGATTTGGACAGCTGGAAATGGAGTATGTCGATTCATTAGAAAATGGTGTCATTCGGTTATATAACAGTATTAAAGCTGCGATAAGACAAAAATACAGTATTCTCTTGGATGAAGAGGATATTGACAATATTATATTGGAAAGAGGTGGTTGCTATAAACCAGAGTTAAAAGAACGTGTACGTGAGGTTGCTATCGGATATGTGACAGAATTACTTGGAAAGTTTCGTGAGCTTGGAATTGATTTCAATACGACACAGACAGTATTTCTTGGAGGAGGTTCTATTTTATTGGCAGATTTCATCCAAATTGTATGGAAACGATTCGGTGTAGAATACAATATTATCAATGATACAAAAGCAAATGCAAAAGGGTATCGCTTACAGTATCTGGTTGAGAATAAGGAGGAACGGAAATGAGTAAAAAAAATGAGTACCGTTTCAATCTCCGTTTTGATGAAACCGATGAAGATCATCGGAAAGTCTGCCAGTTTTTGAATGATTACTGTGGTAGCAGGAAAAAAGCCAGATATATTGTTAAAGCAGTACTGGCCTATTGGACAATCGAAAATAAATCAATTGAACAGATAGCCCCAAAGCCGGTTTTTTCTGATCAGCCAAAGGAACAAAAAGTTCCTTTGGCACCAGAAGATAAGAATGAGGAGGATCATTTTGTAAGTATAGATGGAGAGTATGAAGCGAATGATGCGGAGGTTTCTTTAATGCTGAAGAATTATAAGCTGTTTGATAATTCTGAGGATTAGACAGGGAGGTGCAAAAAGTGATGGAACTTAAAATATTGGGGAGCATTTGTTTTCTGGAGGCAGTAGGGACTGTCGGAAACATTATGGGATATCATTTGGGAGCAGGAATCTGCCTGGCAGGAACAAGTTTGCTGACAGTATATACAGTTTATCTGGGAATGGAAAAAACACATAAGAAAATATGTCCGGAGTGTCAGTGTGAAATTCGGAAGTCGTATAGAATCTGTCCGGAATGTGGACACCTTTTTCAAGAAGGGTTGTCTGAAGAACAGCTAACAGATGTTATTGAAAAGGAAAAAGAAGACGATATGAGCTCCGAGCAGATTGATAGGGCATTTGAAAAAGTAGATACTCTTTCAATGGAAGAAGTCAAGGCCTATGATTCAGAACTGGATGATTTTCTAAGAAAATAGTATCTTTGGTGTTTGGTTAGGTTGTGGAAGAAATCAAGAATGTGTTAAATTGCATAAATTAATTATACAAAAATTGTGAAAATTCTATGAAGAAATGATGCCAAAAATTATTTGAATCGTATTATATATAGAATGTAAAAGAAAATATAATTCCTGGTTCCATGTAAATGTTTGCGGTTAACTCCATTGTGGCATGGATCGATCAGGCAGGAGGAACAGAAAATTCATAAAAAGCAGAAGGATACTCAACATTACCTGGTTTGTGCGGACTACTGGAAAGTTATTTCAGTAGTCTGTTTTGTTAATTGTAAAAGTGGTTGTTATTATGACAAATTGCAAAGAGCTCCGCCAACTGGAGAAGTTTTACAGGATTACAAATTAGGGGGGCAATAATGCCAAATAAAATGGATAAAGAACTAAAGAGAAAGTTTGGAGCGTATTTAAAAGTTTCAATATTGAACGCGAAAAAAGAATACCTGATAGAGCTGAATAAAATAATCAAAACAGAGACATCTTTGGATGAAGTTGATTCTATTGAGGATAAGGCAGCAGAACGCATGTTAGAGAATGTCTGTATTGATTATAAAATCAAAGATGGTGAAGAATTTCATGCGAGAGACGTATTAAATAGTATTGATGATCCCACGCTTTATTCTGCTATTTCTGCTTTAAATACCCTTCAGATTGAAATATTAGTATTGCGATGTATTGGAAAGAAAACTTTTCGTGAAATTGGGAAACTGGTAGGAAGAAGTGAGTTACAAGCTAAAAACATATATTTCAATACACTTACAAAACTAAGAAAAATCATAGGAGAAAAATAGATATGGGATTTAGGGAACTTCTTAATAGAGCAAAAACGATGGATGATACCGCGATGGTTCAGATAATAGAATTATATAATCCGCTATTATATAAATACGCAAACGTAAATAGTCAATTTGATCAAGATTTATATGAGGAGTTTGTATACCGTTTGATTATATGTGTTGTGAAGTTCCCATATTAAACCAATAAATATAATAATGCAATATATTGTATTATACAGTTGACAAAATAGCTATATATAGATATTATGAACATGTAATCATTTTTGTTTCTGGATTCAGAAACAGATATTTTGTTCAGGCTTATGGCCTGGAGAAAAAATTTAACCAATCATATGTACAAATAAAAGCATAGAAAGACATTGATTTATTTGAAAAATGAATGTCTGTTCTGTGCTTTTTTTGTGCGCAAAAAGGAGGTGGCTTCGTTGAAGAATTTTCAGAAAGGAGGAGAACGAATGAAATTTAAGCCCACGGTAGTATTATATGGATCCGTGATGCAGCCATTGAAGGAAGGACAGAAAGCTCACTATTGTCAGAATGGATTATGGCGTTCAACAGGAAAAATTAGGCGAGTATTGGAGCAGAATGATGAGTATGTAAAGTTTGAGACAGATACAGTTTGCTACTGTATTAATTTCTATGAGGAGGGCACTGGTGTTGTAGCACTGGCTGCATAAGGACGAACCTACGGATATTTTTTTTAATATCCGTAGGTTAATGGAGCTGAATAAATGTACATTCTTCAGGATGAATTGAAATTAAATGAGTGGCAATTTAGTCAGCGGAAATACCTGCCCTATGAAATGAAAGTGAAGCTTGCGGAAACACGGATTCAAGAATGGTATGAAAACTGGTATGGAGATGTGTACCTTAGTTACTCTGGGGGCCTGGATAGTACGGCACTGCTGTATATGATACGAATGGTATTAGGAGATGAGATACCGGCTGTATTTTCTAACACAGGACTGGAATTTCCAGAAATTGTACGGCACGCACGTAGGGCAAGCGGTAACTTTGTGGAGATTTATCCCAGGTGGAAGTCTGGAAAACGAGCTTATTTTTCGGAAGTTGTGGATAAATATGGTTTCCCGATTGCTTCAAAGGAAACGGCAAGCAAAGTCAGTAAACTTCGTCATGGTAACCTAAGTGATCGCTATCGTAATTACCTTTTATATGGGGATGAACGTGGGAAATTTGGTATGTTGCCTAAAAAATGGCGTTTCCTTGTTTGCATGCAGTGCGATATAAGTCCAAAGTGTTGTGATATCCTTAAGAAGGAACCTTTTACCAGATATGTAAAAGAGACTGGAAGAAAGCCGTACATTGGAATTACACAGGATGAAAGTTTTCGAAGAGAACATCAGTATTCGAAAACAGGATGCAATGTATATAGTGGAGCTCTTATAAAAAGTCAGCCTTTGGGTTCTTGGACGAGGGCTGATGTACTACGATACATTGTTGAAAAAGATATTGAAATCAGTTCGGTATATGGGGATATCCTACAGGATGAATTTGGACAGTACTATACGACTGGTGAACAAAGAACCGGATGTATGTTCTGCGGATTTGGCGCACACTTAGAGGCTGAACCAAACCGTTTTCAAAGAATGCTTGTAACGCATCCTAAACATTATAAGATCTGTATGAATTTGACTAATAATGGAGTTCGGTATGAAGAAGCGTTGAATGCGTGCGGAATACCAACAAAAACATGGGAGCAGGCAGGACAATTAAGCCTTGATTTAAAAAATGCTGCTTAGAATGAAATCGAGGGGCTGTCCTGAAAACGTAGTTCAGCGATAACCTATAAACAAGCATTCTAAATAAGCTCGCCTTTTGGCGGGCTTATTTCCTTCTCTTAATTATACAGTTAAAGAGATTCATTTCGGCTGAATCATTACATTTACCCCTAACTTTTCTAATGTACGAATATTCCTATTGATTATCTTTTCTTGATTGATAACGGAGTAGTAGTCCGCTCCAAGGTCATGATAAGGAACTTTCTCTTTTAGTATATGATAAATCGCGATTAACATGGTATGGGCTACTGCAATTAAAGCCCTTTTCCCACCTCTGCGCGCGGCAATTCTTTGATAACGGGAGTAGAGATAACTTTGCTTGTTTCGTATTCCAGCACGAGCACATTCCACCAGCGTTGCTTTCAAATATTTATTTCCTTTCCGTATTCGTGTACTCATCTTTTTTCCGGCGCTTTCCTTACACTCAGGCACAAGCCCCGCCCATGAGCTGAAACGGGATTCATTTTGAAAGTGCTCCATTTCCACACCAGTTTCCGCTAAAATTCGTTCTGCACTTTTTCTTCCAATCCCAGGCATATCATCCAAAGCTTCGATTGCCCAATTTATGGATTCTGTTTTTTTTTAATATCTGCATCTAAATCCATAATTAAAGCGGTCAGGCTTTCAATATGCCCAAGTTGATGTTTCAACATTTTTTGCTGATGTTCTGATATCCGTCCTTGTAGGGATTTCTGCATTTCTGGAATTTTATCTCTGGCTCTTCCTTCAGCAAGTTCACTTAAAACAACCGGATCTGTTTCTCCAGATACAATTGCCTTTAAAATTGTCATACCGCTTTTTCCGCTGATATCGGTAATTACACTGCTCAATTTAACATTGCAGCCTTCTAACACAGCCTGGATTCGATTTAATTCACGAGCACGTTCTTCAATTACCTCCTGGCGGTAACGGGTTATTTCTCGCAGTTCTCTTTGATCCCTATTTGGTATGTAACTTGCTTTTACTAATCCATGGCGTACCAGATCGGCAATCCACTCTGCATCTTTTACATCCGTCTTACGTCCGGGAACTCCTTTGATATGCTGCGCATTCACAACCATGATCGGTATCTGTTCTTCTTCAAATATATTATATACAGGTTTCCAATAAGAGCCCGTACTTTCCATGGCAGCCATCTCACAATCTGTTTCTTTCAGCCACGAAACTAATTGGAGAATATCTTCCGTCATTGTTGAAAACTGACGGATTTCTTTTTTTCTGACACTCGTAAAAATACAGGCTACCATCATATTTTTATGAATGTCAATCCCACAACACCGCTTATACAATACTTCCATAAAGCAAACCTCCTTCGCATAAGCCGATGCAGCTCCTTGCTTAATTGTTGGCTGTCCTGCGTCCTCATCAAAACCCGATGGAAACAAAAAGTGGTACACCTAAGGAGCTGAAAATCAGTCTGTCGGACGGGCTTGTAAGCACCAATCCCCTTCCGATCTTATTCGGCACCTTAAGTATACCACTACATAACGTATAGCTAGTATCCAGTTTTCATTTATTGTGGTGAGATTTTCTCATGATTGTCTGTCGGTAAATAAGCAAAATGCAGATGGCACATATACCTATAAAAACAATTGTAAAGTATATGCAAAAGTATCCAGTACAGTTTATCTTTATAGCAAACCAAATACACGAACTGTCTGGACCTCCGTTGACCTGAAACAGCGCTAGCTCTTTGATCTGGACTAATGCGTAATAATTTTACAAACTATAGTCAAATTAAATTCTATAAAAATGTCTTGAAACTACTGAAGAAGCATGCTAGTATAAAACCAAAGCATATTTCTCTTAAGTTTCAGGGCATTTTGCCATCTTATATTCTAAATTCATTTCAGAAATCCATGCTTTTAATTCCAATTAAATTAAAAAAGCAGGAGTTCTGAACAATTTAGAAAAGAGCAGTATGTTCTTACATTCCTGCTGACACAGGAGGTATTGTCTATGGCAAAAAGAAAGAACAAAAAAGTCACTGCAAACCGTAATTACAAGGATACAGTATTCCGAAAACTGTTTTCTGACAGGAGAAATCTGTTATCTCTGTACAATGCAATCAATGGGACAGCGTATACAGATGAAACGAAGTTGGAGATTGTTACACTTGAAAATGCAATTTATATGGGAATGAAGAATGATCTGGCGTTTATCATTGATACGAATCTTTTTCTGTATGAACACCAGTCAACCTACAATCCTAATATGCCATTGAGGGATTTGTTTTATATATCCGGTGAATATCAGAAATTAGTGGACAGAAAATCCCTGTATTCATCAATACTGCTGAAATTACCGGCACCGAATTTTATTGTATTCTATAATGGAAAGCGGAAAATGCCGGACAGATGGACGAACTGCCTGTCAGAATCCTATGAAAACCAACAGGGAGAGCCTAATCTGGAGTTAAAGGTAGTTACGATCAATATCAACAGGGACTGCAACAGGAAATTGATGGAGCAGTGCAGGATTCTTGGAGAATATGCGCAATATGTAGAAAAAGTACGTAAAAATACGGAGACTATGAGTCTGGATACCGCTGTAAAAGAAGCAGTAGATGAATGTATTCAGAAAGGAATCCTGGCGGATTTTCTCAGAGTCAACCGCGCGGAGGTTATTGCCATGAGTATATTTGAGTATGACAAAGAGGAAGAAGAACAGAAACTGCAGGCAACTTATGAAAAAATTGGCGAAAAGCGGGGAATCCAGATTGGTGAAAAGCAAGGTGAATTAAAAAAAGCAAAAAGCATAGCTATTTCTCTTGCGCAGGAAGGAGAATCTGTAGAAAGAATAGCAAGAATCCTTGGTGAAACGGAAAAAACGATTAAAGAATGGCTGGCTGAAACGCATTAAAATTGGTTCCGCAGTATCATCAATTGAATGTTACTGTGGAACCTTTTTATATTCGTCTGCTATTTTAGCCGGGTAAGTCGGATTTTATCTGCGTATCCCTGACAGTTCGTCTTCTATCCACTTATCTGTGTTGAAGTTACTGTCAAAGAACCTGACGATCACGCCGTAAGGTTCTGTATCGCTGTTGAATGCGTTGGCTTCATCAGTGTCTACGTGCATTGCCAGGTGATAATTTCTGTGGACTCTGACTACTACATCTGCGTAGATAAGTGCGCGTCCGTAGCTTTTGGTCAGGACGAAGACTTCGTCATTGTCTTTGATATGCAGGGCAAGTGCTTCATCCGGAGTCATGTGGATGTGGCGTTTGGCTACGATGACCCCTCTGGGGATTTCGATATCACCGCATGGACCGGATAAAATACAGCCGGGAGTTCCTTCGATATCACCGGACTGGCGTATTACGCTTGGAATCCCCAGTTTTCTGGTGTCTGTAAGGGACATTTCTACCTGCGTGTCGCTGCGGAAAGGACCGAGAAGTGCCATGTTTTCGAAAGTACCTTTCGGTCCTTTGACAGTTACTCGTTCCCGGCACAGATATTGTCCGGGCTGGCTTAATTCTTTGATAAAATGTGGTTTGCTTCCTTCTCCGAATAATTTTTCAAAATCTTCCTGCGAGATATGCAGATGTCTGGCAGAAGTTTCTATAGGTATTTTGATGCTCATTTATTACAATACTCCCTCAATATGTTACTTGTATATGTCTGTCCGACATCCTGTTGCCTGATGGGATACAGAGCAATTATACTTACTTTTTAGTGTATCTCTTTAATTGGAAATATGCAATGTTTATCTTGTAAGAAGGACAATTTTTATTATAAAATAGTGTTAACTTATTTTTATCGGTTTACAAGGAGAAGTGTTCTGGGCTATAATAAGATACATTAGAATAACAGTTACTGTGAACGGAGTGAACAGTAACGAATAACAATTCTAAATGTGACAAAACAGAATGAAATAGTAATGTAATATCAGACTTATAGAATAATAACCAAGAAGGATTATTGAATGAGCAAAAAGAGATTTTCCGGGCTGCGTCTGATTCTTATGGTGCCTGTGGTGGTGCTTCTGGCCGGTGGACTGATCATCGGCGGAAGAGCTTTGCAGGAACCGGGGGAAGTAAGGACTCTTAAAAAGCAGGAGGTAGCGCAGACGGATGAAGGACATCAGGAGTATTATTTCGGCCTTCTTAATGAGAATGAACAGAGAGGCTACCGCGAGATCCTGGAGGGGATCAGAAGCTTTGAGGATAAATTTTATCTGTCTCTCTCAGGAGATAATGAGATAGACAGAGTGTATCATGCAGTGCTGAAGGATCATCCGGAGCTGTTCTGGGTACATAACCGGGAGAAAGTTTATAAGACGACTTATTCGGGCAGAGATTACTGTCAGTTTTCTCCGGGATATACTTATACAGAGGAGCAGAGACAGGAGATCACGCAGGCTATGGAGAATGCGTATCAGGAGGTGTTATCGCAGATTCCGGATGGTGCTGATGATTACACGAAGGTAATGACTGTTTATACTTATGTCATAGACAATACAGAATATGTGATCTCTGATGATGACCAGAGTATAGCAGGAGCTTTCTGGAAGAAACAGGCGGTATGTGCGGGCTATGCGGGAGCAGTGCAGTATCTGCTGGAGCGTCTGGATATCCCCTGTATTTATGTGGAGGGTGATGCTGCAAACAGTACCCAGGGACATGCCTGGAATATTGTAGAGCTGAACGGACAGTATTATTATGTGGATGCCACCAATGGGGACCAGCCGGACTTTCTGGAGGGTGATGCCACGCTGCTGGCAGAGCATAAGACAACGATCTATGATTATCTGTGTCCGTTCCCACAGGAGTACGAGGAGAATTATACGGCCTCTGATGAGTTCCCTGTTCCTGCGTGTACAGCGACTGACATGAATTTCTATGTGAGAAACGGCGCCTGTTTTGATACCTATGACCGGAGCAGTGTATATGACCTGTGCAGACTGCGCATTGACAGTGATGCTGCGGTGGTACGCTTTAAGTTTGGCAGCCAGGTGGCTTATGATGAGGCATATATGGATCTGATCGACAGTAATCATATCCAGGATATCGCAAAATATTATATGGAAGTCCATGGGCTGTCACAGATTTCCTATCATTACGGCGTGATCGACAATATGAAGACCTTATACTTCATGTTCTGACGGGTTTAGCTCAGATGTGTCAGTTGATGATAAGGAACGCTATAAATATATAACTAAAAGGAGTGACTGAAAATTATGGTTAATATGACAGATATATTTGGAAATGCGCTGAGTATTGCCGGGAGTTTTATGGATTCAGATCTGGTGAACCGTTTTATGATGGTAATATTTGCAGTGATTCTTGTGTTTGGAGTGCTGAACTGTATTCTGGGATACAGGCTTCTGCGTTTCTGGATGATGCTGGGAGGTTTTCTGGTAGGCGGCGGTCTTGCGCTGGTGGTTGTACATACAATGGGAATACAGGAGAAATCAACAATGCTGATCGCAGCACTGGCGGCAGGAGTTGTGTTCGCAGTGATCGCATTTCTAATCTATAAGGCAGGTGTGTTTATCCTGGCAGCAGGTATCGGCTGGGCGGCCAGTATTTATTTCCTGCATCCTACCAGCTCCGCAGTATTTTTTGCATGTATTCTGATCGGCGTAGCTCTTGGTTCCATGGCAGTGAAATACTGCAGGGAAGTGCTGATCGTGGCTACAAGTCTGATCGGTGGTATTATGGCTGGAGTTTCCCTGGCACAGCTTGGAAATCTGGCAGATATCCCCTATGGTCTGGGAATGAGTGTAGGGTTTGCGGTTCTGGGTATGCTGATCCAGTTTGCTATCAACAAACCGGTTTCTGATGAAGAGAATGAAGAACCGGTTGATGAAGAAAACACTGAGCAGATTTACAGGCGAAATCAGGAACTGAGACAAGGCCAGAGTTTTGAGCAGTCTCAGGACAGAGACATGGAGGAATCAATATATGCCAGAGGACAGAAAGGACAGGCGAGAAAAAATGGCAAAAGAAGCTAAGACAAATGCAATGAGAATGCTGGACAGACAGAAGGTTAAATATGAGGCGTTCTCCTATGAATGTGATGAATTTATTGACGGGATCCACAGTGCGGATAAGATTGGTGCTCCCTATGACCAGTCTTTTAAGACTCTGGTAATGGAAGGAAAGAGCGGCGGTTATTTCGTTTTTGTAGTTCCGATTGAAAAGGAAGTTGACCGTAAGGCGGCTGCAAAGGCTGTCGGTGAGAAGACAGTGGACATGATCCATGTGAAGGATATCACAAAGATTACCGGATATGTGAGAGGCGGCTGCAGTCCGCTGGGAATGAAGAAACCTTATCCTGTTGTGTTTGATGCATCTGCAGGAGAATTTGAAGAGATTTATGTGAGTGGCGGCCGTATCGGACTGACACTGAAGGTTCCCCTTGCTGATTTGCTTAAGGTGACAGGCGGAAAGCTGGCGGATATTATCATGAAGACAGAATAAAATAACAGGGTACGGCTTAGCCGTACCCTGTATTTTATTCTTTAGTTATCGGAAGCGTCCTCTTCGTTGATCTCGAATACGTGACGTTTCTTAGCCATCTCATCACTTGCCAGATATTCATCGTAAGTAGTGATCTTGTCGATCATAGTTCCGTTTGGAAGGATTTCCATAATACGGTTGGCTGTTGTCTGTACGAACTGATGGTCATGTGAGGTGAAAAGGATAACACCCGGGAATTTGATCAGACCGTTGTTCAGTGCTGTGATGCTCTCCATGTCGAGGTGGTTGGTTGGCTCATCAAGGATGAGAATGTTTGCACCGGAGATCATCATCTTGGAAAGAAGACAGCGGACTTTCTCACCACCGGAAAGAACGCGTACACGTTTGATGCCGTCTTCACCGGGGAAGAGCATACGTCCGAGGAATCCACGAACATAAGTAGCATCCTTGATCTCGGAATACTGTGTCAGCCAGTCTGTAATAGTAAGGTCATTATCGAACTCTGCAGTGTTGTCCTTAGGGAAATATGCCTGGGAAGTGGTAACACCCCATTTATAATTTCCTTCATCCGGTTCCATTTCACCAACTAAGATCTTGAACAGAGTAGTGATTGCCTGTTCGTTGGCACCGACGAAAGCTACCTTGTCATCATGTCCGAGTGTGAAAGAAATGTTATCCAGAACTTTTACACCGTCGATGGTCTTGGAAAGGTTCTCTACCATAAGGACCTCATTACCGATCTCGCGGTTTGGACGGAAGTCGATGTATGGGTATTTACGGCTGGACGGACGCATATCGTCAAGCTGGATCTTTTCCAGGGCACGCTTACGGGAAGTCGCCTGTTTGGACTTGGAAGCGTTGGCACTGAATCGGGAAATAAAGTCCTGAAGTTCTTTGATCTTTTCTTCTTTCTTCTTGTTGGCTTCCTTCATCTGTTTGATGAGGAGCTGGCTGGACTCAAACCAGAAGTCATAGTTTCCGGCATAGAGCTGAATCTTGCCGTAGTCGATGTCTGCTGTATGAGTACATACTTTATTTAAGAAGTAACGGTCATGGGATACAACGATGACAGTGTTGTCAAAGTTGATCAGGAATTCTTCGAGCCATTCAATAGCAGGCAGGTCAAGGTGGTTGGTAGGCTCATCTAGAAGAAGAATGTCCGGATTACCAAACAGTGCCTGCGCCAGAAGAACTTTGACCTTCTGGCTTCCTGTAAGGTCAGCCATCTGGGAATAGTGGAGATCGGTTTCAATTCCAAGACCATTCAGAAGAGTAGCAGCATCAGATTCTGCTTCCCATCCGTTCATCTCTGCAAATTCACCTTCCAGTTCGCTGGCACGGATACCGTCTTCATCAGTGAAGTCCGCTTTTGCATAGATAGCATCTTTTTCTTTCATGATCTCATACAGTCTCTTGTTACCCATGATAACAGTATCCAGAACTGTATATGCATCATATTTGAAGTGATCCTGCTGCAGGAAAGAGAGACGCTGGCCAGGAGTGATAACAACGTCACCGTTGGTAGGCTCTAACTGTCCGGAAAGGATTTTAAGGAATGTGGACTTACCGGCACCGTTTGCACCGATGAGACCGTAGCAGTTGCCCTCAGTAAATTTGATATTTACATCTTCGAAGAGGGCCTTTTTACCTACGCGCAATGTAATATTGTTTGCTGAAATCATATCATACCTCTTTTTCGTGAAATTATTGTTTTGCAGTAACTGTCCGGCAGATTGTTTATGGAAAACGTATCTTTCGCAGGAAACAGTTACATTATTTCCTATTATATAAGTTACAACCGTTTATCATTGTACCGTAAATTGGGAAATTTGCAACTGTTTTTTGCTTTTTTGGGTTCTTTTATTTACAAAAAAAAGAAGCACTGTTATAATATAGAATAATATAGCCTCTTGACGGACAGAAATATGGGGCATTGATATGACAGAAATAACGATTACTGTTTCCATTGTTTTATGCAAAACAGCGATGTGGACAGTAAAGGATAATTAATTTTAGAGAGGTTGCAAAGACTATGTTTATTACAAGAGAGTGCGATTATGCAGTTCGAGTGGTACGTGCGCTTTGGGGAGAGAGCAGACTGAGCGTATCCGATATCTGTGAGAAAGAAGCAATCACAGCTCCTTTTGCCTATAAGATCCTGAAGAAACTTCAGAAGGCAGAGATCGTGAAGGGATACAGAGGCGTACATGGTGGTTATTCTCTGAACAGGGGACTGGATGAGCTGACTTTATATGAGGTTTATTCGGCGATTGATCCGGATATGTTTATCATCGAATGTCTGGATCCGAAATATAACTGTGTCAGAGACGGACAGGATGGATTGCCATGTCTGGTACATAAGGAACTGTTATCTGTACAGGATGAGCTGATAAGTCTCCTTAAGAGAAAAACAATACAGCAGATCATGGAGGAGGCGTAGAGCCTCCTTTTTTTACTTTTATCTGCCTGATTCGTCCCAAATTTGGCATATCTGCATAATGTTAGTTATAAGCAACTTGAAAAATGCACATATTTGCTACTGAAATAACAGAAAATCTCTGCTTTGTACCTCAGAAGATACAAAATATGTCAAAACAAATTGGACACAGGCAGAAGATTATGTTATAATCTACAATGAAATTTGAGGTATATTTTACTTATGCCTTGAAATAAATAATTAATTTTCATCAACCTTTAAGGAGGAAAAACAAACTATGGCAAGAAAGATGAAAACCATGGATGGTAACCATGCAGCTGCTCATGCTTCATATGCATACTCAGATGTAGCCGCTATTTACCCGATCACTCCTTCATCTGTTATGGCGGAAGCAACAGATGAATGGGCAACCCAGGGAAGAAAGAACATTTTCGGACAGGAAGTTCAGGTAACTGAAATGCAGTCTGAGGCTGGTGCAGCAGGTGCTGTACACGGATCTCTGGCAGCAGGTGCTTTAACAACAACATATACAGCATCTCAGGGTCTGTTACTTATGATCCCGAACCTTTACAAAATCGCTGGTGAGCAGTTACCTGCAGTATTCAACGTATCTGCACGTGCACTTGCTTCCCACGCACTTTCAATCTTCGGTGATCACTCCGACGTTATGGCCTGTCGTCAGACCGGATGCGCAATGCTCTGCGAATCTTCTGTACAGGAAGTTATGGACTTAACACCTGTTGCTCACCTTGCAGCAATCAAAGGTAAAGTTCCGTTCATCAATTTCTTCGATGGATTCCGTACATCTCACGAGATTCAGAAGATTGAAACATGGGATTATGAAGATCTGAAGGATATGGCAGATATGGATGCTATCCAGGCATTCCGTGACCATGCACTTAATCCGAATCATCCATGTCAGAGAGGTTCAGCTCAGAACCCTGATATCTTCTTCCAGGCAAGAGAAGCATGTAACCCGTTCTATGATGCTCTTCCGGCAGTAGTTCAGGAATACATGGACAAAGTTAATGAAAAGATCGGAACAGATTACAAACTGTTCAACTACTATGGAGCTGAGGATGCTGAACACATCATCATCGCTATGGGTTCCGTAAACGATACAATCGAAGAGACAATCGATTACCTTGCAGCAGCAGGCAAAAAAGTTGGTGTTGTTAAAGTTCGTCTTTACAGACCATTCTGCGCACAGGCACTGATCGATGCTATTCCGGATTCTGTAAAACAGATCAGCGTTCTTGACAGAACAAAAGAGCCAGGAGCACTTGGCGAGCCTCTGTACCTTGACGTTGTTGCTGCATTAAAAGACAGCAAGTTTAAAGATGTTAAGATCTTTACAGGACGTTACGGACTTGGTTCCAAAGATACTACACCGGCACAGATCGTTGCAGTATATGAGAACACAACAAAAGAAAAATTCACAATCGGTATCGTTGATGACGTTACAAACCTTTCTCTTGAAACAGGAGCTCCGATTGTTACAACACCAGAAGGAACTACAAACTGTAAGTTCTGGGGCCTTGGAGCTGATGGTACTGTAGGTGCTAACAAAAACTCCATCAAGATCATTGGTGACAATACAGATATGTACGCTCAGGCATATTTTGATTATGACTCCAAGAAGTCCGGCGGTGTTACAATGTCTCACCTTCGTTTCGGTAAGAAACCGATTAAATCAACATACC
>ERZ832522.4069-NODE-4069-length-15054-cov-4.032202_pt1 | contig 15054 bp, 10 predicted proteins | sample MGYA00519951_ERZ832522 | MGnify/ENA primary metagenome ERZ832522 (study PRJEB31850, sample SAMEA3708728) | human gut metagenome | biome: human gut; feature: human-associated habitat; material: faeces | place: China | collected 2014 ... | reverse complement strand
GCGCACCGTTCATTTAATCGGATATGGAAGGAAAGAGACAGTGCAGAGCCGGACATCTTAGGTAAGATACTGGAAAGAGATAACATGAACAGAGCTTACAAAAGAGTGAAGGCAAACAAGGGAGCGCCGGGAGTAGATGGAATGACCATTGAAGAGGCGTTTGAGTGGATGAAGGAACACAATCATGAACTGACAGAAAGGATACGAAAGGGACACTATACCCCATCTCCTGTCAGAAGAGTGGAGATTCCAAAGCCAGACGGCGGAATGCGTAAGCTTGGCATTCCCACCGTCATAGACCGCATCATCCAACAGGCAATGCTCCAACAGCTTATGCCAGTCTATGAGCCACTGTTTTCGGATGACAGCTTTGGCTATCGTCCGGGAAGAGGGGCAAAAGACGCCATTTACAGGATAAAAGAGTACATCGAGCAAGGCTACACAAGGGCAGTCGTCCTTGACTTGTCAAGGTACTTCGACACGCTGAACCACACAATCCTCTTAAATCTGCTGAGAAAGCAGGTAAAAGACGAGAGGGTCATACAGATGGTAAAGCGATACCTGAAAGGCGGAGTGATGGAAAACGGTGTTATAACAGAGATAGAAGAAGGCTCCCCGCAGGGAGGGAATCTATCCCCACTCTTAGCAAATGTGTATCTGAATGAATTCGATTGGGAGTTTCACAGACGGGGCGTACCGTGTATTCGCTATGCAGATGATATCGTACTGTTGGCGAAGCGTGAACAGGCGGCGGAACGTCTGCTGGAGAGCAGTACGAAATATCTGGAAGAAACATTAAAGTTGAAAGTAAATCGGGAAAAGAGCCGGACAGTCAGCGTGTTCGCAATCCGAAATTTTAAGTTCATTGGCTTTTGTTTTGGGAAGAGCGGAAAAGGAATCTATATCCGTGTCCATGGAAAGTCATGGAAGAAAGCCAAGGAGAAACTGCGACAGTTCACTTCCCGGAGCAAATGTGGGAGTATCATCCGAGCCATGGAAAAGATAAAAGTATACATGAGAGGGGGGTTAAATTATTACGGAATAGCGGACATAATGTTTGTTATTAAACAATCAATTTATGGTTACATAAAAATAAATAAGGTAGTTAAATGTTTGTGTGGGGAAAATAGAAAAGAGAATCCGAACAAGTGTTTGCAAATAAGTCTGGTCTGTGATAAAATACAGATCAGTTACGCAAAATACGGACAGGAGACGCCAGAAAGGCTTTCGGAAGCTGCGGCGGATGGAAAAACAAAGGAAAGGTTTGAAGTATGGCAAAGCAGTATATTAAAATACGGGGTGCCAACGAGCACAATTTGAAGAATATTTCTCTGGATATTCCGAGAAATGAGCTGGTGGTGCTGACGGGACTAAGTGGTTCCGGTAAGTCATCTCTGGCATTTGATACTATTTATGCAGAGGGGCAGAGAAGATATATGGAATCTTTGTCTTCTTATGCGAGACAGTTCCTGGGACAGATGGAGAAGCCGGATGTGGAGAGCATTGAGGGACTTTCCCCTGCTATTTCCATTGATCAGAAATCAACCAACAGGAATCCCAGATCTACAGTGGGAACAGTGACAGAGATCTATGACTATCTGAGACTTTTGTACGCCAGAATCGGAATTCCCCACTGTCCCAAGTGTGGGAGAGAGATTCGCAGACAGACGATTGATCAGATGGTAGATCAGATTATGGAGCTGCCGGAACGGACGAAAATCCAGCTTCTGGCTCCGGTGGTCCGGGGACGGAAGGGAGAGCATGTAAAGCTTCTGGAACAGGCCAGACGCAGTGGCTATGTGAGAGTTCGGATTGACGGAAATCTTTATGAGCTGTCAGAAGAGATTAAGCTGGAGAAAAATATTAAGCACAATATTGAGATCGTGGTGGATCGCCTTGCAGTCAGAGAGGGAATTGAAAAGCGTCTTACAGATTCGATTGAGACTGTTATGGGGCTTTCAGATGGTCTGATGCTGGTGGATGTGATTGGAGGAGAATCTATTCAGTTCAGCATGAATTTTTCCTGCCCGGACTGCGGCATCAGTATCGAGGAGGTAGAACCCAGAAGCTTTTCTTTTAACAATCCCTTTGGGGCATGTCCGGACTGCTTTGGTCTGGGATACAAGATGGAGTTTGATGAGGATTTGATGATTCCGGATAAATCTCTAAGCATCCTGCAGGGGGCGATTGTGGTACTTGGATGGCAGTCCTGTACGGACAAGGGAAGCTTTACCAGAGCTATTTTAGATGCTCTTGCGAAGGAATACGGATTTGATTTGGATACGCCTTTTGAAGAGTATCCCAAGGAAATCCACGATGTGCTGATTTACGGAACCGAAGGCCGGGAGATTAAGGTTCATTATAAGGGGCAAAGGGGAGAAGGCGTTTACGATGTGGCCTTTGAAGGCCTTCTGAAAAATGTTGAGCGGAGATACCGGGAAACCTATTCCGAGAATTCTAAGGCGGAATATGAAACCTTTATGCGGATTACTCCCTGTAAGGCATGTAAGGGACAGCGGCTGAAGCCCAGCTCTCTTGCCGTAACCGTAGGGGATCAGAATATTTATCAGGTAACAGAGCTTTCTATCCGCAGATGTCGGGAGTTTATGGAGAACCTGAAGCTGACACAGATGCAGGAATCGATCGGCGCACAGATTTTAAAGGAAGTAAAAGCAAGGCTGGATTTTCTGTTAAATGTGGGTCTGGAGTATCTGTCACTGTCGAGAGCCACAGGAACCCTTTCCGGAGGAGAGGCTCAGCGAATCCGTCTGGCAACTCAGATTGGCTCCGGTCTGGTGGGCGTTGCCTATATTCTGGACGAACCAAGTATTGGTCTTCACCAGCGGGACAATGACAAGCTGCTTTCTACTCTGCTTCACCTGCGGGATCTGGGAAATACGGTTCTTGTTGTGGAGCATGATGAGGATACGATGCGGGCGGCGGATTATATTGTGGATATCGGGCCGGGAGCCGGAGAACATGGCGGACAGGTGGTGGCAGCTGGTACGGCAGAGGAAATTATGCAGTGTCAGGAGTCCGTGACAGGCGCTTATTTGAGCGGACGGATTCAGATTCCAGTGCCGGAGAAGCGCAGAATTCCTACAGGCTGGCTGACAGTCCGGGGAGCGGCAGAAAACAATCTGAAACAGATTGACGTTCGTTTTCCTCTGGGCGTGATGACCTGCGTAACCGGTGTATCTGGCTCAGGCAAGAGTTCTCTGGTCAATGAGATCCTTTACAAGGCTCTGGCGCGGAAGCTGAACAGGGCAAGAACCATTCCGGGAAAGTTCAAGAAACTGGAGGGCGTGGAGCAGCTGGATAAGGTTATCGCTATTGATCAGTCTCCTATTGGAAGAACGCCTCGCTCAAATCCTGCTACCTATACAGGTGTGTTTGACATGATCCGGGATTTGTTTGCATCTACCCCTGATGCAAAGGCAAAGGGATATAATAAGGGGCGCTTCAGTTTTAATGTAAAAGGCGGCCGGTGTGAGGCCTGCAGCGGCGACGGAATTATCAAGATTGAGATGCATTTTCTTCCGGATGTCTATGTACCCTGTGAGGTCTGCGGCGGAAAGCGGTATAATCGGGAGACTCTGGAGGTTCGCTATAAGGGAAAAAGCATTTACGATGTCCTGAATATGACGGTGGAGGAGGCGATGGGCTTCTTTGAGAATATTCCTTCGATTTATCGGAAGATTTCTACACTGAATGATGTGGGGCTTTCGTATATTCGTTTGGGGCAGCCATCCACAGAGCTTTCCGGCGGAGAGGCTCAGCGAATTAAGCTGGCTACAGAGCTGAGCAGGAGAGGAACAGGAAAGACGATTTATATTCTGGATGAGCCTACGACAGGACTTCATTTTGCAGATGTTCATAAACTGGTGGAAATTCTCAGAAGGCTTTCAGATGGTGGAAATACGGTTGTAGTGATTGAACACAATCTGGATGTGATCAAATCTGCGGATTATCTGATTGATATTGGCCCGGAGGGCGGAGAAGGCGGCGGCAGAGTGATTGCCGAAGGAACTCCGGAAGAGGTTGCAGAAAATCCGGAGTCCTATACAGGCAGATATGTGAAGCGGTATCTGAAACAATAGATCAGTCTTGCTGCAGCTGTCTGACAATCTCAACCACTTCCTCCAGCTGTTTGATCTGGAAGTCCGCCAGAGACTGATCAAAATGAAAGCGGGAATCATAAAGGGCAGCAATATGCATTCCCGCCCGATATGCTGCAGTAACGCCAAAGGTAGAATCTTCTACAGCCAGACACTGATTTTCCGGAAGGTTCAGTTTTTTGGCGGTATAGTGATAGATTTCCGGATCCGGCTTACTGCGTTTAAACTGTGCGCCAGAGACAATTTCTTCAAAATAATGATGAATGTTATTTTCGGTCAGAACCCGGTGAATAATCGGCAGACCGGTGGAGGAGGCCAGGGCCAGTCGAAGCCCCATTTCCTGAAGCCGGTCGAGGATGCCAGGGATTTCTTTCCGAAAGATACGGCGGTAGTCCATCTGCGCGTAAACATCTACAGAGGCGCGGAATTCATCCCGCAGCTGCTGCCAGGTCTGGCCATTGTGGACGGCACGGGCCATACAGCTCCATGCGTCTTCCCGGGAGGATCCTACCATGCCGAACAGATCCTCCAGCTGCACCTGGGGATTTTTCGTTCGGGCAAATTCCAGCTCCATTTTCAGATATTCCAGTTCGCTGTCTATGATGATTCCATCCATATCAAAAATGACTGCTTTTATCATAAGATTTTCCACCTCTTTTTTATTTCTGTGCTCGTTCAGCCATGTGAGGATTCAGACAGAAAGATGCTCTGAATGCTTGTTTTTCCAGAAGTTTTCCAGTCTGAAGCGTCGAGAAAATACTTTCTTAATTTAATGCAATAAAGTAATTCTTGCAACAAAAAATGCGTCTGAGAGGAATCGAACCTCCGCACGCGGCTCCGGAGGCCACTGCTCTATCCACTGAGCTACAGACGCATCTTCTATATAATACTATATTTTTTTTTGTTTTGCAAGGGGTATTATTGCTTTTTTTTTTGTATTTTGCTATGATAAGGATCTGGACAATCCCATGGAGGTGGTGGAATGAAAGAAAACAAAAGATTTCGGAAACGGAGCGGGGCGGACGAAGAGCAGAGGGCTCTTTTGACAGCAGCAGCCATTCCGTTAATCGTGATTATATTAATGATTATTATTGTGATTGCAGATCATGGCAAGGCAAAAGAGACAGAAAATCAGGAGCCTTCCACGACCATGGAAGCAGAGACAGGGAATGAATCAGAGCTGCAGACCGAGGAAGCAGAGGCGGAAGGTGAGTCAGAATCAGAAGCTGTGGAGATTCCGGAAATGGAGGGACTGCAGAGGGACCGGGTTCCGGAAATTCTCAGTCTTATGAAGAGCTATTTTGCAGCCAGAGAGGATTCTGATGCAGAAACCATGAGCCGGATTTACGGAAGAGGTGAGCAGACGGAAGCTGAGCTGGAGGAAGAGCGGAAACGGCTGCGCAGCAATGCCAAGTATGCCAAGTATGTACAGGAATTTGAAAATATTGCCACCTATGTGATGGATGGAGAAACGGCAGATACCTGGCTGGTGTATACCCTTTACGACATCCGTTTTTATTCGGCAGAGACAGCGGCTCCTATGATTATGTGGTGCTATGTGTACCGTGATGCAGAGGGCAATTATCTGATTCGCAGCAACGACACCCTGACAGAGGCGGAGATTGATTTTGCAGATCGAATCAGCCATTCTGAGGAAGTGCGCCGGCTGGCGTCGGGAGTAAATGTAAAGCTGAAGGAGGCTTTAACTGCTGACGAGGAACTGAATTCCATTTACGGCGTACTGAGAGACGGTTCTCCTGTTTATGGGGAAGAGCCGGAGCAGAGAATTGTTGTAGCGGAGACGACAGCTGCCAGCGAGGAGACTTCTGCAGAGGAAGAGACAGAAGCTTCCGAAGAGGCAGAGACAGAGGAAAGCCAGTCGGAAGCTGAGGAGGAGACGATAGAGGCGTTTGTGCCGGAGGAGTCTGGGCAGCAGGAAACTGCAGAAGCTCAGGAACCGGATGCTTCTGGGGAGAGCAGCGTACAGAGCAGTACAGCAGCAGCGCCGGGAGCATAAAGACAGGAGAAGATCCGTCTTTTGAGCAGAAGCGTCCTATGGGAAAGCAGAAGCGCCAGATATCTAAAAATGGATGGATATGCGGATGCGTGACAGAAAACTGCATTTTCAAGAAGCAGGATAAGAACAGAATTTGAAAGAATCATACACAGAGAGCAGGATGAAAACATGGAAACGATGAATGTAAAGGACTTTTATTTTGATTTGCCACAGGAGCTGATTGCCCAGGATCCTCTCGAGGATCGGTCTGCATCCAGACTTTTGGTGCTGGATAAAGAAACCGGTGAAATTGAACACAGACACTTCCGGGATATTGTTTCTTATTTAAAACCGGGGGACTGCCTTGTAATCAACGATACTAAGGTAATTCCGGCGCGGCTGTTTGGCGTGAAGGAGGATACCAGAGCAAAGATTGAGGTACTGCTGTTAAAACGTCGGGAAAATGATATTTGGGAGACGTTGGTGAAGCCGGGAAAAAAGTGCCGTCCCGGTGCAGTGCTGGAGTTTGGAGACGGATTGTTAAAGGGAACCGTTCTGGATGTTGTAGATGAAGGGAACCGTCTCATTCAGTTTTCTTACGATGGTATTTTTGAGGAGATTCTGGATCAGCTGGGTCAGATGCCTCTTCCTCCCTATATTACGCATCAGCTGCAGGATAAAAACCGTTATCAGACAGTGTATGCAAAGCACGAAGGATCTGCAGCAGCGCCGACAGCCGGACTGCATTTTACAAAGGAGCTTCTGGATGAAATCCAGAAAATGGGTGTAAAAATTGCTCATGTTACCCTTCATGTAGGGCTGGGAACCTTCCGCCCGGTAAAGGTGGAAAACGTCCTGGAGCACCATATGCATTCGGAATTTTATATGGTAGAGGAAGCAGAAGCACAGAAAATCAATGAGACAAAGGCTGCAGGCGGGCGGGTGATCTGTGTGGGAACTACCAGCTGCCGAACCATTGAGTCAGCCACAGGAGAAGACGGAATTCTGCGGGCAGGAAGCGGTTGGACTGAGATTTTTATTTATCCGGGATATCAGTTTAAGATTCTGGATTGTCTGATCACCAATTTCCACCTGCCGGAATCGACGCTGGTGATGCTGGTTTCAGCCCTGGCAGGAAGAGAGCATGTGCTTCATGCCTATGATGAGGCTATTCAGGAGCGCTATCGTTTCTTCAGCTTTGGGGATGCGATGTTTATACGATGACAATAACAGATTTGCAGGAATAAGAGATATTGATTGAAAGGGGAAAATCCGTATTATATTTCGGGTATTCCCCTTTTTATCTTTTTCTGTTTTTCGGAACATCTGGTGCGGATTGACAAAATCAAAAGAATATACGAAAATAGCAGTATACCATACTGGGGAACATGAAAGCTCCCTGGATTTTCGGGAAAGAGCAGAGGAAAGGACAGAATATGGAACCAATTCGTTTGAATAAATATTTAAGTGAACAGGGGGTTTGTTCTCGCCGGGAGGCAGATCGCCTCATTGAGGCAGGAAAGGTGACCATTGACGGACGGAAGGCCGGAATGGGAGAAAAAGTAACCGGACAGGAAAAGATTGTATGTGATGGAAAACTGGTTGGGCAGGGAGCCGGGGAAAAAAAGGTGAAGCCGGTTTTGCTGGCGGTGAATAAGCCGAGAGGAGTGGTCTGTACTACTTCTGACAAGGATCGGGCCATGAATGTGGTAGAGCTGATTCATTATCCTGCCAGAGTATATCCGGTAGGACGTTTGGATAAGGATTCGGAAGGACTGCTTTTGATGACCAATCAGGGAGATCTGGCGAATGAGATTATGCATGCGGGAAATTTTCATGAGAAGGAATATATCGTAACCGTGGATCAACCCTTCAATTCTGCATTTATTAAAAAAATGCAGGAGGGAGTAGAGCTGAAGGAGCTGGAGGTGACAACAAGACCCTGTAAGGTGAAGGCACTTGGAAAGAAAACTTTTCAGATTACACTGACTCAGGGACTGAACCGGCAGATCCGCCGGATGTGTGAGGCCCTGGGCTATCATGTAGTGACCTTAAAGCGAGTGCGTATTATGAATATTCATCTGGGCAGACTGAATACGGGGGATTACCGGAGAGTGACTCCCCAGGAGCTGGAGGAGCTGCAGTGGCAGCTGGAACAGGCCAGAATGGAACGGGAAGAGGAGGAGTCATAATTTATGGAACAGAATCAGGACAGAAGGCTTTCCCGGATGAAGGAGCTGATTGGAATTTTGTCAGAAGCGGCTAAGACCTATTACCAGGAAAGCCGGGAAATTATGAGCAATTTCCAGTACGACAGGATGTATGATGAGCTGCTTGAACTGGAAAAGGAAACAGGAGTGGTGATGGCAGGAAGCCCAACACAGAAGGTAGGCTATGAGGTATTAAGCGAGCTTCCCAAGGAGGAGCATGAGGCTCCAATGCTGTCTTTGGATAAAACAAAGGATGTTGGAGCACTTCAGGAGTGGCTGGGCAGCCAGAAAGGAATTTTGTCCTGGAAGCTGGACGGTTTGACCATTGTGCTGACCTATGAGGGAGGAGAACTTGTCAAGGCCGTTACCAGAGGAAATGGGGAAATTGGGGAGGTAATTACGGGAAATGCCCGTGTGTTTGCCAATGTTCCTTTGCGGATTTCCTATCAGGGAACCTTGATCATACGGGGAGAGGCAGTAATCAAATATTCGGATTTTGCCCGGATAAATGAAGAGATCGAGGATGTGGATGCCCGGTATAAGAATCCCAGAAATCTGTGCAGTGGGTCTGTGCGCCAGCTGAATAATCAGATTACAGCACAGAGAAATGTTCATTTTGAGGCATTTATGCTGGTGCGGGCTGACGGCGTGGATTTTGGAAATTCCCGGAAGCGGCAGTTTCAGTGGCTGGAGAGTCAGGGCTTTGATGTTGTAGAGTACCAGGAGGTGGATACGGAGAGCCTTCCAGAGGCGGTTTCTGTATTTGCAGAAAAAATCCAGACCTATGACATTCCCTCAGACGGATTGGTGCTTCTGATGGATGATATTGCTTATGGGGATTCCCTTGGACGGACGGCAAAATTTCCCCGCAATTCCATTGCATTTAAATGGGCTGATGAAATCAGAGAAACCCATTTAAAGGAAATTGAGTGGAGCGCTTCCCGCACAGGTCTTATTAATCCCGTGGCGATTTTTGAACCAGTGGAGCTGGAGGGAACCACAGTCAGCAGGGCCAGTGTTCACAATATCAGTATTATGGAGGCTCTGGAGCTGGGAGAGGGAGATGTGATTACGGTTTACAAGGCCAATATGATTATCCCTCAAATTGCAGAAAACCTGACGCGCAGCGGTACCATTTCGATTCCCGGCCACTGTCCTGTCTGCGGCGGAGAAACGCAGGTTCGTCAGGTTAAGGATGTGAAGGCCCTTTACTGCACGAATCCGGACTGTCAGGCAAAAAAGGTAAAGAGCTTTGCCCTTCTGGTCAGCAGGGATGCCTTAAATATTGACGGACTTTCCGAGGCAACCTTAGAGAGGTTTATCGCGGCAGGCTTTATTCACACCTACGCGGATATTTTTCATCTGGATCGCCATCAGGAAGCCATTGTTTCCATGGAGGGCTTTGGACAGAAGTCCTATGACAACCTGACGGCAGCTGTGAAAAAGGCTTCGGACACTACTCTTCCAAGGGTGATTTACGGACTGGGAATCACCGGAATCGGTCTTGCAAATGCAAAAATGCTGTGCCGGGAATTCCATTATGATTTTGCAGCCATGCGGTCTGCAGACAGGGAGGCCCTGACGGCAGTGGACGGAATTGGCGAGGTTTTAGCCGATGCGTGGATTTCCTATTTCCAGAATGAGAAAAACAATCAGCTGGTGGACAGCCTTCTGGCGGAGCTGACCATAGAGCAGGAGTCAGGAAACCAGGGGGAAGCAGTTTTAGAAGGAAAGGTGTTTGTTATCACAGGAACGGTAGAGCATTTTGCCAATCGAAAGGCGCTACAGGAGGAGATTGAGCGCCTGGGAGGAAAGGCTACCGGAACGGTGACATCAAAAACCTCGTATCTGATTAACAATGATGTAACGTCCAATTCTTCAAAAAATAAGAAGGCAAGAGAACTGGGAATTCCCGTCATTTCAGAAGAGGATTTCCTGAATATGATTGGAGGAACAGAAAATGCCAATTAAAGTACAAAACGAACTGCCGGCCAGAGCCATTCTTGAGTCAGAAAATATTTTCGTCATGGATGAAAAAAGAGCGCTGAGTCAGGATATCCGTCCGCTTCAGCTGGTGATTCTGAATTTAATGCCCTTAAAGGAGGAAACAGAGCTGCAGATTTTAAGGGCTTTGTCCAATACGCCTCTGCAGGTGGACTGTACCTTTTTGATGCTTTCTACCTATGTATCCAAGAATACGTCAGCCAGCCATATTAATAAATTTTATGTGAATTTTGAGGATATTCGAAAGCATAAATACGACGGCATGATTATTACAGGCGCGCCGGTGGAGAACATGGAATTTGAAGACGTGGATTACTGGGAGGAGCTAAAGTCTATTATGGACTGGAGCACTACCCACGTTCATTCCACCCTTCATATCTGTTGGGGAGCTCAGGCCGGACTGTATTTCCATTATGGAATTCCCAAATATCCCAGGGAGAAGAAGCTGAATGGGGTATATAGCCATAAGGTGCTTCACCATAAGGTTCCGCTGGTGAGAGGGCTGGATGATTATGTCATGTGCCCTCACTCTCGTTATACGGAGGTACGCAGTGAGGATATCCGGAAACATGAGGATCTGAATATTCTGGCAGAATCAGAGGAGGCAGGGGTGCTTCTTGTGGTGAATGAGGACGGAAGCAGAATTTTTATTCAGGGACATCCGGAGTATGATCGAATGACACTGAACAATGAATTTCACCGGGATCAGGTGAGAGGGCTGAATCCGGAGCTGCCCTGTCACTATTATCCAGACGATAATCCGGAAAACCGGCCGGTTCTGACCTGGAGAAATCTTTCCAACACAGTTTATGCCAACTGGCTGAACTATTATGTATATCAGACAACACCTTATATTCTTACAGAAGAGGAATGAAAGGAGGATTCCTGGTGCGCGATTTAAATGTCAGATATCTGGAACGTCTTTCGGATCTGTATCCTACGATTGCGGAAGCATCGACAGAGGTGATTAACCTGGAGGCTATTTTAAATCTTCCTAAAGGAACAGAGCATTTTCTGACAGATATTCACGGAGAATACGAAGCCTTTTCTCATGTAATGAAAAATGGCTCCGGCTCGGTTCGACGCAAGGTTAATGATATTTTCGGAAATACGCTGTGCATGGAGGATAAGCAGGAGCTGGCAACGCTCATTTATTATCCCAGAGAGAAAATGAATCAGATTCTGGGAAAGGTTTCTGATCGGGAGGACTGGTATCGGATTACCATGTACCGTCTAGTCGAGGTCTGTAAGCAGTCTGCCAGCAAATATACCCGGTCCAAGGTGAGAAAGGCTCTGCCTTCGGAATTTGCCTATGTAATTGAAGAACTGATTACGGAGAAGGTCAATGTGCCGGACAAGGAATCCTACTACAATGCCATTATTCAGACCATTATCCGGGTGGGGCGGGTGGAGGAATGTATCATTGCTCTCTGCCGTCTGATTCAGCGGCTGGTTGTGGATCATTTGCATATTCTGGGGGATATTTATGATCGGGGACCAGGACCGCATTTGATTATGGATGAGCTGATGGTTCATCATTCGGTGGATATTCAGTGGGGAAACCATGATATTCTGTGGATGGGGGCGGCAGCAGGGCAGAGAGGGTGCATTGCCAATGTGATCCGGATCTGTGCCCGTTATGGAAATCTTGACATTCTGGAGGACGGCTATGGAATTAACCTCCTTCCTCTGGCAACCTTTGCAGTGAATACTTACCGGGAGGATCCCTGCACCTGTTTTAAGCTGAGAGGCGGCGGGATTTACAATGCCAAGGAGATGGAGGCAGATCTGAAAATGCATAAGGCCATTTCTATCATTCAGTTTAAGGTGGAGGGACAGATTATTAAGGCGCATCCGGAAATGGGGCTGGAGGATCGCAATCTTCTTCATCGGATTGACTATGAAAAAGGAACTATTTTCCTGGATGGAAAAGAGTATACGCTTCTGGATACGAATTTTCCCACCATTGATCCGGCAGATCCCTATACTCTGACTGCGGAAGAGGCGGACATTATGGAACGGCTGGAACGAGCTTTCTTAAATTGTGAGAGGCTTCAGCGGCATATGCGGTTTCTGTTGTCCAGGGGAAGCCTGTATAAGGTATACAATGGCAATCTGCTGTATCATGGCTGTGTTCCCTTAAATGAGGACGGAACCTTAAAAACAGTAACGGTCTGTGGAGGCCGATACCAGGGAAAGCAGCTTTATGAGGTGCTGGATGGGTATATTCGAAAGGGCTTTGTGGCAGTGGATCCGGCAGAACGGGAAAATGGAAGAGATCTGATGTGGTATATCTGGCTTCACCGGGATTCTCCTCTGTTTGGAAAAGATAAGATGGCTACCTTTGAGCGGTATTTTCTTGCAGAAAAGGAAACCCATCAGGAAAAGAAAAATCCTTACTATCGTTTTCTGGAGGATGAAGAGGTGGTGAACCGGATTCTGGAGGAATTCGGATTGTCGCCGGAAACAGGACATATTATCAACGGCCATGTACCTGTAAAATCAAAAAACGGTGAGAATCCTGTCAAGTGTGGCGGAAAAGTACTGGTAATTGACGGCGGATTTTCCAAAGCTTATCAGAAAGAAACAGGGATTGCCGGATATACGCTGATTTACAATTCCTATGGTCTGATTCTGGCAGCTCACGATCCCTTTGAATCTACAGAAGCAGCGATTGAAAAGGGAAGCGATATCCATTCAGAAACCATTGTGGTGAAGCGGGTGGAGAAAAGAAAGCTGGTAGGCGACACCGATGTAGGAATGACTCTCAAGGAAAATATTGCGGATCTGGAGAAGCTTTTGGAGGCCTATCGGACAGGCGCTCTGGCAGAGCGGATTCGGAAAAAATAACAAATGGAAAAGAGGACAAGATCATGGAACAGATGATTCTGGCATCTGCCTCACCGAGGAGATTGGAGCTTCTTCGGCAGGTAGGAATAGAACCGGTGGTAGAGCCCAGCCATGTGCAGGAGGTAATCACAAGCACGATACCGGGAGAGGTAGTTATGGAGCTGTCCCGGCAAAAGGCGGAGGATATTGCAGGGCTGCACAGAGGGGTGCCGGTGATCGTGCTGGGAGCAGATACGGTGGTGGCAGCTGACGGTAAAATTCTGGGGAAGCCAAAGGATCGGGAGGACGCTATCCGTATGGTAAAGCTTCTTCAGGGCCGGAGCCATCAGGTCTATACAGGAGTAACCCTGGTGTTCTGTGGAGAAAATTCTTCACAGAACACCAGCCCTGTCATTACTTTTTTTGAAGAGACAGAGGTTTGTGTATTTCCCATGACGGACAGACAGGTGGAAGCCTATGTGGATACAAAAGAACCCATGGATAAGGCAGGGGCTTATGGCATACAGGGGAAATTTGCTGCTTATGTCAAAGGCATTGTCGGGGACTACAATAATGTAGTGGGACTCCCTGTAGGGAGAGTGTGTCAGGAGCTTGGAAAGCGGGGAATCAAGTTTTAAGGATACAGAAAATGAAAGGCAAAGGAAGCCTGAGGTCAGGAGGCTTCCTTTGCTTTCTCTGCAAATTCTGTTGTTACCAGCTTTTCGTAGGGAACCCGGGTATTCAGTTCACCCGCTTCTTCAAGAATATTCTGCAGCAGTTCAAAGCTGCTTTTTTCAAATATCAAATCGTTTTTCCAGGTATCCTGGGCTTTATATCGTTCAATAATAGCAATAATGTTTTCCAGAGGCGTTTCTGGAAACTGAGGCTGAATGGTTTTTGCAATTTCTTCCGATGAATGGGTATTTACATACTGCATTCCTTTTTGAAGTGCATTGGTAAATTTCTGAATGATGTCAGGATGGGAATCCAGATAACTTTTTCTGGCACAGTAGGCAGTGTAAGGAACATAGCCGGAATCTGTGCCAAGAGAGGCAACTACATATCCCTTTCCTTCCAGCTCCAGACTGGTGGCAAAGGGCTCAAATTCAACCGTATAGTCGCCTGTATTTCCCGCAAAGGCTGCAGCAGTAAGGCCAAACTGAATACTCTGATCAATGGTGAGATCGGTTTTGGGATCAATGCCATTTTTCTTCAGAATATATTCAAAAACCATCTGGGGCATTCCTCCGGCTCTTCCGCCCAGAACCGTTGTTCCTTTCAGCTTTTGCCAGGAAAAGGAAGGATCCGGGTGTCTTGCCACAAGGAAGTTTCCGGCTCTTTGGGTCAGCTGGGCAAAATTGACAGCATAGTCCGGCGCATCCTGGGCAAAGGTATAAATACTGGCCTCTGATCCCATAAAGCCAATGTCAGCGTCGCCGGACAGAAGGGCTGTCATAACCTTGTCAGCTCCTGCTCCATTGACCAGAGTCAGGTCAAGACCTTCTTCTGTAAAATATCCCAGCTTAATGGCTGCATACTGAGGGGCATAAAAGACAGAATGGGCTACTTCATTTAAAGTAACTGGGGTCATACCGGTTTTACTTTTTCCAGAGCAGCCGGAAAAAGCGACAGCGGCGGATAAGGCGGCTGCCAGAAAAAAATAAGGGGTGATTTTTTTCATCATATTCCTCCTGAGAGAAGATTTCCTAATACAATGTATCAGAAAATTGACAGAAGGTGTCTGTCCGGTCAGAAAATTTTACAGACGCTTTTTCAGGAAAGAAAGAACCTCTTCTTCGGGAATCTCAGGTTCTTCGGCAGGATTTAACACAAGGGAACTGTTCTGGCAGAACGGACAGCGGAAATTGCAGTGCCCCAGAAAAACGGTTGCGGCAAC
>ERZ832522.4067-NODE-4067-length-15067-cov-14.762590_pt1 | contig 15067 bp, 9 predicted proteins | sample MGYA00519951_ERZ832522 | MGnify/ENA primary metagenome ERZ832522 (study PRJEB31850, sample SAMEA3708728) | human gut metagenome | biome: human gut; feature: human-associated habitat; material: faeces | place: China | collected 2014 ... | reverse complement strand
AATCCCTTATTTAGTTTTTTTTGAGGTGGCCGTTGTAACGCAACCTTAGGAGGCGGACGCTCTATCCAACTGAGCTACTGGCGCATATTTCATTTTAAGGGCGACCGTCCCTCTGGCGGGGAACGCTCTTGGTTCTCTTAGGAGGCGGCCGCTCTATCCAACTGAGCTACGGGGGCACAACAGCGCTATTTTAGCGCAAAGGGCGGCGGGTGTCAATGACCGGCGGCGGAAACGGGCCGCACGGTTGCGCACGGCGGGAAACCGTGGTATGATAAACAGACTGCGCAAAGGAGGTAGTCCCATGCGTCTCATCCGCGAGGAAAAAACCTTCATCCGGGAGGCCGTTTTGCTCATGCTCCCGATGATCTTGCAAAATTTTGTGACGTTTTCCATGTCCATGGCCGACACGTTCATGGTCGGCGTGCTCGGCGAGACGGCGCTCGCCGCCGTGACGATGGCCAACAGTCCGTTTTACGTCATGCAGCTGATGATCTTCGGCGTGCAGAGCGGCATGAGCGTGCTCGTGGCGCAGTACCACGGCCGCGGCGATCAGGAGGCCATCAACCGCGTGATGGGCATCGCGCTGTTCGTGTCCACGACGATCACGGGCCTGCTCGCCATCACGGCGTTCTGCATCCCGGAGCAGATCATGCGCGTGCTCACCAACAATGCCGACCTCGTCGCGCCCGGCGCGGCGTACACGCGCTACGTCGGCTTTTCGTATTTCTTCTCCGCCATCAGCGGCGTGTACATCGCCGCCCAGCGCAGCACGGAAAATCCCCGCCTCGGCGCGGCGCTGCTCACCGTGTCCGGCGTGCTGAACATCTTCCTCAACTGGGTGCTCATCTACGGCAAGCTCGGCGCGCCCGGGCTTGGCTGCGCGGGCGCGGCCATCGCCACGCTCATCAGCCGCGCGTTCGAGGTCGCGGTGCTGTGCGTGTATGCCGCCGTCAGCCGCCGGCTGCCGCTCATGCCGCGCGCGCTGCTGCACCCCGGCCGCGTGATCGCAAAGGACTTCGCCAAATACGCCCTGCCTGTCGTGTGCAACGAGTGTCTGTGGTCGCTCGCGTTTTCGCTCTACACGGTCATTATGGGGCACATGGCGGACAACACACCCATCCTCTCGGCCTACACCATCGCCGGGAACCTGCAGCGCATGATGACCCCGGCGTCGTTCGCCGCGGGCGGCGCGGCCGCCGTGCTCATCGGGCGGGAGATCGGCCGCGGCAACCGCGGCAGCGTGCAGCGCAAGGCGTGGGTGCTCGACGCTCTGGCGCTCGTCGTCGGATTCGTGTGCATGGGCATCATCGCGCTCGTGCGCAATGTGCTGCTGCGGCCGTACATCCTGCCGCTGATGCACATGGAGGGCGAAGCGTGCGACATTGCGATGTATATGATGGGGATCTTGATGCTCGTGCAGCCGGTGTCGAGCGTGAGCCTGACGAACATCGTCGGCGTGCTGCGCGGCGGCGGCGACGTGCGCTATGCGATGCTGTGCGACGTCGGGCCGCTGTACGCCGTGTGCCTGCCGCTGGCGGCGCTCGCGGCGCTGGTGTGGAAGCTCGACATCCGGTATGTGTACCCGCTCATGTCGATCGATGTGATCGTGCAGATCTTTTTGTGTTTCCCGCGGCTGCGCTCCGGCAGGTGGATCCACGATGTGACCCGCGGCGCGGGGGAGCTGGAGGCGTGACGGGGGCATCGCCAAAGGCGATGCCGGATCTCATCCGAGGCGGGCCTTGCCCCCTCGGGCTCCCCTGCGGCTCAGACGCTCTTGGAATGGTGCGCCATTCGCTTCGTGAGGAGAAGGCATTGCCAAAGGCGATGCAGGATCTCATCCGAGGCGGGCCTTGCCCCCTCGGGCTCCCCTGCGGCGCAAATGGCTTTGAAATGAGACCATTCTCTCGGCAAGCAGCAGCGCGCCTCCCTGTGCAAAGCTGCAAAATCAATGCCCGAATATGCGAAAAAGGCTCGCCCAATCGGGCGAGCCTTGTTCGGTGCAATCATTGCAATTCACACAGCGCGGGTGACCTTGCCGCTGCGGAGGCAGCGGGTGCATGCGTAGACGTGCTGGGGTTTGCCGTCCACGATGGCCTTGACGCGCTTCACATTGGGTTTCCAAGTGCGGTTCGAGCGGCGGTGAGAGTGGCTCACTTTGATGCCGAAGCTCAAGCCCTTGTCGCAAAACTGACATTTTGCCATTGGTTGAAGCACCTCCTTCTCTATTGTCTGCGAGAACAGCTTTCTCATAATAGCAGAAACCCCGGCCGATTGCAAGATGATTTTCACATTTTCTGCGCATTTTCCGTTCCGCGGCCGGAAAAAATGCCCGGCACGCTGCAAAAGCCGTTGCCAAACGCCGCCGCTTTGGGTACAATGGGAAGCGGGGGAGCAGGTGCTCCGCCCGGACAAAACAACTTCGCCGCCGCACCGGCGGCTTTACCGGAAAGGAGGCGCGCACGATGGGCGCACCGCATTATACCGTCGCGCTGCAAAAGATCGCTGCCGAGCAGGGACTGACCGTCCTGCACGCGGCCCAGGACTACGCCACGCGCGAGATCCGCACCGCCGACGTCAACCGCCCGGGGCTGCAGCTCGCCGGGTTTTACAACTACTTCGACCCCGAGCGGATGCAGATCATCGGCCGCGTCGAGAGCACGTATCTCGAGACGCTCACGCCCGACCAGCGGCGCGAACGCTTTGAGCAGTTCATGCGCTACAACATCATCGGTCTCGTCATCTGCCACGGGATGGACCCGTTTCCCGAGTGTCTGGAGATGGCCGAAAAGTACGACCGCAACCTCTTTCTCGTGCGCAAGGACACGTCGGAATTCATGGCCGACCTCATCGCCGCGCTCTCGAGCTATCTCGCCCCGCGTCTGACGCAGCACGGCGTGCTCGTCGAGGTGTTCGGCGAGGGCGTGCTCATCACGGGCGACAGCGGCGTGGGCAAGAGCGAGACAGCGCTCGAGCTCATCAAGCGCGGCCACCGCCTCGTCGCGGACGACGCCGTGGAGATCAAGCGCATCAACCGCACGACGCTCATGGGCTCCGCGCCCGAGATGATCCGCTACTACATGGAGCTGCGCGGCATCGGCGTGATCGACGCGCGGCAGATCTATGGCGTCGGCGCCGTCAAGCCCGAGACGCGCGTGGATCTCGTCGTGCAGCTCGAGCCGTGGGAGGACGGCCGGGCCTATGACCGGCTGGGCCTGACGACGGAATACTGCGAGATCCTCAATGTGCGCGTGCCGTGCGTGACGATCCCGGTCGGGCCGGGGCGCAACCTCGCGGTCATCCTCGAGCTTGCCGCCATGAACAACCGCCAGAAGGGCATGGGCTACAACGCGGCGCAGAAGCTCGCCGACGAGCACGACCGCGGCATCGACCTCGGCATCGGGTTCTGACCCGGAAAGGAACAGAAAGTTATGACGAATCTGGACCCCATCGTCCGCGCGCTGCGCGAGCAGCTGCCGGAGCTGGAGATTTTGGAATATGAACCGATGCGCGCGCACTGCTCGTTTCGCATCGGCGGGCCGGCGCGCGCGCTCGTGCGCCCCGCGTCCGCGGAGGAGACGGCGGCCGTCTGCCGCATCGTGCGCGGCGGCGGCGCGCAGCCGCTCCTCATCGGCAACGGCACGAACCTGCTGATCACCGACGGCGATGTTGACCGCATCGTCGTGCAGATGGGCGAGCGCATGGCGGACGTGGCGCGCACCGACGCGACGCACCTGCGCGCGGGCGCGGGCATCCCGCTCGCGCGGCTGGCGCAGGCGGCGCTGGGCTATGGGCTCGCGGGGCTGGAATTTGCCCACGGCATCCCCGGCTCGCTGGGCGGCGCGGTGTCGATGAACGCGGGCGCTTACGGCGGCGAGATGAAGGACGTCGTCGTCTCTACGCGCTATCTTGACCATGACCTGAACCTGTGCGAGGTCGTGGGCGCGGCGCATGATTTCGGCTACCGGCACAGCGTGTTTTCCGACACGGACTGCGTCGTGCTCGGCAGTACGCTCGCGCTCACGCCGGGCGACCCGGCGGAGATCCGGGCGCGTATGCTCGACCTGAGCGAGCGCCGCCGCAGCCGCCAGCCGCTCGACCTGCCGAGCGCGGGCAGCACGTTCAAGCGCCCCGCGGGGGGCTATGCCGCTGCACTCATCGACGCGGCCGGCCTCAAGGGCTATGCCGTCGGCGGCGCGCAGGTGAGTGAAAAGCACGCGGGCTTCGTCGTCAACCGCGGCGGGGCCACGTTTGACGATGTGCTGCGGCTCATGGACCACATCCGCAGCGAGGTGCTGCGCACGTCCGGCGTGGAGCTTGAGCCGGAAGTGAAGATCATCCGGGGGTGACGGGATGGAATTTCTGATCGTATCGGGCCTGTCCGGCGGCGGCAAGAGCCGCGCGGCCGACGTGCTGGAGGATCTGGACTTTTACTGCGTGGACAATATGCCCACGGCACTGCTGACGAAGTTTGCAGAGCTCTGCCTTGCCACGCGCGGACGGTATGAAAAGGTCGCGCTCGTGACGGACATCCGCAGTCAGGAGAGCTTTTCCGAGCTGTTTGCCGCGCTCGGGGAGCTTGGGAGCATGGGCGTGCACTACCGCATTCTGTTCGTCGAGGCGTCGGAGAGCGCCATCGTGCGCCGCTACAAGGAGTCGCGCCGGCCGCACCCGCTGCAGGCCGAGAGCGGCTGCTCTCTGCCCGAGGCCGTGCGCCGCGAGAGCGAGCTGCTCGCCCCCGTGCGCGAGCGCGCAGACTTCGTCATCAACACGACGGGCCTCACGCTCGCCATGCTGCAAAAGCGCATCTGCGAGTATTTTGCCGACGGCGGCACGCGGCGCGACATTCTCGTCAACGTCGTGTCCTTCGGCTTCAAGTACGGCATCCCGATCGACGCCGACCTCGTGTTCGACGTGCGCTTTCTGCCGAACCCGTTTTACGTCGAAAAGCTCCGCCCCATGAGCGGCATGGACGCCGAGGTGCAGGAATACGTCCTGCGCAGCGACGTGGCGAAAAATTTCCTCTCCAAGCTTACCGACATGGTCGATTTTCTCCTGCCGCAGTACGCCGCCGAGGGGCGCTATGCGCTCACGATCGGCATCGGCTGCACGGGCGGGCAGCACCGCAGCGTGGCCGTGGCCAAGGTACTGACGGACTACCTCGCCGCTCGCGACGCCAACGTCCGCCTGCGCAACCGGGACTTTCCCAAGACCTGACGGAGGCGCGCCATGTCCTTTGCATCCGAAGTGAAAAACGAGCTGTGCCGCGTGCCGGTCAGCCGCCACTGCTGCGCCGTGGCCGAGGCCTACGGCGTGCTGCTGTACTGCCACACGTTCACGACGCGGGAGATCCGCATCGTCACGGCGTGCGACGCCTTTGCCGAGCGGCTGCCGAAGCTGTTTCGCCGCGCGTTCGGCGCGCACTTTGCCCTGCCGGCCGGGGAAAAGGCCGGCGGCCGCCACGTGCTGACCATCACCGACCGCGCCGCCGTCGAGACGGTGTTCGCCGCCTTCGGCGCCGATCTCTCGCGCACGGTCGCGCACCACATCAACCTCGCCGTGCTCGAAAACGACTGCTGCAAGGCGTCGTTCCTGCGGGGGGCGTTTCTCGCGGGCGGCAGCGTGACCGCCCCGAGCAAGAACTACCACCTCGAGCTCATCACGGCGCACGCGAGCGTCAGCCGCGAGACGGCCGCCCTGCTCACGGAGCTGGGCTTTGCCGCGCGCAGCATCGACCGCGGCGCGAACACCGTGCTCTATTTCAAGAAGTCCGAGGCCATCGAGGACTTCCTGACCAAGATCGGCGCGCCCTGCGCCGCCATGGACATCATGTCCGCCAAGGTGGAGAAGTCCATGAACAACTCCATCAACCGCAAGGTCAACTGCGACACCGCCAACGCCGACAAGGTCGTCGCCGCGGCGCAGGAGCAGATCGACGCCATCCGCCGCATCGAGCGCGACTACGGGCTCGACGTGCTGCCGGAAAAGCTGCAGAGCGCGGCGCTGCTGCGCATTGCCAATCCCGAGGCCAGCCTTGCCGACCTCGCCACGCTCTCGTATCCGCCGGTGACGAAGAGCTGCCTGAACTACCGGCTGAAAAAACTCATGGAATTTCACATGGACGACTGAAAGGAACGCACGATGGGGTTTGCACACCTGCACGTACATAGTGAATACAGCCTGCTCGACGGCGCATGCCGCATCGGGCCGCTCATCGAGCGCGCCAAGGAGCTGGGCCAGACCGCGCTGGCGATCACCGACCACGGTGTCATGTACGGCGCGGTCGCTTTTTACAAGGCGGCGGTCGCTGCCGGCATCCGGCCGATCATCGGCTGCGAGGTCTATGTCGCCCCGCGCGGCATGACCGACCGCGTCCACGGCGTGGACGATGCTTACACGCACCTGATCCTGCTCTGCCGCGACGAGACGGGCTACCACAACCTGTGCTATCTCGTGTCGGCCGCGTTCGAGCGCGGGTTTTACGGCAAGCCGCGCATCGACTGGCCGCTGCTGCACAAACATGCAGACGGCCTCATCTGCCTGAGTGGCTGCGTCGCGGGCGACATTCCGCGCGCGGTGCTGCGGGGAGATTATGAGGCGGCCAATGCACGCGCCGTGGAGCTGCAGGAACTGTTCGGCGAGGGAAACTTCTACCTTGAGCTGCAGAACCACCACATGACCGACGAGGCGCGCGTGCGTGCGGCGCTGCTGCGCATCCACCGCGAGACGGGCATCCCCCTCGCGGCGACGAACGACGTACACTATATTAAAAAGCAGGACGCCTACGATCAGGACGTGCTGCTGTGCATCCAGACCGGGCAGACGCTCGACAGCCCGGACCGCCTGCGCTTCCCGAACGACGAGTTTTACCTCAAGAGCGAGGCCGAGATGCGCGCGCTCTTTGACGAATATCCCGACGCGGTGGAAAACACGCAGCGCATCGCTGACCGGTGTCATTTCGACTTCACGTTCGGCCACTACCACCTGCCGCGCTTTCTGCTGCCGGAGGGGGAGACGGACGCGGACGCCTATCTCACGAAGCTGTGCGCGCGCGGCTTTGAGAAACGCTACGGCGACCGGCCGGAGGTGCGAAAGCGTCTGGATTATGAGCTCAACATGATCCGGCGCATGGGCTTTGTGGACTACTTTCTCATCGTGAGCGATTTCATCGGCTACGCCAAGGCCCAGCACATCCCCGTCGGGCCGGGGCGCGGCAGCGCTGCCGGGAGCGTCGTGTCCTACTGCCTCGGCATCACGGACGTCGATCCCGTGCAGTATAACCTCTACTTCGAGCGCTTTCTCAACCCCGAGCGCGTAAGCATGCCGGATATCGACGTGGACTTCTGCGTGCAGCGGCGCGGGGAAGTGATCGACTACGTGATCCGCAAATACGGCGCCGACCACGTGGCGCAGATCGTCACGTTCGGCACGATGGCCGCGCGCGCGGCAGTGCGTGACGTCGGCCGGGTCATGAACATGACCTACGCCGAGGTGGACGCTGTGGCCAAGGCCATCCCCGGCGGCATCAACACCACGCTCGACGAGGCGCTGCAGCAGTCGCAGACGCTGCGCGCCATGTATGACGGGGACGACCGGCTGCACCAGCTCATCGACACGGCCCGCGCCATCGAGGGCATGCCGCGGCATGCGTCCACGCACGCGGCGGGCGTGGTTATCACGGAGCAGCCGGTGTGCGCCTACGTGCCGCTGGCGAGCAACGACGGCGCGCTCGTGTGCCAGTTCCAGATGACGACGCTCGAGGAGCTGGGGCTGCTGAAGATGGACTTTCTCGGCCTGCGCAACCTCACCGTGCTCGAGGACGCGGCGCGGCAGGTGCGCCGCCGCGAGCCGGGGTTTCAGGTCGAGCGCATCCCGCTCGACGATAAGAAGACGTTTGACATGCTCGCCGCCGGGCGCACCGTCGGCGTGTTCCAGCTCGAGAGCGCGGGCATCACGGCCGTGTGCATGGGGCTGCGCCCGCGCAGCATCGAGGACATCACCGCCGTCATCGCGCTCTACCGCCCCGGGCCGATGGAGAGCATCCCGCGGTTTCTCGCCTGCTCGGCGCACCCGGAGCGCATCACCTACAAGCACCCGCTGCTCGAGCCAATTTTGTCCGTGACCTACGGCTGCATCGTCTATCAGGAGCAGGTCATCGAGATCTTCCGGCAGCTGGCCGGGTTCTCGCTCGGGCAGGCGGACATGATCCGCCGCGCCATGTCGAAGAAAAAAGAGGCCGTCATCACGGCCGAGCGCGCCGCGTTCGTGCACGGCGACCCGGAGCGGAATATCCCCGGCGCGGTGGCGCGCGGCGTGCCGGAGCAGACGGCAAACGAAATTTACGACGAGATCCTCGCCTTTGCAAGCTACGCCTTCAACAAGGCGCACGCGGTGTCCTACGCCATCGTGTCCTACCGCACGGCGTACATGAAGCGCAACTACCCGCACGAATACATGGCAGCGCTTTTGACCTCCGTGCTCGACAACACGCCGAAGGTCACGGAGTATATCGCCGAGTGCCGCGAGCTGGGCATCCGCCTGCTGCCGCCGGACATCAATGCGTCCGACGCCGACTTCACCGTCGAGGAGGGTGATCTGCGCTTCGGCCTTGTGGCCATCAAGGGCGTGGGGCGCGGACTCATCCAGGCGCTCATGCGCGAGCGGGAGATCGGCGGGCCGTTCACGGCGTTTGACGAGTTCTGCCGCCGCATGAACGGGCACGACCTCAACCGCCGCGCCGTCGAGAGCCTCATCCGCGCCGGGTGCTTCGACCGCATGGGCTACAAGCGTAAGGCGCTCATGCAGTCGGTTGACCGCGTGCTGGGCGGCGCGGCGAGCGAGAGCCGCATGAACCTCACCGGCCAGATGAACCTCTTCAGCGCGCCGGACGACGGGGGAGCGCCCGCCGACACGACGCAGCTCGTGCTGCCGGACGTGGAGGAGTTCACGCGCGCGGAGCTCATAGCCATGGAGCGCGAGACGACGGGGCTGTACCTCACCGGCCACCCGATGGACGACTACCGCGCGCTCGCGCAGCAGGCCAAGGCCGCGCCCATGGGCGACATTCTCGCAAGCTTCCACGCCCCGGCCACGGTCGCGCACCGCTACCGCGACGGGCAGCGCGTCGTGCTGGCCGGTATCTGCACCGCCAGCCGCGAGCGCGCCACGCGCAAGAACACCCGCATGGCCTACCTCCAGCTCGAGGACGACAGCGGCAGCATGGAGGTGCTCGTGTTTTCGCCCGCGCTCGACGCCTGCCGCGACCTGCTGGCGCAGGAAACCCCCGCGCTGTTCGTTGCCGGGCGCATCTCGACGCGGGATGAATCCGACCCGCAGCTCGTGGCGGACAAGGTCCTGCCGCTGACGGAGCAGGGGCTCGAGACCCTGCGCACGCCGCCGCGCCGCGACCCGCCGCCGCGGCCCGAGCCGCCGAAGCGTCACCGGCTCTGGGTGCGGCTGCCGGATAAGGACCACCCGGCCGTGAAGCGCATCGAGCTCATCCTCGAGATGTTCCCCGGCGACGAGCAGCTCGTGCTCGTGTTTGAGGACACGGGCCGGCGCGCCGCGGCCCGCTGCGTCGTGCACCCCGCGCTCGTCGAGGAGCTGCGCGAGCTGGCAGGTCCGGGCAACGTCGCCGTCACGGAGGAGAAAAGCCGTTGACGCGCCGGGCATTTTATGGTATCATGAACGTTAATTTATCTCCCGACCGGATAGGCACCGGCCGGGGGAGGCATTCAGGAGTGTGATGATCCGCAATGGACGCTGGCCCTAAGCAGGATTTATGGAATATTTTGCCTGTTATCATCGTGCTGCTCCTTGGCGCGGCCTATTTCGCCGTCATGGAGACAGCGTTTGCATCCGCGAGCCGCATCCGGCTCAAAGCCGCCGCTGACCACGGCAACCGCCGCGCCGAGCAGGCGCTGTATGTGCTCGACCACTTCGATCAGGCGATCACGACGCTGCTGATCGGCACGAACATTCTGCACCTGACGATCGCAACGCTCGTGACCGTGGCCGTGCAGCGGCAGTGGGGCATGTGGGCCGTCACCGCCGGCACGCTCGTCACGACCGTGGTCGTGTTCTTCGCAGGCGAGATGCTGCCGAAGAGCATCGCCAAGAAATACGCCGAGCGGCTGGCCATGCGCACGGCGCGCTCGCTGCGGTTTTTCATGGTGCTCTTCAAGCCCCTGTCGGCCCTGCTCACCGCCTTCGGCAACGCCGTCGCCCGCCGCGTACAGAGCGAGCCCGCCGTGACCGTGACGGAGGATGAGCTGGCCGACATCATCGAGAACATGACCGACGACGGGGAGCTGACCGCCGAGCGCGGCGAGCTCATGAGCTCGGCCCTGTCGTTTGCAGACGTGCCGGTCGAGAGCGTCATCACGGCGCGCGTGGACGTCGCCGCCGTGGACGTGGACGATCCCCCGGAGGAGATCCTCGCCTACGTGCGCGAGCAGCGCCACAGCCGTCTGCCCGTGTATGCCGACAGCATTGACAATGTGATCGGCATCCTGCAGATCCGCAAATACATCAAGGCGTGCATTGCCGCCGGCGGCAAGGCCGTGGACGTGCGCCCCCTGCTCGACGAGCCCGTGTTCGTGCACCAGAGCACCCTCATCGCCGAGGTGCTGCCCGAGCTGAGCAGCCGCAAGGCAAACCTCGCCATCGTCACCGACAACTACGGCGGCACGCTCGGCATCGTGACCGTGGAGGACATCGTCGAGGAGCTCGTCGGCGAGATCTGGGACGAGGACGACGTGGTCGAGGAGTCGTTCGTGCCGCTCGGCGGCGGCCGCTACGAGGTCGATGCCGAGATGACCGTCGGCGAGGTGTTCGACCGGCTCGACTACACCGACCCCGAGGACGACGAGGAGCTGCGCTATAAGCTGCTCGGCGAGTGGACGTATGAGCAGTTTTCCTACATCCCGCGCGAGCGGGAGGGCTTCCGCTATCACCGGCTCGACGTGCGCATTTCCGACATGAAGCAAAAGCGCATCGTCAAGCTCGTCGTGCGCCTGCTGCCGGAGGAGACCGACGAGGCTGCCCCCGCGGACGCCGCCCCGGAGAAAGGGGGCGAGCCGGCATGAGCATCGTGTGGTATTTTGCCGCGCTCGTCGTGCTGATCGCGCTGTCGGCGTTCTTCTCCGCGTCGGAAATGTCGTATTCGTCGGCCAACCGCCTGCGGCTCGAAAACGCCGCCGAGGACGGCGACCGCCGCGCGAAAACGGCCGTCGGCATCCTCGACCACTTCGACCGCACCCTCAGCGCCATCCTCATCGGCAACAACCTCGTCAACATCGCGGCGTCGTCGCTCGGCTCCGTGATCGTCATCCTGCTCGCGGGTGAGCAGTGGACGTGGGTGTCCACCGTCGTGCTGACGCTGCTGGTCATCATCTTCGGCGAGACGATGCCGAAGATCGTCGCCAAGCAGAACGCCAACGGCATCGCCCTGCGCAATGCCTATATCATCCGCGCGCTGTCGGTCATCCTCTACCCCGTGATCTGGCTCGTCGTCGGGCTCGTGCACCTCATCACGCGCCCGCTGCACGGCGATGCCGGCGACGGCGATCCCGAGGAGGCCGCCTCGCAGGAGCTGCAGTCGATCATCGAGACGGCCGAGGACGAGGACGTGCTCGACGAGGACCGCAGCGAGTTGCTGCGCTCCGCGCTCGACTTTTCCGACGTCAGCGCGAGCGAGGCCATGACCGCCCGCGTCGACATGGTCGCCATCGACATCGACGACGACTGGGACGAGATCGTGCGCATCATCAACGATTCGTCGTATTCCCGCCTGCCGGTCTACTCCGGCAGCGTGGACAATATCATCGGTTTCCTGTACCTCAACCGCTTTTTCAAGGCCATGATGGACGGCCGGCCGGACGATCTGCGCGCGCAGCTCATTCCGCCGTGCTTCGTCTACAAGACCACGCGCCTGCCCGACGTGCTGGCAAAGCTCCGCCGCGAGCAGAAGCACCTCGCCGTCGTCACGGACGAATACGGCGGCACACTCGGCGTCATCACGATGGAGGACGTGCTCGAGGAGCTCGTCGGCGACATATGGGACGAGAAGGACGTGGTGGAAAACGAGGTCGTCACGCGGCCCGACGGCGGCTATGAGCTCGACGGCGCCATGACGCTCTCGGACTTTCTCGAGCTGCTCGACTGGAACGAGGACGCCCTCGACGACGCCGACAGCACCACCGTCGGCGGCTGGACGCTCGAGCGCTTCGGCACGTTCCCGAAGGTGGGCGACAGCTTCCGGTACGAAAACCTCACCGTCACGGTCCTCGCCATGGACGGCCGCCGCGTCGAGCGCGTGCTCGTGCAGCCCGACCCGGACACGGACAAGGACAAGGACGCATAACGCATTCCGGTCGATGATCCGGCCTGTGCAAATTTTGCACAGGCCGGATTTTTGCTTACTTGTGTGAGGCATCTTGTGCCCGGAGTGGGAAAATTTGCCCAAGCGGCGCAAGATGTGGCGGTTTGTATCAGAAAACTGTTAGTGTGTGAAAGTTTTTGCACACGAACAAGCATAAAGTTTCGTTTTTCGCTTGAAATTTGCACAAATTGCAGGTATAATGAACGCATATTGAATCTTTGCAAGAGGAAAATTTCAAAAAGGAGAGAATCAACTATGAAGTTCAACAAAATCGTGGCGCTGGTGCTCGCCCTCGTCATGGTGTTTGCGCTGTGCGCCTGCGGCGGCGGCAATACCGACACCAAGACCGACGACACGGGTTCCGCTTCCAAGGTCGATACCAACACCGTCTCCGTCGGCGCGATCGTCATCGCCCGCGACGATGTCCCGACCGACGAGATCTATGCGTTCGTGTCCACCATCTTTGACAATCTCGACGCCATCACCGCTCAGCACGCCAAGGGCGGAGAGCTGAGCATCGAGGCTGCCGCCTCCGTCAAGGGCGTGCCGTATCACCCCGGCGCTGCCAAGTACTTTGAGGAGAAGGGCTACAAGGTCGACGCGGTCAAGGAAGGCGCCGGCAACGGCACTGCTTCCGCGCTCAGCTTCGGCACCGGCGGCGAGTCCGGCACGTACTACGCCTTCGGCGGCGTGCTCGCTTCCTTCGTCTCCGGCAAGTCCGACTGCAAGGTCACGGCCCTTACCTCCGGCGGCTCTCAGGCCAACGTCGAGGATCTGACCAACGGCAACGTCCAGCTCGCGTTCGTGCAGAGCGACGTCATGAACTACGCCTACAACGGCCAGCGCCTGTTTGACAGCCCCGTCACCGGCTTCTCCGTCGTGGCTCAGCTGTATCAGGAGCAGGTGCAGATCGTCACCACCAACCCCGACATCAAGACCGTTGCCGACCTCGCCGGCAAGAAGGTCTCCATCGGTGCGGCCGGCTCGGGCGTGTACTTCAACGCCATTGACGTGCTCAGCGCTTACGACCTCAAGGAGTCTGACATCTCCGCCGTGTACCAGAGCTTCGGCGACAGCGCCGAGAGCCTGAAGGACGGCAAGATCGACGCCGCGTTCATCGTCGCCGGTGCGCCCACCACGGCCATCACCGACCTTGCCACCGCCGGCAGCGTCTACCTCGTCAGCCTCGATGACAGCCACGTGCAGTCTCTGCTTTCCGCTTCCCCGTACTACACCGCAGCCACCATCAAGGCCGGCACCTATTGATGCCCGAGGCGGTGATGCGCCGCATCCCGTAAACGTTCGCTACGGCGTCAGTACCCCTGACGCCGTAGCTTTTCCATCCTAACCGGAACGGAGGTTTCCCTCTATGTCTGACAACAAAAAGGCCGCGGACGCCGCGGCAAGCGCTTCGCTGCAGGAGGAAATGGACGCCGTCATGCGCAAGTATGACCGCGAATCCGCCACCCGCATCTGGGCGGGCAAGCCCAAGATCGTTATCTCCGTCGTCATGGCGCTGTTTTCGGTCTACTGCATCTGGTCGACGCTGTTCAGCACGGCCGCGCTCGAGATCCGCCTGACCGCGTTCCTCGGGCTGATCGTCATCATGGGCTACCTGACCTACCCCGCCAGCAAGAAGCATGTGCACGCCAACCGCCTGCCGTGGTACGATATCGTCATCATGGTCATCGGCGCGGCTGCGTTTTTCTACTATTGCTTTAACTACTCCGTGCTCATCAAGACGCTCACCAGCGCCGCCAAGATGACGCCGTTTCTCATCGCCGTCGGCGTGGCCGGCATCCTCGTGCTGGCCGAGCTGTGCCGCCGCTGCGTCGGCCTGCCGATCCTCGTGGTCGTCGGCGCGCTGCTCGTGTACACGTTCGTGAGCATGCTCAACGCCGGGCAGACATTCCAGCAGGTGCTCAGCCGCGTGATCTACACGCTCTTTTTCGGCACGTCCGGCGTGCTGAGCACGCCCGTGCAGGTGTGCGCGAAGTTCATCGCCGTGTTCATCATCTTCGGCGGCTTCCTTGAGCGCACCGGCATCGCCAGCTTCTTCATTGACGCAGCCAACGCCATCGCCGGCTGGACCTCCGGCGGCCCGGCCAAGGTCGCCGTTATCTCGTCCGCGCTGTGCGGCATGGTGTCCGGCTCGTCCGTCGGCAACACCGTCACCACCGGCTCGGTCACGATCCCGATGATGAAAAAGACCGGCTACAAGCCGGAGTTTGCCGGCGCCGTCGAGGCGGCGGCCTCCACCGGCGGCCAGATCATGCCGCCCATCATGGGCGCGGCCGCGTTCCTCATGGCTGAGTACATGGGTGTGACGTATGGTCAGGTCACACTCTGGGCGATCCTGCCCGCCGTGCTGTATTTCGGCGGCATCTTCATCTCCGTGCATCTCGAGGCCAAGAAGCTCGGCCTCAAGGGCATCCCGCGCTCGGAGCTGCCCCGCTTCAAGTACCTCATCCGCAACGTCTATCTGCTGCTGCCGCTCGTGTTCCTGATCTGGATGGTCACGGCGAACATCCGCTCGCTGCAGTTTTCCGCCGCGATCGCCATCCTGATCTCCATCGCCGTGAGCCTGGTCGGCACCATCCGCGACGCCTCGGCCGAGGTTAAAGAGACCAAGACCGGCAGCGTCGCCGGCATCACCGCCAAAAAGACCGGCCGCATGATCCTCGACTC
>ERZ832522.4060-NODE-4060-length-15100-cov-3.628581_pt1 | contig 15100 bp, 14 predicted proteins | sample MGYA00519951_ERZ832522 | MGnify/ENA primary metagenome ERZ832522 (study PRJEB31850, sample SAMEA3708728) | human gut metagenome | biome: human gut; feature: human-associated habitat; material: faeces | place: China | collected 2014 ... | reverse complement strand
TGATTTATTTCTCTTTACATACACTGGTTGTTCTTTTGAAAGAAGAGCCGATAACTCCTCCTAGTTTTGGGACTTTTGAGGTTTTATTGTTGAATTTTATACTTGTTCCGATATATGTTGTTTCTTTAAAAGAATGGTTGACTCCCCGTTTACTTATATGTTTTCTTTTCTTGTTTTGTACCGGATGTTTGCTATTAAATATGTATGTCATTTTTGACCTTGTCGGGATTAGTTTATTTACAGATACTTCATGTGCGATTAATTTTTTGTATACAAATCGTTTGGGTGGAAATAAGCTGGGTTTTTTAGGGGGTAATTTGTATTTGGAACCCCAAACACTTTATATAGCCTTGACCGCATTAATTTCTTACTTCTTGATTTTTACTTGTAGGTACAAAGGGGTAAAAGTTCTTTTAGGAGTAATGTTTTTATTGCTTACGATTTTTTTGTCGTTTACAGTAACTAAAGCTGGTATTTTAGCTTTTATTTTAGGTTTCGGGATCATGAACTTTTATCTCTTTAAACATAGTTCGTTCCGGGTGCGTTCGGCAATACTTATCGGAATTGTGTTGTTAGTACCTGTATTTGGAATCTTCGTGTTTGATGGTTTAAAGGGAAAATATGAAGAGCGAGCAGAGGAGGTCGTGAGAGAAATTGAAAATGTAAAACGGGGGATATATGAAGGAGGAACGATAGCCCCTCGTATCGGTTTGATCCGAGAAAGTTTTATGCATGTTGATGAATTCGGTGTCTGGGGATTAGGTATATATGCTAAACATAGAGTAAATAACTGGCTTCAGTCTTCGGAAGATGGATTAGGGGCATTTACCAATGTGCATAATTCATTTATACATTATTGGATTCAAGGTGGAATTTTGGGCTTGGCAATGATAGTATTTCTTTTTTGCGCTCCTTTTTATCGTATGTTTAGAACCCGGAGAATTTCTTGGTTAATATGTGCTTTACTTGTTGTGATGTTCGTGATGAATAATACATGTATCTTGTTAGCATTAAATAATTCAAGATTAATGATTTTATTTTTGTTAGGTATGTTTTATTTTTATGGTGATGTTTTCTGGCAACTGGAAAGAGGTGATAGTTCAATGTGTCTGTAATAAAATTCATTTACAACATATTTTATATACTTGATGGCAGTATAAGGCAAATCATTTATATTTGTGTTATAAATGAGTGTTATGAATCTAGTAGTGAAATTTCAACAATATTTTTTCCTGCTTGTCGCTTTCTTGTTGGGAAGTTTAGCGCCATTGTACGGGAATGTATTTAATTTTGTCCTGTTGGCTTTTATGATGGTCTTGTTTGGGATAAATGGGAAAGAGATGCTTCAGAATTTGCGAGGTGTCCGGTGGTATATTAGGATTAACGTGGCTTTCTTGATTTATTTCTCTTTACATACACTGGTTGTTCTTTTGAAAGACGAGCCGATTGCGCCTCCCAGTTTCGGGACTTTTGAGGTTTTATTGTTGAATTTTATACTTGTTCCGATGTATGTTTCAACGTTTAAGAATTGGATTACACCAGAATTGTTGAAACGGTTTCTGTTTTTTTTCTGTTTGGGATGTGTGTTACTAAATATATATATATTCTTTTCATTGACGGGAACACAACTATTTTCAGCTCCAGCAGATACATTAAGTTGGATTTATAATATGCGTTTTGGGGTAAATCGGGATGTATTAGGTAGTAAGTTCTGGTTAGAGATACAAGCAATGATCATTGCAATAGCCTCTTTAGCTTCCTATTTGTTAGTGATTAGTGTGAAAGGGTGGAAGATGAAGGTGTTTTGTGGCTTTATGTTTTTGATGCTGGTATTATTTCTTTCTTTCACTGTTACCAAATCGTCTATTTTAGGCTTTCTAACTGGTTTCTTGATTTTAAATGTATGTTTGTTCCGAAAATTTTCTCTTCGTATGCGTTATGGACTTATTGCCGGATTGTTGGTTTGCGTGTGTGGCTTTTCGTTATTGACGGATTTGGCCATGTACGAGAAGAGAATTCAAGAGATTGAAGCAGAGATTCAAAGTGTTCGGAGTGGTGAATATAGGGGGGCAACGATTGTTCCCCGGGTTGCTTTTATTCGGGAGAGTTTTCGCCATCTGGATGAATTCTCGGTATGGGGATTAGGGGTCTGCACGAAACATCGGATTAAAGCATGGTATGAAAGTTCTGATTTGAATATTGCAAACTATAATAATGTGAATAATGCTTTCCTGCAATACTGGATTACAGGGGGAATATTCGGACTGGCATTAGTCCTCTTTTTATTTGTGGCCCCGGTTTATCGTATGATTCGAAGAAAGAAATTTTCTTCCTTGATTTTTGCGATGTTAATTGTATTCTTTACCGTGAGTAATACATGCGTCACCCTATCCTGGGCAAATTCCCGGTTATTCATGCTACTCTTTTTGGCTATGTTTTGCTTTTACGGGGATCTTTTTGTTCGGCTTGAAGATTTTTCTGAGGATAAATCTGTTTTTGACGAAAGTTCGATATAACTTACCGTGTTTTATATCGAATTCATGTTAAGTAGTTCATTTGTTACCTTAAAATACCCCTAAACTCGTGTTTCTATATTCACCGTTTTAGGGATTTTCAATAAGAAGTCAGTTTGAATTAATGTGAAATATGGTTATCAAAACGCTATAATGCTGTTATCATATTGTAAGCCGCTCCCATTCCGCTCCCATTCTTTTCCTATTCCTCTCCTATTGTAATAGTAAAATATTAGATTAAAATAGTAAATGTTAATATTCGGGTTGGTCTATTATAACAATTTGCTTGCAAGATGATAGTTACATCAGATAGAAATTTCATCAAAATGCTCGTTTTACGGGGACAGATCACCGTATACTCGAACCACCCGTCGGTGGGGGTGAGCCTTCGGGATAAAAATACAAGATCGAAGAAATAAAAAGGGAACTTCCCTACAAACGGGATTGTTACGAGAGTTTAATTCCCTAAAATAGGGTAAAATGAAGACAATGGCTTGTGTTGGATTTTCGTTATTTAATAAGTTTACCCTTGCGACTAAGTTTAATCGTGAACCCGAAATTATCTTTGAACAAGTCTCCTAGATCACCGTAGATACCTGTTTCCACCGCGAACGGTAAATTTTTGAATGGCAATGTTACTTCCAATGCCCCGGAGAATTGATTCTTTTTCATGGGATTCCCGTAAGTACCGTAATTCCTGGAATAGGAGAGCATGAGTTTGTAGGGAGTGGTTTGCCATGCCATACCTTTCATCCCGATGTGGTGAGCTATCACCCGGTTGTTGATGATTCGGGTGATACCTCCGGAAAGGCCGGGTGTCATGAATGGGCTACCGATGACTCTCTCGTATAAGGTCCATCCGCTTCTGTATTCGCCGTTGTTGAAATAGTTATCACATCCACCAAGGATTTTTCGGCCATAAAAATGACTGTTCGGGTCTTGCTTTTCCATTTCTTCCGGAGTTGCAGGACGGTCGTGCCGGGAACCGGATTGATATTTCGTGTAATAGAATTCGTAAATAACGTCCGTAATCCATTGATCCTTTTTCTTGGAACCATAATAGAAACAATAAGTTCCATCCGGGAAAGAGCGAAAATCCGTACCCGAACCATCTTCAAAAGGGATGTCGTGGTAGAAAGATAAAATATAGTTGTCTGCCAAATAATTAATGGCCAAATGTTCTCTTCCCAGGTGATTTCCTAATGCGTTAATCGAATCGCTTACACTGGCCCCGGTTCCTCCTTCTTTGGCACAAATGATCCGGATATAATCCTTGAATGATGAAGGTTGTTTGCCTCTATCGGGAGAGGTTCCTGCCCATTGAGCCCAATGTTCAAGGCCGACAATGATTTCCCAGCGTTGATGAGGCTTTATTTTTAAGAAAGCGGATTTGTTATGTAGACGGGTATCTTCCACGTAACGATCGTCAATCATCATGTAGTCTGCCCAGTTAAATTTAATAGATAAAATTCCTTTGGTACAGGGGACTTTCATGTAGTCACTATTCAAATTATATCCCGGGAAAGTTCGGGAGTTTCCGGAACGGATGAAATTTCCGTTCGTAGAGGAAATACCGTTATATTCTTCCTTGGGATGAATCATTCCGAGGTCTAGGCGAAGATTCCGCCAGCGTGCACTTGCATAAAGTTGGTCTAAAATGACGTTATTGTCGGGACGGGATAAAAATCCTGCAGCTGATATTCCATAAGCGAATTGGATTTTATGGCGATTGGTGAAATCGGAGAAAAGACCTATTTCCAGTAGAGCCCCATTACCATTGGGGATTAAGCCGTGTTTGTTATTTATGGCCCAAAAGGGTAATGTTTTCTGGTTTGCCACGAATCCTGTAAGTGAAGTTTTGTAATCGACACTTCGTTTTTGTCCCTGCGAGTAAAAAAATGGTAGGGAGATCAATATTAATAATGATATTTTTTTCATTCCGCTGTTTTACGCACGTCATTATTTTTGCTAGGGCAAAAGTAACTTTTCTATGATAGAAATATCTTCTTTATAGGTTAATTTAATATTAAATGGTAAACCTTTGGTTATTTTAATGGGTATCTCCGGCATGTATCGTTTGACAACTCCGCAATCATCCGTGCTGAAGAACTCGGGATCTGTCAAAGCCTTGTTATAGGCTTCCGTTAGGATATCGGAATGGAAGCCTTGAGGGGTCTGAACTTGGAAGAGAGTAGAACGGTCGGGAATGCTGTTCACGAATTGGCGAGAAGTATCGCTTTGCAATATCGTGTCGGTTGAAGGGATTGCCGTGGTACAGGCTTCATGGCTTTCAAGTGCTTTAATGACGTCATCTATGATTTGAGACGTGACTAGCAGGCGAACGGCGTCGTGGATGATCAAATTACATTTCTCTTCCTTGTACACGTTTAAAGCGGCAAGGGTGGAGTGATATCGTTCTTTGCCTCCCGGAACAATGTGTTTTACTTTTTGAAATCCTTCAAGGCGAACAATTTCTTCCGTTTCCCCGATGTAATCTTTGTGTACGACAATGATGATTTCATCAATACGTTTTTGTTTTTCGAACGTGTGAAGCGTGTGTGCCAATACGGTTTTCCCGGCAATTACGATGAATTGTTTGGGTAACTCGCTTCCTAACCGTCGTCCGGAACCTCCGGCTAGGATTACTCCGATATTTTTCATTTTTTTGATTTAACCTTTTATTTTTGAGGAATTTTAGATGTTAACACGAATTCCAATTCTCCGCCATTCATGATGTCGTCATGAGTAATCCAGGTACGATCGAGTTTCTCTCCATTTAGTAACACTTCCTTCACGTAGATATATTGGTTATTCTCCCGGTTTGCCTTGATAACAAATTTGCGGTCTTGTCCCAGTTTGATGGTTACTTTCTTGAACATGGGTGTTCCCAATTGATATTTCCCGTCGCTTGGGTTCACGGGATAGAAGCCCATGGCTGAAAAGATATACCATGCAGACATCTGTCCGCAATCTTCATTGCCGCAAATTCCGTCGGGACGATCCGTGTAGAGTTCCCGTCTGATTCTGTCCACGTAATACTGTGTTTTGTAGGGTGTATCCGTATAATTATATAGGTAAGCCACGTGGTGAGATGGTTCGTTTCCTTGGGCGTATTGTCCAATCAACCCGCTAATGTCTGGGGAAACATTATCCCCCTCGATGATTGAGGGAAGGGTGAACAGGCTGTCCAATTTATTAGCGAAAGCGACTTTTCCCCCGTGTAATGCGATAAGCCCCTCCACATCATGTGGTACGAACCACGAATATTGCCATGCGTTTCCTTCGGTGTAATCATCATCCCTGTGAGCCGAGGCAAACGGAGAAAATGGTGTTTTCCAGTTCCCGTCGGAAAGTTTGGCTCGCATGAATCCGGTAGAGGAATCGAATACGTTTTTATAGTTTTTAGAAGATTCCATAAAATACAGGTAGTCGTCTTCTTTATTCAGGGCTTTTGCCATTTGTGCCATACACCAGTCATCGTAGGCATATTCGAGAGTCTTGGAAACAGATTCTTTTTCTAAGTCACAAGGAATATAATTGTAGGTTCTGAAGAGTCCCAGCCCATTCCCTTGCGATAATGACGTTTCTTTCATGGCTTCATAGGCTTTTTCAACATCGAAATCCCGAATGCCTTTCAAGTAAGCTTCCGTGATGATGGGAATGGCGTGATTTCCGATCATGCAGTGACTTTCGTTACCCATGAGTTCCCAGTTCGGGAGTAAACCGTGTGCCTCGTAATGACGGATAAATGATTTTATCATGTCATTTACCCTGGTCTTCTGGGTAATCGTGAACAGGGGGTGGGTGGCACGGAAGGTGTCCCACAATGAAAATACGGTGTATTGATTTGCTTTACCCACGCTGTGAATCTCCCCGTCCGGTCCTTTGTAGTTCCCATGTGCGTCGGAAAAGAGATAGGGAGCCAAGTAGGCATGGTATAATGCCGTGTAAAAAACTCTCATTTCTTCTTTGTTGGCACCTTCTGCTTTAATCCTGGATAGAATGCGTTTCCATTGTTGTTTTGCTTCGCGTTTTACTTTATCGAAACTCCAATGGGACAGTTCTTTATCTAGATTTGCAGCGGCTCCTTCGCAGTTTGCGGACGAAAGGCTTACTTTTACAAGTACCTTATTGGTCGTTGTTCCAAAGTCAATGAATGCATACCCTTGATTGGCAACAAGCTTCTGCCCGTTCTTTAATAATTTCAGGGTGTCATTTCCTGCCCAGATGTCTACATCTTGGGAGAATTCCATGAAGAAGTAAACGTTATGTTCCTTTGCCCATCCGGTTGATTTCCGGTACCCTTGTATGGTTCGGTTATTGATTTTCTTGATCGAGGTCATCACGGTTCGGTCCCAGTTGCGTGCGGTTGTCAAGTCAAGAGTCAGCCCGTGCACTGAATTCACCGGATATTGATAGGCGTGCATCCCGCAACGTGAGGTTACCGTTAACTCTGTTTTAATCCCGTTGTCAAAGGTCACGCTATAATATCCCGGTTCTGCCGTTTCATTGGCATGAGAGAATTTGGCATACCCTTTCATGATGAAATCGATTGCTTTTTCTCCTGGTTGCGGACGGGTCGTAACAGGTAGCAAGCGGATGTCTTGTAAGTCCCCGATTCCCGTTCCGCTTAGATGCGAGTGGGAAAATGAGGATATAATACTGTCGCTATGATGATAACCAGAACACCATTCCCAGCCACTTCTTGGATTATCCGGACTAAGTTGAATTCCGCCAAATGGGACGGTAGCCCCAGGAAAGCAATGTCCTTGACCGGCAGTACCGATGAATGGATCAACAAAATCCGTTACTCGAGTTTCTTTTTCTCTCTGGCAAGATGTCAAAAGACCGATAAAATAAAGCAGGAGTAGAAGGAGTCGTGTTCTCATGGTTATTAATATCTAATTGTTTAATTCAGTCCATACAAGCGCTGATGCTCCATAAATGGCGGCATTCGTGGGAAGAGACGAGCGAAGTATTTTAATTTTTTGTTTAAATATATACAGCATGTTAGCTTCCATTTGTTCCTGCGTGGTTTTAAAAAGCCATTCTCCGGCATTTGCTACCCCTCCTTGAAGGAATATCGCTTCCGGGCTGATAATAGCTACCAAGTTAGCCAGGGCTTTTCCCAACTGCTCGCCCGTGATTCGGAAGGCTTCCAAGGCGATTGGGTCACCTTTTTGTGCTGCGTCATATACTTTTTTAGCCGAGATTTCCGTGTAAGGAATATCCCTTAATGTGCTGGGAGTATTTTCCAGGGCGAGTAATTCGCAGGCAGTACGTTTTATTCCGGTGGCAGAAGCATAAGTTTCCAGGCATCCCCGGCGTCCGCAATTACAGTATCTATCCCCACCACAAACCAGCGTGTGCCCAACTTCACCTGCAAGACCGTCATGCCCGTATACTAATTTCCCGTTCACCACGATGCCGCTTCCCAAGCCTGTTCCCAGCGTGATCACGACGAAGTCTTTCATTCCTTTTGCCCCGCCGTATACCATTTCTCCGATAGCGGCTGCTTTCGCGTCATTCGTGATAAAAGCAGGAACGTTAAATTGTTTTGTCAGAAGTTCTACCATTGGGATAGTCCCTTTCCAAGATAAGTTTGCCGCGTTTTCGATGGTCCCGTTGAAGTAATTCCCGTTAGGAGCGCCGACCCCGATTCCGACAAGTTGCACGTCTAAGTTGTCCAGTTCTTTCTTCACTGTTTTGTACAGATCTTGGACAAAATCTTGTGGTGTGTTATATGCAGTTGTGGGTAAAGAGCCATTTGCCAGACAGTTACCGCTTTTATCAATGATGCCGAATGCGATATTGGTTCCTCCAATATCAATACCTAGTGAGACAGTTGTTTGCATAATAATATATAAATTTGACAACAAAAATAATTGCAACCTAATGCGTGGTTAAAAGTAATAAAAAAAAATAAGAGACCGATGGGGCGATCTCTTATTTAATTACTAACTACTAACCTAAACATACAAACTTATGAAAAAAAACTGTGTCTTCTATCTGTTTTCTACTTTGCAAAGATAGGGGGTATTCCCATATTCGATAGTTAATAGATCGTTAATCTTTTCTGTAAGGAGATTTAAATCCTGATGAAGATGTGGGACGAGATAAAACTTCGGGAATCAAAGTTTCAAGTAAAAATCTCTGGTTAAGTTTGCGTAACTCTCGTGAAGTGTATGTCTCTCTATTTCAAGAATTATTGAATCTTCTACGAGGTATTTTTTAACTTTCGAGAGTTCAATGAGTTGACGTTTAGGTGCCTTGTCGGGTGTGGGGTAAACTGTTGATAATTTGTTAACAAACCATTTTTTGCCTTGGGTTAATTCTATAAAATGTTTGGCTTCGTTAACAGGTAGTATGACACAAAGTTTACCTCCCGGTAATAATAAATTGTCGCTAACTTGGAGGATGTCCTCGTGTGATAATGTTTCGCAATGCCGGGCTAGGGTGCGGTTAAGTTCCGGATTTTTAGTTGAATTAATGAAGAAAGGCGGGTTACAAATAATGATGTCGTATTTGTACGTGGGGGTAAATGCTTGCACTTCGCCTTGAAAAAGATGGATGCGTTCTCGCCAGGGGGAATTATTGGCATTCTCCCGAGCCTGTTCAAAAGCCGCCGGATCAATTTCAATAGCATCAATGATTAATTCGAGATTGCGTTGTGCAGCCATGATGGCCATAAGCCCCGTGCCTGTACCAATATCAAGCAAACGTCGTGCATGGGTTAAATCTGCCCAAGATCCAAGAAGGACACCATCCGTGCCGACTTTCATGGCACATTTTTCTTGTCGAATGGTGAATTGTTTGAATTGGAAGTAGTCGTTTGCCATGCTGGATAATAGGTTTGTAAAGTTTGAAAGTTTATAAACCTTATAAACTTTCAAACTTTATAAACTTACTCTTCTTTCTTTTCTTCTTCCGGCTCGTCGAAGTTCAGAAGGTTTTTGTCTAATAATAAATTATACCATTGGATCATTTTTCGCATGTCTGAAACATAAACGCGATCCGCATCATATTCCGGGATGACAGATTCAATATAGTTCGTGATCGCTGCGGATGATTCTTTGTGATTGATGGCCGGTTTGCCCTCTTCTTTTTCATACATACGTTTGAACACTGTTTTCAGAGGCATGTCTTCATCTTCCGTGTAAATTGAAATATCTTCGAGGGCGATAATTTTAGCATTAGAATATGCAGGAAAGCGTTTCCCGTCAAGTAATGATTCTACAATCAAGGCATTTGCGGTGTTATTGATTAATTTGAATAACCCGGGTTTTCCTGATATGGATAAAATTTCTTTCAACATATTGCTTTCTTTTTGTGTTTTGTTATTGGTGGGCAAAAGTACGAATCAATGTTTAAAAGTAAAAGCAATGAAATATTTATTTTTTTTATTTCAATCCTTCTTGTCCGGCTAATTGATTCCCCGTTGTTTTTTGATTTTCTCGTAAGCCTCGTTGATAGCCATGAATTTCTTCTCGGCAGCCTTGCGAATATCTTCTCCCATGTACCCTACTTTGTCCGGGTGGTTTTCGATGGCCATTTTCCGATAGGCTTTTTTTACTTCTTCGTCGGTAGCGGTGGAGCTAATGCCTAAAATACTGTAAGCAGAGTTCAAATCGTCATAGTACATGGCTTTGATTGACTGGTACGTGGTAGAATCGATTCCCAATAAATTGGCTATTTTGTCCAACAGAGAAATCTCGTATTTACATACCATCCCGTCTGCCTTGGCTAGTCCGAATAGGAAATATAATAGTTGAGTGCGGGAATAGACGTTCATGTTCATGCGGATTTGGGTACAAACTTGTTCCACCTCAATGTCTTTGTTTAATAGATCCTTGATGATTGCCAAGGCTTCACGTTCTCCTTCCTGACCGAAATTGTCCCGGAAGAACTTTTTCACGTAATCCAATTCATTCCGGGTTACTTTTCCATCGGCTTTCATCAAGGCTGTTGCTAGAACAACAAGACTTAGCAGGAAATCTCCTCTTCCCGTGGGACGAGTACCCGGATCATTCCCCGGGCCGGATGTTACAACTGTTGCGGTGTCGAACGTGGAACCGATGAAATAACCGAACAAGGCGCCTATGGGACCTCCCATGACAAAACCTAAACCTGCTCCTATCCATTTACCGTATTTTGCCATATTATACTTGTTTTGAATGAATATTGTTTAGTTGATGAATGATGGAAAGGATTTGTTTTATCACTTTGTCATCATTGTTGTTATAAATTACGAAATCCGATTTTGTTTGTTTTATTTCATCGGGCATTTGATTGTTAACGCGTTCAATCACTTTTTCCCGTGTAGTAGAATCTCTTGAGATCACTCGTTCCACGCGGGTTTCCAAGTCTGTTGTGATAAGAATGATGTAATCGAAGAGGTTTTCGAGTTTTGCTTCAAACAGAATAGCCGATTCGAAGAATAAAAGCGGGCGTCGTTGTGCCGAACACCACTCCATGAAATCTCGTGTTACGGCAGGATGAACAATGCCATTTACTTGCTTGATAGCTTCTTTATCATTAAATATGATACCTGCTAGCCGTTTTTTATCCAGGTTCCCGTCGGGCTGGTAAATATCTTTACCGAACAGTTCGATTAAATGTTTTTTGATTTCTTCATCCCGGTTGATTAGCTCGGATGCTTTGAAATCGCTAATATACACGGGGTATCCTAATGTTGCGATAATTTTAGCTATCGTGGATTTTCCGCTTCCGATGCCTCCTGTCAAACCAATCTTTAGCATGGGATTATTTTTTCTTTTCGATAAGATACTCAACTGTTTCCGGGGTGAATACCAGGTCTTTTATGTGACGAGGGGATCGCTCGATTTCGATTTTCAAGGATGCCGGGTTGGTCTTGATTTGGTTATAATCCACGTAGAAAGAGAAACTGGTATCAGATACTACTTCATAGCGGCTTAATCCCACGTCAAATGTCACGTCTATCGAGTGAGGAAACAGACGGATCAAGAGTGAGTCCGGTAGATTTTTAACAACGAGGGGGACTGTTTTTTTCGATTCCGTGAATCGCTCCACTTCAATTTTGACTTTCGCATCGTTCTCGTTGATTTGAGTCCCGTAAATTTCTTCAAACGAGACGGTTTTGGTTACCTCTTTAGAGAGGTTTTTTAAGGAAATAGGTTCTGTGTACACCGCTTTTAGCGTGTCAAGAATAGAGACCGGTCCACTGATGGCCACGTGATTGGGAGTAACAGAAATATCGTTTTTCAGCATGTACTGTCGTTTCAACGTGTACTCGACCCGGGGAATAACCGGAACTCTTTTACTTTCGAACCGGGAGAACTTAAACGTGATGCTTTCCGGTTTAATAGATATCAGCTGTATGTCCGTGTTCAGCTGGGTGCTGATGCGGTCTTTTATCTCAGACGTGTTTATCGTGTATTCCAGCAGGTCTTTTTTATCTAGCAACGAACTTACATTGAGTACGATCGGTAAAAAAGAGGTGCTGATGCTGTAACGCAATAGGGCGAAACCGTGAGCCTTTATCGCTAGGGTCATTTCTTTGGGCGGCTCGGAAACGAGCAGTTTTCCCTTGGGAAGTTCCGTGTATTTTATCGGGTAAGTAATTTCCGTGGTGTACTCTTTGTTCAGTGCGTTTAAAAACCACAAGACGGTTGCGATGATAACGCAGATTCCGTACGTGACCACGTTACGTTTGATGTGCAGTTCATGGGATGCACCAAAATAACCGAGTATTTTACCGATAAAACCACGCATATGCTGGAAAGGTTACAAGTTTCAGGTTACAAGTTGCGAGTTACGAAAGACAAAACTTGTAACTGGCGAACTTGTAACCTGTAACTAAAATTATTTGCTAGCCGGAACGTCCGTCATGTCTTTCACGATGGCTTCCTTGCTTACTTTTAATCTGGCTTGACTTTCTACTTCAATGATAACGGTAAAGTCGTTGATCTCGACAATTTTCCCGAAGATACCCCCGGTTGTCATGACTTTGTCGCCTTTCTTCAATTCATCCCGGTATTTTTTCAATTCTTTTTGTCTTTTCATCTGGGGTCTGATCATAAAAAACCAGAATACAACGACAATAAGAATAAGGGGTAAGAATTGCATGAAAGCGTTACCTTGTGTAGCAGTTTGTTGTAATGTTAACATGAAAATTGTGTTCATAAATTTACTTTTTTATTTATTCTTGATATTTGCGATTATTTTTAGTTCAATCACTTTTTCCGGAACGTTTGCAAAGATATTAATTACTTTGTATTGTTTACCATATCTGCCCGAAGAGTTAAATTCAACTTCGATTTTTCCTTCTCCTCCCGGCGGGATCGGTTTTTTGTCATACTTGGGGGTAGTGCAGCCACAACTAGCTTCCACGTTGAGAATGACAAGACTTTTGGTTCCCGTGTTTTTGAAACGAAACGTGTGCGTAACGATTTCTCCTTCTTGCAGGTCGCCAAAGTTGAATGATTTTTGCGGGAATTCAATTTTGGCAATCGTGTTAGAATCATTCACGCTGGTCGGGGTGTTTACTTCCTGTTCGTTTTGTTTTTTACTTTTGCTGTTACATGAGCAGGCGAGCATGATCCCTAAAAAGATGTAAAATAGTCCCTTCAGCATATGCAATATAATTTGACAACGAAAATACGACATAATATTTAAAAAATAAGATGCCTCATGGAATAATTTTTATCCTTGATATATTGCATGGTTTCAATGCCTATATCGAGATGTTGCCGGACGAAATTTTGCGTGACGATTTTGTCTGATTCAGATGTTTTTATGCCATCGGAAATCATGGGCCTGTCTGATATTAAGAGTAAGGCTCCAGTCGGTATACGGTTGGCGAACCCGACGGTGAAAATCGTGGCGGTTTCCATGTCCACGGCTAGCGCTCGTGTTTTGATTAAATATTCTTTGAAATTCTCGTCGAATTCCCATACTCGTCGATTGGTGGTGTACACCACTCCCGTGTAATATTGCCTGTCATGATTCGTAATTATTTTTGAACAGGCTTTCTGAACGCTGAAAGAGGGCAGGGAAGGGACTTCTTTCGGCATGTAGTCGTTGGATGTACCCTCTCCTTTGATGGCGGCAATGGGAAGGATGTAGTCCCCCTCGTGGTGTTTGGCTTTCAGTCCCCCACATTTCCCGATGAACAACACGGCTTCCGGTTCTATGGCAGAAAGTAAGTCCAAAATGGTGGCGGCGTTAGCACTACCCATTCCGAAATTAATCATGGTAATCCCGTCGTGCGAAACGTTGGGCATATTTTTATTCTCCCCGATGATGGGTGCATTGTATTTTTCCGCGAACAAGTCAAGGTAGTAATCAAAGTTGGTCAGGATGATGTGTTTTGAAAAATCTTCCAAGGCCCGTCCGGTGTACCGGGGCAACCAATCTTCCACGATATCTTTTTTTGTTTTCATGTTCATAATATGTCGGTTGGAAAATTTGAGAATGGAATATCTCATTTCCTTTTTTTCGTTATTTATCATTACTTTTGCAGCCTTAAAAGTAAGATATTATTGCCGAATGACAAAAAAAATAGCAATCGAAAATTCTCGTGACATGGTAGAGAAGCTAAAAGAAATTAGGATTGAGGATTATATATATGATCTGCCCGACGAGCGGATTGCCAAGTTCCCCTTGGAAAACCGGGAGGCGTCGAAGTTGTTGATTTATGACGAGGGCAGGATTGACGAGAGGCATTTTTACGAGGTGCCGGAAATTCTTGATACCGGGAAGATGTTGGTGTTTAACAACACGAAGGTGATCTATGCCCGGATTCTTTTTCAGAAGGTCACGGGAGCCGTGATCGAGGTTTTCTGTTTGGAACCTTACCGGCCCTCTGACTACGTGCAGAGCTTTGCCGCTTACGGGAAGTGCGAGTGGAAATGTATGGTCGGAAATTTGAAGAAATGGAAAGAAGGAACGATTTATTGTCATTATCAGTTTGAGGGGAAAGAATATCAGTTGGCTGCGACACTGAAATTTCGCGAAGAGAATGATGTTATCGTGGAATTTACCTGGGATGCTCCGGCCAGTTTTAGTGAAGTGTTGGAATGTTGCGGGCGTATCCCGATCCCGCCTTATTTGAATCGAGAGTCGGAAGAGGATGACAAAATTCGCTATCAAACGGTGTATTCCAAGAATGAGGGATCGGTGGCAGCCCCGACAGCCGGTTTGCATTTCAGTATCCCCGTGTTGAAAGCTTTACGGGAAAAAGGGATAACGATTGAGGAGCTGACCTTGCAGCAGAAAGGGAAATTTCTGACGCAGGATAATTTGCAGGGGATTTTTCTTTTTGGAGAAGACGAACGTTCCCAAAAGGAGTTGGAGATAAATTCTTTATCAAGTCCCAAGCTTTTACAGTATTATCTGGAAGCGGAGAAAAATTGGGAATAAGAAAGTTTGAAATAAAAGCAATCCCCCTATTTTCCTAGGGGGATTTGTGCTATACTGTTACTTTAGAAAAAAGTAGTTTGGAGGAAATGCCATGAATATGGACAGAATACCGGCTTATGAGTTGATTTTAAAGGAAGAAATTTCGGATATTCATTCCGAAGGTTATTTGTTAAAGCATAAAAAAA
>ERZ832522.4057-NODE-4057-length-15109-cov-3.661950_pt1 | contig 15109 bp, 13 predicted proteins | sample MGYA00519951_ERZ832522 | MGnify/ENA primary metagenome ERZ832522 (study PRJEB31850, sample SAMEA3708728) | human gut metagenome | biome: human gut; feature: human-associated habitat; material: faeces | place: China | collected 2014 ... | reverse complement strand
ACGACCTCCTCCGCGTTATAGCCCGGATTCAGCCAATCGGCAGTGGCGTCCGGCGGCAGCAGCACCGGCATACGGGGGTGGATAAACGCGATGCCCGGGGCCGCGTCTCGGGTCAGGATGGTAAACGCCGGGACGATCACGCCGCCATGGTTCTCCAGATGGTAGATGCCTGCCAGATACAGCGTATCAGCGCGTGCAGGGCGAATGGCATATTTCGTCCTCGCCGCGCCGCGCCGCTCCCACTCGAAGTAGTGGCTGGCAGGGATGACGCAGCGTCGCTGGCGCATGCCGTCTTTGAACATGGGCTTCTGCGCAGCGGTTTCTGCGCGGGCGTTGATGATGGGGCGACCGTTGGGGAAGGCGTAGCCCCAGCGCATGGCAAAGGGCTGGACATCCTGCTTCCGGCTGTTCGCCAGCACCGGGACAATATCGGAGGGGAAGATCTCGCCGGAGGTTTTCAGCCCTTCCGGCGTCTTTTTGCGGTTCAGTTCGTCAATCATCCGGCTGAGTTCATCGGACAGGTCATCCTCAGCGATGTAGTAGCGACCACACACAGGTGATTCCTCCTCTCTGGGACCAATGACGATATAACGCTATCTTGGACTTGGGTTTTGCGCAGGACAGAATCGCGTCAGGAGCATTGATTCGCCCATTGCAGCAGCTCAGTCTGACTTGCAGACGGGCTGAACACGCTTCCGTTCAGGAATCTGGCTTCCGGGCAGCTGGACGCAAGCCGCTTGACCGTATCGCCCAGCCCGCTTCCGCCGGACGTTGCAAAGGGAATGATGGTCTTGCCGGACAGGTCATGAGCCTCAAGGAAGGTATTGATGATCCTGGGCGCGACATACCACCATATGGGGAAGCCCAGATAGACCGTGTCATAGTCTGCCATGTTGTCACGGAGCATCTCCATTTCAGGCCGACAGGAAGGATCACGCATCTCAACGGAGCTGCGGGACGCCTGATCCTGCCAGTCCAGATCCTTCTTCGTGTATCGAACCCTGGGGATTATTTCAAACAGATCCGCGCCAATTGCTTCAGCAAGATGCTCAGCCACTTTGGCAGTATGACCACTCGCGGAGAAGTACGCAACAAGTTTCCTACTCATGCACATGCACCTCGTCATACAGTGTGATTCCATGGCATCTATTATAGCAGGTTTTCAGATTCTCTTCCACTATAATGTTCCTCGGAAGCCATCTGTCACAGAGGGTGCAGAGAAGGCATGGTGCAAGGTTTTCTGAGCGATGTTAGAAATGCAAACAGGAATCATTGAATCCGCTAATCCCATCTAAACGACGCCTCTAATGGGGGATGTGGTGAGCCGGGAAGCACGCCCGAAAACAATCCCCGAATAGCCGGAAAAAGCCCTAAAGAACAGTGAAAAACAAGCCGGGCTGTAGGTCTTCTCAGAACGGCTTGCAGCGTCGCACAAAATAATTAGCACGAAAATTCTAATGAAGGAAAAAGCGCGTTAGAAATCGGGCCGAAAAATTAGAAATCTGCTAATGGCTTCTTGAAATAATGAGCAGGAGCACCGGCTCGCATGACATCCAAAAATAGAAAAATCCCGATTCCTGAGTGGAGGGCTGTTAGCAGCCTTTGGGCTCGGAATCGGGGATTTTTCGGTGTTTTTTGGCGCACCCGGCGGGATTCGAACCCACGGCCTACCGCTTAGGAGGCGGTCGCTCTATCCTACTGAGCTACGGGTGCATGTGCCGGAAAACTCAGTATTTTCAAGGGTTTTCCGGCATTTTATTGTTATGGTCTTATTTTCATTTCTGCTAACGAATCGGCCTGTTTTAGGTCTCTCGTGTTAGCAGGATGTTTGCACTGCAAACTATTCTGTGGGGACAAAAAAACCAGCGCTCACATTTCATTAGCAGAAATGTGATAGGCAGAAGGAGATGCGTTCGACGCAAGTCGAACCCTTGACCCACTTTGCAAAACACGCTACGGATTCGGTCGAGCTCTTTCTTAGGAGACGAAAAAAGTGTTCGCCTTCGCTGCCCGCCAATGTGCCGAAAGTGCTTGATATTACTGGGTTTCTAACGATTTCCGGGCGTTCGCATTTCCTCCCCAAAACCCCTCTTTTGCCCTGGTGCGATTAGCAGGAAATTAGCAAATTGACCGAAATCACGTTTTTGAAATACCCTCAATTTACGGGAAAAAAGTTCAGTATTATTAAACTCGATACCATGCTGTAATTCTGTCCATACTCTTGATGATTTCTTCGCCCACTGTAGGCTCTTGCGGTTGTGAAAAGTCATGAGGGTTTGCTTGTGGATTGCGAGACCGTCCGCTTTTCTTTGCATCGTCGTCCGCCAAATTTTGCAGCAATCACGGCTGCTAATCGCGCTGATGGTTAGAAATCCAATAAAACATACTATCTCCGGGGCGATGACCGGTCTCTGGCAGGCATAGCGAAACCCTTTATGTAAAGCCACTTTTCAGCCTGTTTTATCTTTATATGATTTCATCACGCCGTCCGCCGCATATGCGGAAAGCCGAAAATAATGGTTTTTCCAACGGAAGCGGACGGAATTTGCAGAATTATTAGCAATCCTCCTCCAAAATCCATCTTCTAATCAAAAGAAGACGCTGAGAAGTGCTTATTTCAAGCCACTTTTCAGCGTCTTCATCATAAGGTTTTCGTTAGTAGATCGTTCGCTTAGTAAGCATCAGTCAAAGCTGAAGCCTCCGCCTTTGGTCATAATAATGGGGGTGTATTCAACACGGAGAACATTTCCCTCATTAAAAAAACGCGCCGTCCATCCCGTGTAAGCGGGGACAGGCGGCGCATCTATGCTTTCGGGAGCGCGTCAGGCGGGATTAATCGTCGTCGTCATCGTCATCGTCGTCATCGTGATCGTCATCGCGGTCATCATCGTGATTATCGTCGCGATCAGGCTGGCGGTTGTCGTTTGAGGGGGCGGGCTCGCTGCGCTCCACGTCATATTCGAGGACGCTTCCGGTAGCCGCGTCGATCTCGTATTCGTACTCGGTGCTGCTCTTGATGAAGTCGATTTCGTATTTGCGCAGGCCGTCGTCCTTCTCGAGCTTGGCCTTGGTGAAGGACACCTCGGCGGCGGAGAGCCCCGCGTGCTTCAGCGCGATGCTCTTGGCCTGATCCACGCCGATATAGCTGGAGGCGGCGGGCTGAGCGGTGGCGCGCGTCTCAATGCTTCTTTCGCGGATGGCGCCGGTGACCGCGTCGATTTCGTACTCATACTCGGCGGCAGCGGTGACAAATTCGATTTCGTACACCAGCATGCCGTCCTCGCGGTCGAGCTTGGTCTTGGTGAACGTCACGTCGGCGGCGGAGAGAGAAGCGTCGCTCAGCGCGATGGAGCGCGCCTTTTCGCGGGAGATTCCCTGAGCGCTGGCCACGGTTTCGGGGCTCGCGGGCTGCTGGCCGGGGCGCACGGTCTCGTTTTCGGCGAAGTATTCTATGCTCGCGCCGCACACAGTGCCGGAAACCGCGTCCACGTCATAGTCGTATTCGGCCGTCGCGGTGTAAAACTCGATTTCGTAGAGCCGCAGCATATCGTCGGTGTCCAGGCTGATTTCCAGCAGCGTGATGTCCGCTTCAGTCAGCCCCGCGTCGGCGAGCGCCTTGTCCAGCGCCTGCTGCTCGCCGATCACGATGGCGGCCGCGTCCTGATAGGCGGCCATTTCCAGCGTCTTCTGGCTCGTCAGCGCCCAGGCCCTCTTGATGATCGCGCCGTCGGTCGTGCTGATCCAGTATTCGTATTCAAAGCCGTCGCACCGGAATTCGACGTCATAGGCCGTCTGACCGTGCTCGGTTTCAATCTCGGTGGGGAAGAGCAGCGCGCGCTCGCGGGTCGCGCCGGCGGCTTCCAGAGCCAGATTTTCAGCGGCGGTCTGGTCGAAGGCGCTCTGCGCGAAGGCCGTTCCGTTCAGCAGGAGCGTCAGTATGAACGTCAGAGTCAGCAGGGCTTTCAGCGTGGATTTGAGTGTCGTTTTCATTGAAGTCGCCTCCTTGTTTGGTATGGCCTTATGATACAGGACGCAGATGAGATGAAAATGAGAAGCGCTCATTTTTTATAAAATTTTTGCCGTGCGCCGATTCCTCCGAATGCGCAGCCTGCCGTTTTGCTGAAGCGCCGTCAAACAGTGCGCCTTCGAAAGAACAGCCTGACGCGTCAGTTCTCTGAAAAGTGCCCTCAAGCCTGCGGCGCTCCCGCTTTTTGTCCGCAGGCGGCGCTGATTGCCTGCCCGGCGCAAAGAGAGCGGAACCTCCCGCCGGAGAACCCGCTCTCTTCTATATTATATGTCATTGCATGGGGAAGCGGGCGGTGAAGGCGCTGCCCTTGCCCTCCTCGCTCACGACGGTCAGCTCGCCGCCGTGCAGACGCGCGATCTGCCGCGCCATGGCCAGCCCCAGCCCCGCGCCGTCGCCCGATCGTTCGGACGCGCCCTGATAGAGCCGCCGGAAAATTTTTTTCTGCTGATCGGGCGCAATGCCGATGCCGTCGTCCGATACAGTCAGCTCTATCGCGCTGCCTGCACGGTGCAGCGTGACGATGATATGGCCGTTTTCCCGGCCGTAGCGGTAGGCGTTTCCGATGAGGTTGCCGAGCAGTCGCGTGATGAGCGTCTGATCGCCGGTGATGGAAATATCCGGCTCGACGTCTGTAGTGAGGGCGATGTTCTTCTCGCAGATCAGCGCCATGTCCTCGCAGACGGACTCGGTCAGCGCGCTCAGATTGAACGGCTCGCGAGCATAGCGGTCGGTCTTGCGCTCCATGCGCACGAGCTCCAGCATGCCGGAGATCATGCGGTTCATGCGCCGCCCCTGACGATGGATGACGGAGAGCGCCTCGCGGTAGTCCGCGCCGGTTTTCTTGCCGGAAAGCGCGTCCTCGCACTGCGCCATGATGACGGCCATGGGCGTGCGCAGCTCGTGCGACGCGTCCGAGGCGAATTGCCGCTCGGCCTCGAAGGCGTCGTCCAGCCGCTGCATCATGCCGTTGAACGCGCCGGCTAATTGCGCCAGCTCGTCGCTGCCGCCGTCGGGCATGCGCTTTTTCAGGTCGTCGCCGCCGCTGATCTGCGCCGCGGTGAGCGCCATGGCGCGCAGGGGCTTCAGCGCGCGTCGGGCGATCAGCACGCCGCCGGCAATGGCGATGAACGTGAGCGCCAGCAGGCTCCAGACGCAGACGTACACGATGTCGCGCAGCGGCGCGTCGGCCCGCGTTTCGGGCACGGCGCCGCGCAGCCACAGATCGCGAAGGGTGTTCTGCTCGAGGCGGCGATCAAATATATACCAGATTTCTCCGCGCACGCGGACTGTGCGGCACACGCCGTCCTCAAAGGCCAGCATGCCCGCCGCGGCGATGGGGTTTTCGCCGTAGAGCAGAGAGCCGTTTTCGTGATAGAGCGCGGTGATCATGCCGTTCACCTGATCGAGAAAATCGTCGTCGATTTCGAGATAGCCCACGCCGTAGCGGATGTAGTGGTCGGTGCCGCCGTCCTGATTCATCTGCGCGATGCTTCGGTAAAACTCGACCTCGTCCACATTGTCCTCGACGGTGTGTATCAGCTCTGTGCGCAGCTGCTTTTGCAGGACGGAATGGCTCACGAAGAACACCACGATGAATGTCAGCACGGCCATGAGCACGAGCGCGGCGGAAAACCACAGCGTGAGTTTCCATTGGAGCGAGCTTCTCTTCATGGCGTCTCCTCCCGCAGCACATAGCCCATGCCGCGCACAGTGTGGATCAGCTTGCGCTCATGGCCGTCGTCGATCTTTTTGCGCAGATAGCGGATGTACACGTCCACGACGTTCGTGCCGCCCTCGTAATCGAAATTCCAGACGTGATTTTCGATCTTTTCGCGGGAAAGCACGATGCCCTTGTTGTGCATGAAGTATTCCAGTAGCACATATTCCCGGGCGGAAAGCGCAATTTCAGCGCTCCCGCGCTTCACACGCCGCGTGCCGGTGTCCAGCGTCAGATCGCCCGCGACGAGTCTGCTGTCGCCCGCGCCGAACTGGGAACGCGTCAGCACGCGCAGCCGGGCACTCAGCTCCTCCAGCGCGAAGGGCTTCACCAGATAGTCGTTCGCGCCGCTGTCCAGCCCGGCCACGCGGTCGGCGATGGCGTCGCGCGCGGTGAGCAGCAGCACGGGCGTGGTTTTGCCGGCGGCGCGCAGCTTTTTGAGCACGCTCAGCCCGTCCAGATGTGGCATCATGATGTCCAGTATCGCCGCGTCGTAATCGGCGGCCTGAAGATAATCCCAAGCCTGCTGTCCGTCAAGGCAGCTGTCCACGCCATAGCCCTCGGCGACAAGGCGGCGCGTCACGAGGTCGTTTAGATCCCGCTCGTCCTCTGCATAGAGTATTCGCATGATGATTCTCCTTCAGCCTGTGTGATGTTCCGTCATTGTACCGCGCGCGGATGAGAGGAATATTAGAGCGCGATTCCATCGTCGGTCAGGTGTTCTCCAAATTCTTCGAGGTCAACCGCGGCTATCTGAACACCCTCCTGCGCTCGCTGGGCATGGGCGGGCTGTGCCGCATGTGGCTGGCGGATCCCAGCCTGGCGCTGGGCTGCCTGTGCTTTGTCAATATCTGGCAGTGGACGGGCTACAGCATGCTGCTGTACTACGCGGGCATGCTCAACATTGGCAACGACATTTACGAGGCCGCCGAAATCGACGGCGCGAACAAGCTTCAGCAGTTCCTGCGCATCACCTTCCCGCTGCTGCGCGGCACCCATTTCACGGTGTTTATTCTGGGCATGCTCGGCTCGCTGAAGTGCTATGACATCGTCTATGTGCTCACCGACGGCGGGCCGAACTTCGCCACGGAGATGTTCTCCACCTATATCCAGCGGCTGTCCTTCAACCTGTTCAAGCAGGGCGAGGTCTCCACGGTGGTCGTGATCATGTTCGTCATCGCCATGGTCATCACCGCCGCCCAGCTGATGCTGTACTACCGCGGAAATAAGGATAAGGAGCTGGCACGATGAGAAATTCGAAAGCGTATCGCGCCGTCGGCACGCTCATCTGCCTGATTTTCACGGCGTTTTTCATGTTCCCGCTGGCGATCATGCTGGTGCGCTCGTTCTCCAAGGGCGGGCCGTCCAACTACGTCAAGGTCTTCGACAAGTACAACCTGTGGAACAACTTCTCCACCAGCGTGCTGGTGGTGGGGCTGTCGCTGGTGATCGTGGCGCTGGTGGTGTCCTTCGCGGCCTATGCCTTCGCCAAGCTGGAGTTCAGAGGCAAGAAGCTGCTTTACTACATGCTGCTGGGCGGCATGATGGTGCCCGCCGCGGCGACGATCTATCCGCTGTATCAGATCGTGAAGCTGCTGGGGCTGGTCAGCTCCCCGTTTTCGCTGATTCTGCCCTACGCCACGGGCAGCTGCTGCTTCAATCTGATGATCCTGAAGAACTACTACGACGCCATCCCCGACGAGATGATCGAGGCGGCGTCCATCGACGGCGCGAGCAAGCTGCGCTGCTGCGTGACGGTGGTCATGCCCGTGGCCAAGCCCGGACTGGCCGTGGTGCTGATGCAGGCCTTCCTGTCCTGCTGGAACGAGGTGCTCATGGCGCGCATCTTCATTTCCGACACCAAGGTGCAGCCCCTGTCCGTCATCCCCATCCGCTTTGCCCAGACCATCTCCAGCCGCGGCTTTACCCAGGAGGTCATGTACGCGGCTCTGGTGATCTGTCTGGTGCCCATTGTGGTGTTCTACGTCTTCGCCGCGAAATCGCTCATCGCCGGTCTGACCGCCGGCGCGGTGAAGGGCTGAGAAAACGGCCGCCCAACCGGGCGGATCGAGGATATTCCCCACACAATCGCTTTTGAAACGAGGTGCGAACATGGTATTGGACTTTAAAACCTATCGGGACAAGGTGCTCGGCTGCTGGATGGGCAAGAATATCGGCGGCGTGCTGGGCGCGCCCTTCGAGGGCATTCGCCAGTTCAACGACGACGTGGACTTCTACGCCCAGGATCTGACCATAGGCCCGCCGCCGAACGACGATCTGGATCTGCAGATCGCGTGGCTGGCCGCCGTGGAGCGCTATGGCCGCGGCGTCAACGCGTCCATTCTGGGCGACTACTGGCTGAGCTACATCATCCCCAACTGGGTGGAATACGGCATGGGCAAGGCCAATCTGCGCGCGGGCATGGCTCCGCCCATCAGCGCCGCGCTGGACGCGAAGAAGGAGGGCCTGACCTTCCACGAGGCCATCGTGAAGATTCACGAGACCTGCCCCGGAACCTTCGGCGTGCAGAGCATCACCTACGCCGAGGCGAAGAAGCGCAGCGAGGCCATGGACTTCAAAACCGTGGGCGAGCCGGGCATGGACGCGCCGGAAAACGTGGCCTTCGCCATGGCGGCGTGGCTCTATGGCAAGGACTTCGGCGAGCGGCTGGTGCTGTCCAATTCCGCCGGCGAGGACACCGACTGCACCTGCGCGACGCTGGGCGCGATTCTGGGCATCATCGACGGCGCGGAGGGCATCCCCGAGAAGTGGAAGGCCCCGCTGGGCGACAAGATCGTCACCATGTGCATCGACAAGACCTGGGGCGGCGTCTGGGTGCCTCAGACCTGCACGGAGCTGGCCGAGCGCGTGATGCGCGTGACCCCGGGCTTCCTGGGCGCGGAGCTGTGCGACGTGCTCAATCCCGACGGCTACACCATCCGCTGCGCGGACGAGCTGTACTGCCTGAACCAGACGGACTATCAGCCCCGCATGAACGGCTCCGGCAAGGATCATCATTTGCCGGTGCGCGAGCTGGCGCGCCTGGGCAGCAACATCCTGCGCAAGGAGTATCCGGCCTTCGAGGTGCTGGTGAACCTTTAGGGCGATCCCTACTTCAAGCATGGCGAGAACCGCAGGTTCAGCGTCACCGTGCGCAACTGCTTCGAGATGCGCCGCCAGGAGTGGGCGAGGATCACCCTCCATGCGCCCGACGGCGTGGAAATCCTCAGCGGAAAGGAGATCATGCTCCCGCTGAACAACCTCTGGGGCGCGTGCGCAGAGGCGGAATTCGAGTTCAATGCCGACTTCTATCCGTCCGCGAAGCTCGAGCTGCTGGTGGACGTCCAGCTGGAGGGCCGCCATTCCTACGGCGTGGTCAAGGTGGTCATGACCCGAAAGGGATAATAAAAAGGGCAGCGCCGCACAATTCGGCGGCGCATCAGGCGCTGTCTTTTCCGCCGTCTGCATTTGCATCTGACGAAAAAACCATTCGCCTGTCGACCGCCTCATTTCTGCGCTGTTCCCTAAGAGACAAATCAGCCGCCGCACCGAAAAGGCGCGACGGCTTTCGCATGTCCGACTCGACCGGAGTGACTCAGGCGCGGCCTGCCTTTTTGCTGACCACGTTGATCGGCGATCCTTCCACAAAGGCCCGCAGATTGTCCTCCGCGATATGCATCAGGCGCGTCCGGGCTTCCTTCGCCGCCCAGCTGATGTGGGGCGTAATCAGGCAGCGGGGCGCCTTCAGCAGCGGATTGTCTCCGCGAATCGGCTCCACGGAAACCACGTCCAGGCCCGCCGCGAAGACCTTGCCGTCGGCCAGCGCCTGGGCGAGATCCTCTTCCACAATCAGCGGCCCGCGGCCGTTGTTCAGAATGATTACGCCGTCCTTCATTCTGGCGATGGTGTCGCGGCTGATGATGCCCTGGGTGGCGGGGGTCAGCGGACAGTGCAGCGTAATCACGTCCGACTGGGCGAGCAGCTCGTCCAGCGTCACGTATTGGCCGAGCTTGCGGCCCTCCTCCGTCTCCTGGCCGGCGTTATAGGCGAGAATGCGCATGCCCATGGCCGCGGCGATGCGCGCCGTGGCGCGTCCGATGCGGCCAAAGCCGATCACGCCCAGGGTCTTGCCCGTCAGTTCGATCTGCGGTGTGTCCCAGAAGCAGAAATCCGGGCAGTTTTCCCAGCGGCCCTCGTGTACGGCCTGACTGTGGTGCGCCACGCCGCGGCAGATTTCCATCAGCATCGCAATGGCAAACTGGGCCACCGCGTCCGTTCCATAGGAGGGAATGTTGCACACCGTCACGTCGTGGTCGTCCGCGGCGGCGACGTCGACGATGTTGTAGCCGGTGGCCAGCACGCCGACGAACCGCATCGACGGACAGCGCTCAAAGACCGTGCGGCGCAGGGGAGTCTTGTTGGTGTAGACGATTTCTGCGTCGCCGATGCGCCGCACGATCTCGTCGTCGTCGTTCAGAGGCGTGCGATCGTACACCGTCAGCTCGCCAAAGGCTTCCAGACCGCTCCAGCTCAGATCTCCGGGATTCTCCGTGTATCCATCCAAGATTACGATTTTCATAAATTGCATCTACCTCTCGTCGATTTCGAAAAGGTTATTCCGCCAGCGCCCAGGCGCGGTTCACAACGCGCTTCGTGCCGGCCAGTACCAGCTCTTCGTCCTCGTCCTTCCAGGGCTTTACCTCAAAGGACAGCACGTAGGGTGCGGCAGCGTTCAGGAAGCCCTCCTGCCTGAGTACCTGGAAGAAATCCACCAGCTCGGGCGTGTCGTTGGCGCTCTCGGGGAAGCCGAAGCGGGGATGCAGATCGCCGTAAGCCTCGCAGCCCGGATGCACCACGGCGTTGCCGATGTGGAAATGGGTGATGTACGGGCGCAGCGTTTGAATGACGAATTTGGAGGTCTCATAGGTGGTGGGGAAGTGGCTCAGATCCACCATGAGGCCGAAATTGCTGCAATAGCTGCGCACGTCGGCGGCAAAGCGGGCGGCCAGCGGCGCGGGGCCGATCAGCGCGGCCTTGTCCATGTCGTAGTCAAAGACCTCCATCTCCACGATCATGCCCTTCTTCGCCGCATGGGCGCAGACGGCGCGAGTGGTCTTCAGCAGCTGGGCATAGTGCTCCGCCTTGTGTTCCTCAGTCCATTTTCCGGCCAGGAAGGCGATGCCGCGCGCGCCCAGATATTCCGCCTCGTCCACGGCGGAGATCAGCACCTGCTCCGCGCGCAGACGGCCGTCCTCGTCCAGATCGTTGGGGTTCAGACCGCTGCCCAGCAGCATGGGCTGCGCGCCAAAGCAGACCCGCATGTGTGCCTGCTCCAGCATCTCCTTTGCCCTCCGGCGCTCGTCGTCGTTCGCAAAATGGCTGATTTCGATGGCGTCAAAGAAATCGTCCGACGCGATGCGCTGAATTGCGTCCAATACGTTTTTTCGCGGAAAGCTCATCCACTGAATTGTGCCCATTTGGAAATACTTGTGAATTGATTCTACCATTCCCGTCTGCCTCCTGACAATTTTTAATGGATATGGTTGCATGCGCAGCGAATGCTGCGCGATTGCGCGATTTACCGGCGCCTTTGCGCCGCGAGCACCGTGCGGACGACGGATTCCGCCGTTCGCTCCAGCAGCTCCTCCGCCCGGGCGGACGATTCCTGCAGCGTGATGGGGCCGTCTGCGATGGCGTAGAGGCCGTCCACGCCGTGCTGATACAGCGCCTGCGCGTCCGCGCTCACGCCGCCGGAGAACACACAGACCGGAATGTCGCCCTGCCGCTTTGCCGTCTCCGCCACGCCCATGGGTACCTTGCCGAACAGCGTCTGACCGTCCGTTCGGCCCTCGCCCGTGATGACCAGATCGGCGTTTTGAACCTGTCCGGCGAAGTCCTGCAGCTCGAGTACCACGTCGATGCCCCGCCGGAATTGGGCGTTCATAAAGGCGTACAGCGCCGCGCCCAGACCGCCGGCGGCTCCGGCACCCGGGCGATTGGCCACGTCCGCGCCGAGCTGCGCGCGCAGCGTCTCGGCGTAGTGGAGAAGCGCCCGATCCAGCCGCTCCGCCATCTCTGGCGTTGCGCCCTTCTGCGGGCCATATACCCGCGAGGCCCCCTGCGGGCCGCACAGCAAGTTCTGCACATCGCTGGCCACCGTTACGCGGCAGTCCGCCAGCCGGGGATCCATGCCCGAGACGTCCACGACGCACAGCCTTTCCAGCGCCGCGCCGCCGAAGGGAAGCTCTCTTCCCGCCGCGTCCCTGAGCGACACGCCCAGCGCCTGCGCCATGCCCGCGCCGCCGTCGTTTGTGGCGGAGCCGCCCAGACCGATGAGGAATTCCCGGCATCCCGCATCCAGCGCCGCGCGCACCAGCTCGCCGGTGCCGTAGGTGGTGGCGAGTTCGGGGCTGCGCGTCTCCGGCTTCGTCAGCGCCAGCCCGGAGGCGGCGCTCATCTCGATAATCGCGACGCCGTCGTTCAAAATGGCGAAGCCGCTCGGCACGCGATCGCCCATCGGCCCCGTCGCCTCGCAGGCCGTCCATTTGCCGCGCCCCGTGTAGAGGAAGGCTTCGAGCATGCCGTCCCCGCCGTCCGAAACCGGCAGGTTTATCGCTTCGATCGTCGGATCCGCCCGCAGAATTCCCCGGCATACCGCCGCGCCCGCGACGGCCGCCGAGCAGCAGCCCTTGTAGGAATCCATGGCTACAACAATTTTCATCTTATCTCCCGCTCCGCTGATTTCAATAAATAAAATGCGATTCCATATATCAGAGTATAGCATATTTCGCCCGGAATTGCAATATATTTTGTAGAAACAAACGCCGCCCGCGCGGCTGTTTTTGAAAGAAGTATCTTTTCACTCTGCCGTTTTTATGTTAATTATCAGAATTTTCCTGCAAATTGCGTGCAAATCGCGAATTTATATGCTATAATGTAAAATGATTTTCTAAATTGGGGAGGCAGCAACATTGGCACAGAAAATGTCCAAAACAAATCAATCCGTGGAAAAAACCATGCGCATCGTCGAGATTCTCGCGAGGGCCAATTCTCCGATGCGACTTTCGGATATCGCGCGCGATGCTGAGATGCCCGCCAGCACGACGCTTCGAATGGTCAACACCCTCGTCGAGTGCGGTTACGCCTACCAGGAGGAGAACGGTTCTCAGGGCTACGGACTGACCATGCGATTTTTCAAGATCGGACAGCAGGTCGCCAGCCATTTCAGCATTCGCGATCTGGCCCATCCCTATCTGGTCTCGCTGGCGCAGGAGGCGGGCGAGTCCTGCTGTCTCGCCATTCTGGACCACGACGAGGTTCGCTATCTCGATGTCGTGGAGAGCGCGAAGAACCACGTCATGATTCGCCAGCGCGTCGGCGGCTCCGCGCCGCTGCACTGTACCGGAAGCGGCAAGCTGTTCCTCTGCCAGTATCCGCCGGAGAAGCTGGCGGCCTTCGCCAGCAAGGGGCTGCGCCGCCTTACGCCGCATACCCTCACCAGCACCGAGGAGCTGGAGTATGAGCTGCGGGTTACGCGCGAGCGCGGCTATGCCGTCGACAACGAGGAGTGCGAAATCGGCATGTCCTGCCTGGCCGAGCCCATTTACGACATCAATCACAAGATCATCGCGGCGATTTCCCTGTCCGGCCCGATCTCCCGCATGACCAACATGCGCATCGATCTGGAGTTGATTCCCAGCCTGCGCCGGGCCACCAAGCTGATTACGGAAAAGATCAACGGCTTTTCGATGGAATAATCGCTTCTTATTTCACCATATTTTTTCTGCGGCAATCGGAAAATCCGATTGCTGTTTTTTTCTGCGCTTTACTCCAAAAAACATTGATTTTTAGAAAGAAGCATGATAGAATAATGGCAAATGAAACCTGATTTCATTATATAAAAAGGAGGATTCTCATGAAGATCAATCTGGTGGGCGAATGCTTTGAAATGACGGACAATACGCGCATTGCGGAGCTGCCGCAGGTTCCCGAGGCCAAGGGCTTTGACGAGGTGGTCTGCGCGGCGCTGGATCATCCGCTGGATCTACAGCCTCTGGCGCAGTGGGATCTGCGCGGCAAGCGCGTGGCGATCATGGTGGACGACTGGGGACGCCCCACGCCCTGCGGCGATTTCCTGCCCAGCGTGCTCGATCGCCTGAACGCCGCCGGCGCGGCGGACGATCACATCACCATCGTCACCGCCAGCGGAATGCACGATCCCATGGACGACGACCGCATGATCGCCAAGGTCGGCCTCGAGGCCTTCCGGCGCGTGCGCTGCATCTCTCACGACGGCGGAAACGAATCCATGCTGGCCTTCTGCGGCGTCACGCCCATGGGCACGCCCGTCTGGGTCAACCGCTACGTCGCCGAGGCGGATTTCAAGATGGCCTTCGGTCGCATCTATCCCCACAGCACCTATGGCTATGAGGGCGGCTATAAGATGATCGTCCCGGGCGTCGCTTCCTTTGAGACGATCGTCCGCGACCATTCGCTGAACTATTCCAGCTTCTCCGACTACGGCATCGTCAGGGACAATCCCAGTCGCGGCGAGGCGGACGCGGTCGGCCGTCTGGTCGGCATCGACTTCCTCGTCAACTATGTCATGAACTGGAGCGCTCAGCCGGTCATCGCCTACGGCGGAACCGTGGAGCGCGTGTTCGCGGCCGGCGTGGGCTATGGTCAGCACCATGTATGGGCGGCGACCTCCGGCAAGCCCGCCGACATCACCATCACCTGCCACAAGGAGCTGGGCGACCTTTCGCTGTCCAACAATCCCAGCTATTACGTCGGTCTGGCCAAGACCGTCACCCGCCCCGGCGGAATCGTCATCTCCACCATGCAGTATCAGCCGCAGAAGTGCGAGCTGATTATGGGCATGGATCTGATGAACATGCCCATCGGCGAGGTCATTCGCCTGCACGAAAAGCGCGACTGGAATCTGACCCGCCGCCAGATTCAGCACGTGATAAAGTCCATCCGCGGCGTTTACTACTTCCGCAGGGAGTTCGAGCTTAGGCCGCAGCGGCTGTTCCTCGTCTCTCAGGACTATCCCCAGGCGCTTCTGGAGAAGTGGAACGCCCGCCAGTTCCCCACCGTCGAAGCCGCCTATCGCGCCGCGCTGGAGGAGCTGGGTCAGGACGCCTACACCTTCGTCATCAAGGATCCCGTTCATACGCTGCCCATCGTGGATTACGATTTCGACGAGGAATGAGGAGAGAGCCTTGCCTCGCTATGCTGAAATCTGCAGCTGCGACGTGCTGGTCTGCGGCGCCGGCCCTGCGGGGCTGGGCGCCGCCATGGCGGCGCGACGCATGGGTGCGGACGTGGTGCTGCTGGAGCGCGCCGCGCTTCCCGGTGGCACT
>ERZ832522.4033-NODE-4033-length-15216-cov-14.940373_pt1 | contig 15216 bp, 16 predicted proteins | sample MGYA00519951_ERZ832522 | MGnify/ENA primary metagenome ERZ832522 (study PRJEB31850, sample SAMEA3708728) | human gut metagenome | biome: human gut; feature: human-associated habitat; material: faeces | place: China | collected 2014 ... | reverse complement strand
GCGTGAAGAACGCCACCCTCATGTGGCCGGTGCGGATCGCCGCGGCCGGCAAACTGGTGACCCCCGGCGGCGCCGTGGAAATCTGCCACATCCTTGGTAAGGATGAGACCCTGCGCCGCCTGCGGCTGGGCCTGGACAAGCTCCGGGCATGAAGCGGTTTCTGGCGGCCCAGTTCGCCCCGGTGCTCCGGGCCTGGCGGAACGGATATGAGGCCGAGGTCCGGCGCGCCGCCATCGCCTTTTTCCTGCTGGTCTTCCTGGCCTTCGGCGTGTGTCTGGCGGTGCCGGAGCTGCGGCTCGGCTTTTCCGCCTATCTCCAGCACCTGTTCCAGGGCATGGACCTGACGGACGGGGCCGGGAACCTCTCCCCGCTTCTGCTGCTGGCCAACAATCTGCGGGCCTGTGCCGTCACCATGCTCTATGGGCTGATCCCCTTTGTGCGTCTCCCGGCCCTGGCGCTGGGCGTGAACGCGGTGCTGCTGGGCGGCCTCGCCGCCTGCTATGCCGCCACGGACACCACCATGCTGCTGTATGCCGCCAGCCTGCTGCCCCACGGGATTTTCGAGCTGCCCGCCTTGATCCTGGCCTTTTCCATGGGGCTGTACATCTGCGGGCACCTGACCCGCCGCTGCCGCCGCGATCCGGCCGCCCTTCCTCTGGGCGCGTGCCTGGGGCTGGCGGCCCGGCTGCTGGTCTTCCTTCTGCTGCCGCTGCTGATCCTGGCGGCGCTGACGGAGGCCTACGTGACGCCCCTCGCCGCGGGGCTGTTCCTCTGAATCACAATCCACAGAAAGGATGCATTTCCGACTATGAGTAAAACCACCATCCCCTCCGGCTACCGGATGCCCCTCAGCAACAACGAGCTCCAGCGGGCCATCGAGCTGATCCACCAGGAGTTTCAGCACAGCCTTTGTGTGCGCCTGAACCTGCACCGGGTCTCCGCCCCCCTGTTCGTGGACGGCCGCACCGGCCTGAACGATGACCTGAACGGCGTGGAGCGCCCTGTCTCCTTTGACATCCCCGATGTGGGCACCGACGGTCAGGTGGTCCACTCCCTGGCCAAGTGGAAGCGCCTGGCCCTGAAGCGGTACGAGTTCCCCGAGGGAACAGGCCTCTACACCAACATGAACGCCATCCGGCGGGACGAGGAGGTGGACAACCTCCACTCCATCTATGTGGACCAGTGGGACTGGGAGAAGCACATCTCTCCCAGAGACCGGAACCTGCTGTACCTGAAGGAGACAGTGCGCGACATCGTGGGCGCCATCTGCGACACCTCCGCTGCCCTGCGCAACACCTTCCCTGCCCTGACCTTCAAGCCGGACCGGGACGTGTACTTCATCACCACCCAGGAGCTGGAGGACCGCTATCCCGACCTGACGCCCAACGAGCGGGAAGTGGAGATCTGCCGCAAGCACCACACCGTGTTTCTGATGCAGATCGGCAAGACCCTGGCCTCCGGCAAGCGCCATGACGGCCGCGCTCCCGACTACGACGATTGGGAGCTGAACGGCGATATCCTCATGTGGAACCCCATTCTGGAGCGGAGCTTCGAGCTGTCCTCCATGGGCATCCGGGTGGACGCCGCGGCTCTGGACCGCCAGCTGACTGCCGCGAACTGCAACCAGCGCCGGGAGCTGCCCTTCCACAAGATGCTGCTGAACGGCGAGTTGCCACAGACCATCGGCGGCGGCATCGGCCAGAGCCGTCTCTGCATGCTGATGATCGGCAACTGCCACATTGGCGAGGTTCAGGCCAGCATCTGGGACGCCGAGACCATGAAAAAATGCGAGGAAGCCGGGATCATCCTGCTGTAAATACGCAAAAGCAGTCCCGCGGCATTTTTGCCGCGGGACTGCTTGATGTCCTCATTCCAAAATGAACCCCCGTCTCCGCGAGAAGCGGAGACGGGGGTTTTCGCTTATTCTTCGGCTGCGATGTCGGCAGCGATCAGGTCCGCCAGATCCTCCAGCTTCCGGTACTGCTCCTCCTTCACGGCGGAGCGGATGGTGATGGGCGGCGCGATCTGCTCCATGCCCTTCATCTCCTCCAGATGCTTGGCCATGAGCCGGGCGGCGGCAGGGCCCCAACTGCCGTTTTCAATGAGGGCCACGGTGCGGTTCTGGAGTGCGTGGGCCTTCAGTTCCAGCAGCAGCGTCTCCATGGGGGTGTAGATGCCGCCGTTGTAGGTGGCGCTGGCAAACACCAGATGGCTGCACTGGAACGCGGCGCTGACCTGCTCGGATACGTCGGTGTGGGACACGTCGAAGATCCGCACGTGCCGCACGCCCTTTTCCGCCAGACGGGAGGCCAGGATCTCGCAGGCGTTTTCCGTGTGGCCGTAGATGGAGCCGCAGAAAATAGCGGCTGTCCACGCCTCCGGCGTGTAGGTGCTCCAGCGCTTGTACTTCTCAAGGAACCAGCCGATGTTCTCCCGCCAGATGGGACCGTGGAGGGGGCAGAGGTACTGAATATCCAGTCCCGCCGCCTTTTTCAGCACGTTCTGCACCGGCGTGCCGTATTTGCCCACGATGTTGGTGTAATACCGGCGGGCGTCGTCCAGCCACTCCTGCTCGAAATTCACCTCGTCGGCGAAGATGTTGCCGTCCATAGCGCCGAAAGTGCCGAAGGCGTCGGCGCTGAACAGGGCCTTCTCCGTGGTATCATAGGTCATCATGACCTCCGGCCAGTGGACCAGCGGGGCCATGACAAAGGTCAGCTCGTGGCGGCCCAGAGACAGGGTATCCCCCTCCTTCACCGCCTGGAAGCGGCCCTCCACCTCCATGGGGAAGAACTGCTTGATCATGGGCAGGGTCTTGGCGTTGCCGATGACGGTGGCCTCCGGGTAGCGGCTCAGGACCGTTCCCAGCGTGGCGGCGTGATCCGGCTCCATGTGGTTGACGATCACATAATTCAGAGGCTTGCCCTGCAGGGCGTGTTCCAGATTCTCAAAGAACCGCTCCGCGATGGCCTGATCCACCGTATCCAGCAGGGCCGTCTTTTCATCCTGGATCAGATAGGCGTTGTAGGAGACGCCCCGGGGGATGGGATATACATTTTCAAACAGGGCCAGCCGGCGGTCCGAGCCGCCCAGCCAGATCAGATCAGATGTGATTTTCTTCGTGCAATACATAGCTGAAATTCTCCTTTTGATTTATATTTCCGTTGGGTAAATGACTTGTCGAACAAAAAGACACACGGACTGGAAGCCGTGTGCCCTTCGGAAAGGGCCGTCAGTCGCCCCAGATGACATTGGTAATGGTACCGTCAGAAAATTCGATATACTCGCTCTTGAGGATATAATCGGTCTTGCCGATGCGGACCTCCTGATCGCCCACTTTGGTGGTCATGACCTCGGCGGTAGGGGTGGTGGTGGTCACGGTGAAGATCAACGTCACATGGTCCGGGTCCGTGACCCAGTTTCCATTGGCATCCAGCACCTGATAGGTCTCCTTCTCCACGGCCTCGATCTGGCCGCCCACCAGCGCACCGGAGGCCATCAGCGGAGACGGCAGATGGGCCTGACAGTTTTCATACAGTTCCGGGGCCACGCCCTCCACCTTCACCTGATAGGTGACTTTTGTCTGGGGCCGGTCATAGCTGATGCTGTCCCCGTTTTTTCCGATGAATTTCCAGGCCGCCAGTGCCAGCACCGCCACGATCAGCACAATGGCGATGAGGTCGATGATATTCAGCTTTCCGATGCGTTTTGCTTTCTGTTCCATGATTTCCTCCGTAACGGGCTTGGCCCGATTTTTCCTTGGTAGACATTTCGCGTTCTCTATTGTATAATATTTTCCGCTATTTCACAAGGATTTTTTTGGAGGCGCTTTTATGAAGGTCATCCATCTCATCAGCGGCGGCGATTCCGGCGGGGCCAAGACCCATGTGCTGAGTCTGCTGCAAAATCTGAACAAAACCATCACCGCCCAGCTGGTCTGCTTCCGGGACGGCCCCTTTGCCGAGGAGGCCCGGGCCATGGGGATCCCCACCATGATCTGCGGCGGGAACAACATTCCCCATCTGCGGCGGGAGCTGGCGGACTATATCCGGGAGGGAGGGTATCAGCTGATCCACTGCCACGGCAGCCGGGCCAATATGATCGGGGCGCTGCTGCGAAAGCCCACGGGCCTGCCGGTGGTGTCCACCGTCCACAGTGACTACAAGCTGGACTACATGGGCCGCCCCTTCGCCCGGCTCACCTTCGGGGCCATCAATGCCTGGGCGCTCCGGCATCTGGACTACCGCATCGGTGTGTCCGACGCCATGGTGGACCTGCTCATCGACCGGGGCTTTCCCCCCGACCGGTTCTACGCCATCTACAACGGCATCGACTTCACCCCTGCGCCGTCTCAGGGGGACCGGCTGGCCTATCTCCGGGGACTGGGGGCCGACGTGGAGGAAAACAGCGTGGTGGTGGGCATCGCCGCCCGGCTGAACCCCGTCAAGGATATGTCCACCCTGATCCGGGGCTTTGCGGAAGGACACAAGTCCTGCCCCCGGCTGCGGCTGGTCATCGCCGGGGACGGCGAGGAACGGCAGAAGCTGGAGGATCTGGCAAAGGAACTGGGCGTGGAAAAGGAGGTCACCTTCGCCGGCTGGATCAGCGGCGGTATGGATCGGTTCTATTCCGCGCTGGATGTCAACGCCCTGACCTCCCTCTCTGAGACCTTCCCCTATGCCCTGACGGAGGGCGCCCGCTTCCACCTGGCTACCGTGGCCACCGCCGTGGGCGGCATCCCCTATCTCATCGATCAGGATGTAAACGGATACCTCTTTACCCCCGGCGACTGGCAGACGTTAGGGCGCTATCTGGCCGCGCTGGGCAACGGGGACGCTCTGCGTCGGGAGATGGGCGAGAAGCTCTATGAAAAAGCCTCCGCCAAGTTCTCCATCCAAAGCACTGTGGACACCCAGCTACACATTTATGAGGAAATCATCCGCCGCCACAACCGTCCCAAACGGGACCGGGACGGCGTGGTGATCTGCGGTGCTTACGGCCGGGGCAACGCCGGCGACGACGCCATTTTGGAGGCCATTTTGCAGGAGATGCGCGCCATCGACCCAGATATGCCCATCACCGTTCTCACCAAGGACCCCAAGGCCACCCGCCTGACCTACCGGGTGCGGACGGCGGGACGGATGGACGTGGGCACCTGGAAAAAGGCCATGCGCCATGCGGGGCTGTATATCAACGGCGGCGGCAGCCTCATTCAGGACGTCACCTCCCGTCGGTCCCTGTGGTTCTATCTCCATAACATTCAGGCTGCCCACAAAGCCGGCTGCAAGGTGCAGATGTACGGCTGCGGCATCGGTCCTGTTCTCCGGGAACAGCACCGGAAGCTGGCGGCCAGCGTGCTGAACGCCAGCGTAGACGTCATCACCCTCCGGGAGCCGGACTCCCTGAAGGAATTGCAGTCCATGGGCGTGACGAAACCGGAGATCCTCCTGACGGCGGACCCGGCCCTGACCCTCCCCGCCGCCAGCGAGGACGAGATCGACAGTGTTCTGCTGCGGGCGGGCATCCCGACCCACGGGAAGTACCTGTGCTTCGCTCTGCGGAATTGGAAGGGCTTTGAGGACAAGGCCCCCCTGTTCGCGCAGGCGGCGAAATACGCCTACGAGACCTACAGTCTGACGCCGGTGTTCGCCGCCGTGGAAAAGCATCTGGACCCGGTTGCCGGTCGGCTGGCCGCGGCAGGGCTGGACATCCCCCACTATTTTCTGGATGATGCTGGCAGCGCCGGGACCATCATCGGCGCGCTTTCCCGGATGCAGGCCGTGGTGTCCATGCGGCTCCACGCGCTGATCTTCGCCGCCGGACAGGGCATCCCTCTGGCGGGCGTGGTGTATGACCCAAAGGTCTCCGCCTTCCTGCGGTATATCGGTCAGGAGAACTTCCTGGATCTGGATGCTCTGACGGCGGATGCCCTCAAGGCCATGATCGACTGCATGGTCAGCTCCCCTATCTCCCCGGAGGCCCAGGCCGCCGCCGTGCAGAAGCTGCGGCAGATCGAACAGGTCAATGTGGACACGGCCCGCCGCCTGCTTGAGAAATAAGCTTTGCCTGTAAAGCAGTTTTATATCACACACTATGCAACACAAGGATGGCCAGACCTTACGAGGTCTGGCCATCCTTCTGCTTTCCATACAAGGTCTGCTGGACGGTGATGGTGGTCAATGTGCCGGTAAGCTGCACCAGCACCGCCGTCAGCAGCGCCAGCTCATCCTCGCTCAGATTCTGGGCGATGGCAACGGCAAGGGTGTTCACCGCTGTGGTAAAGGCCAGCGGATCAAAGTCCTCCTTTGTCATTCCACCACCCCCTTCCTCTATCCTATGAGGAACAGGACCGGTTCAGTCCGCATTTGCGGGCGGGCCGTTGTTCTTCCATCATGCAAAAAACCTCCCACGGTGTCCCTTCATTTATAGGGAAACCGTGGGAGGTACTTGTTTTATTCGGTTTTCTCGCCGGCGTGGTAGGCATTGGTATGGACGTTGATGAACTGGGCCTTCAGCTTGGAATAGAGGATGGTCTGGCTGGAATACAGCCCCTGATACCCGGAGAGCATATAGCTCAGGCAGCAGGCCAAGGCAAAATACAGCATCCCCTCCGCGCCGAACAGTTCCACCGCCAGCAGCGTGGATGCCACCGGGCAGTTGGTCACGCCGCAGAAAACAGCGGCCAGACCTACCGCGGCGCCAAAGCCCACCGGCAGACCCAGCAGCGGGGACACCGCGCAGCCGAAGGTCGCGCCCACGAAGAAGGAGGGTACCACCTCGCCGCCCTTGAAGCCCGCCGCCAGCGTGACCGCCGTGAAAACCAGCTTCAGCAGGAAGGCCCAGGGCACCGCCACGGTCTCCTGCTCAATGGCCCGGGTCACGATGTCCATGCCCGCGCCGTTATAGTCCGTGCCGAATACCCACGTCAGGGCGATGACGGCGAAACCGCCGCAGATCACCCGCAGCCACGGGTTTTTGATCCGCTTCATCAGGTGTCCCGCGCCGTGCATCAGTTTGCAGAACAGGATGGACACCAGCGCGCACAGCACACCCAGCGCCGCCACCCGGACGAACATCCCTACCGACTGATCCGGCACCGCCACGGTGAAGCGGGTAGGCTCCACCCCCAGACGGACGGACACGCCGTAGGCCACCAGCGCCGCCAGCAGGCTGGGATACAGCGCCACATGGTAGAGCACGCCGATGCTGATGACCATGATGGCAAACACCGTGGCCGCCAGAGGCGTTCCGAACAGGGCGGAGAAAAATGCCGCCATACCCGCCAGCGTAGCCACCCGGAGATCCCGGTCATCCAGCCGGAAGGTGCGGCCCATACACTGACCGATGGTGCCGCCCATCTGAAGGGCTGCACCCTCCCGTCCCGCGCTGCCGCCGCACAGGTGGGTCAGGACCGTACCGAAAAAGATGGCCGGCAGCAGCAAGATAGGCAGCCGTTTTCCCTCATGGACCGCGTCGATGATATCGTCGGTACCCAAGCCGTCCGTCTCCGTCAGCTTGTAAAAGCTCACGATCACAAAGCCCGCCAACGGCAGGAGATACAGCACCCAGGGGTGCGTTCCTCGGAAAGCCGTCACCTCATGGACGCCGAAGTGGAACATGGTCCCGATCAATCCGCAGACCACGCCGATGGCGGACGCCGCCATGGTCCATTTCGCAAGCGTCCACCCGTAAAGGCACCACCGCCGCAGAGTGGTTTTCGTTCTTTTGTTCACTGTATGTGCTCCCTCACTTTACCGCCGCTTTTTCTATCAACACACTGTTGAAGGGCTCTTCCAGACTTTCCGGGTGCTTGAGATTTCGGAACAGCTCCGCGAAAAAGCGGGAATACTCAATGCCGGTGGCGATCCGCTCGTCCATGACAACGCTCATAGGCATGATCTTCTTCCGGACGCCCTCCGGCGCCAGCGGGTCGGGGACGGGCCGCCCCATGCAGACGAACACGCTGGTAGTGCCAAACTCGTAGCAGTGGTGGAAAATGCAGGGCGTATTGATAGAGGCCAGATTCGTCACGAACAGGCTGGTATGGAAGGGGCTCAGTTCAATGATAGACTTGGGCAGCAGATCATGCCGGTCCAGAAAGCCCGCCAGTGCAAAAACCGCCCGGGCCAGACCCGGCACGCCGAATACGAATTTCGCAAACCGGTCTGTGTCATTATTGTGCCGGACGTTCTGGTTCTTCTCGATGGTGGAGCGAATCTTCTCCGTCACGGTAAACACCGTGTCCTCCGGTTCCAGATACACCTTCAGAGAGGTCTCGTCCGGCGTGCCGTCCGCCCGGGTCTTTAGGATCACAAAGCTGAAGCAGAAGTGGTTCCGCTTGTAGATCCGCCGGTTCATCACGAAATAGTTGATCTTTGGATTTTTCAGCACTGCGCGGTAATAGGCGGACACCAGCAGACTCATGTGGGTCACGGACCGCCCCTCCCGCCGCTTTGCCCGGATATAGTCCCGGATCGCGTCCTCATCCAGATTTTCTTCCGCCCAGTTCTGGGCGTCATACCGCTTTGGCATGACATAGGGAAGCGCCTGCATGATGGCAGTCAGATCCCGTACTCTCGTTCCGTCTGGTCGCATAGCCATTCCTCGTGCTTTCTCACCGTCAGCTCCGGGGTAAACGTGTCCGCTGACGGCATGGTGTCTTTATTATAGTTAAGAATCTGCAAATTTTCAAGTTAAACCGCAAAATGTGACCAACGGCTCCTCCTTACCGGTCATCCCGCCAGCCTGCCCCGGCCATCAGCAGCCCCACTATGGCAGGGAGCAGCCAGAGGCTTCCCCCCGTGCGCCACACCAGCCACGCCGTCCCGGACGCCGCTGCCAGCGCCGTGGAAATGCCCACCCACCGGCAGCCCCATTCCGCCGTTCCGGGATCGGCCAGCCACGCCAGCAGGAGATACAGCGCCCGTCCGCCGTCCAGCGGGCGGACAGGCAGCAGATTGAAGGCGCACAGCACCCCGTTGGCCCCCGCCGCCGTAGTACACCCCATCCTGCCGAGGACCGCAGCCGCCAGCAAATTCGCCAATGGCCCCGCCAGAGCCGATGCCAACTCCTGCCCGTAGCCCATGGCCCCCCGGACCTCGATCACCGCTCCCAACATGCCGACCCGCAGCCGCCGGGCCTCCCCGCCGCAGAGCCTTAAAGCCAGCAGATGCCCGAACTCGTGCCACGCTGCCGCCCCCAGCACCGTCAGCGCCATCTGCCAACCGCAGCAGAGGGCGAACCATCCCACCAGCAGAAAAAAGCCGCCGGAGACGGTACACTCAGGCGGTTTCCACATAATAGATCGGGTTCAGGTAGACCCCGTCCTTTTGCAGCTCGAAATGCAGATGCGGTCCTGTGGCCATGCCGGTCTCTCCCACCTCCCCCAGCTTCTCTCCCTTTTTTACCGCCGCGCCGGAGGACACGGAGATCCGTCCGCAGTGGGCGTACAGGGTGGTGCAGCCGTTAGCGTGGGTGACGGTGCAGTATTTTCCGTAGCTGCTGCTCTCCCCTACCGCCGTAACGGTGCCATCGGCAAAGCAGGCGATGGCCGTACCGGTATCCGCCGCCAGATCCACGCCGTAGTGAAACCGCTCCGTCCCCTCCAAGGGGTGATCCCGGTAGCCGAAATTGGAGGACAGCACGCCCTTCACCGGCGTCTCGTGATCGAAGCCCAAAATTGCCTGCCGCATACTGACGTTTTCCGGCAAATCCTCGTCGGAATAGAGCACAAGGTCCATCGTCTCCAGCTCCTCCGGAGCCGGGTCCTCTCCCGCAGGCGGGATCGTGTTCAACGGCTCTGCGTCCCGCCAGTTCCGCAGCTCCGTCAGTGCCGCGCCGTCCGCTGTCCGGGCGGTGGTCTGCCGGGTCTCCGCGCCCTCCGGACGGAACACGGCCCGGTACACCTCGTCCGCCGCCTCCGCCGGGGTGCCGTCCTTGGTAAACAGGCCGCCCACAGCGGAAAATACCGCCTGCACATCGACGCTCCGGGTCATGGCTTCCGACAGCTTTTGGCTGACGCCCGCCATCCTTCCCGGCAGCAGCAGCTTCGCCGCCACCAGCAGCACGAAAATGCCGCCGCAGGTCACCAGACGGATGAGCCGCAAACGCTCCGCCGCCGACAGGGCATCCGTTTTTCCGGACTGACGGCGTCCCACCTGACGCGCCACCGTTCTTTTTCTGCCAACCGATGCGGCTGTCCGCCGCCCTGACCGCCTTGCCGTCATCCTTCCTGCCCCCCATCGTTGAATTCTTTCAACTCTATGCGGGGATTTTCCGCAATATGCCTTGACATCCCGAACCGGATACCGTATAATGGTAAAGCTGTATCCGGGTGTAGCGCAGTTGGTAGCGCGCATGGTTCGGGTCCATGAGGCCGTGGGTTCAAATCCCGCCACTCGGACCAAACAATGATAATCCGAACTACATGATCCAAGTGGGTCATGTAGTTCGGATTTATCATTTCTATTGAGAATGTACTATAGTAAGCAAAGGCAGGGACAATTCTTGTCCTTGCCTTTGCTTATATTTTTCGCTATGATGATAAAAATGGGAACATTATAAAAATTTTAGCGTCTATATAGATATAACTAACAATATCAACAGTTTGGAATATTCTAAAAGTGAAGAAGTAAACGGTGATGGACGGAGGAAAAAGGAAGGAGTATACCATGAAAAAAAGAGTCTTTGCTATTGTCCCAACAATCATCTTGTGTATTCTTTTGTTCTATTTAATTAAAACCTCTCAATCCCCCAAATCCCCTTATCAAAATTTGACCCCGGTAAGCGGATTCTCTATTCAGGCTGTGCAAGCACAATACACTATTGATACTAAGCAGATATCTCTTTGCATAACAAATCATAGCGATAATAGCCCGGAACTCTATCTACCATATCTCGAACAAAATATTAATGAAACATGGGTTATTGTAAAAAAATCCCCTTATATAAGAGATACAGATAATCTTCTCTACATCCCATCAGGAGAGACAATGAGTGTAGATTTTTTTCTGACGGACTATGACCAGCTATCTGTCGGTAAATATCGAATTATTTTCGGCTTAGCTCATAGTAATGACTTTTTTTACTTTCCTTTTGACATTGTCGATTCTTAGGTATTGAATAAAAGCAGTTAAAAGTATAACAAGGCGGGAGCATCGTTTGAGATGTTCCCGCCTTTTTTATGCCTATTTATGCTGTTCGGCCTGTTGTTTCGCTTTCCACTCGGCGTATTCCCGCTGCCGTCCCCGTTTACGGGCGACGGAGGGTTCTTTTAAATCGGGGTTGGAGTCTGGGCGAGGAGGAGGATCACCACAACGGCGGCCGCAAAGCCCGCAGCAGCGGCCAAAACCGCGATGCCGGTCCGAAGCCGCTTTCCGGCGGCTCTGCACACCAGCCAGACACACGCCATACAGGCTGCGGCTGCCAGCAGGGAAATTCCCAGCCCCTTCCACAGCCACGCAAGCTCATAGAACCATCTCATATCAACTGTCCTCCCCTCTCCGCACAGCCTGTTTCAATTCTTCAAGGTCATGGTCATCCGGATGGGCGAGGGCGCGGTCAAAGTTCCGGATCAGTCCGTCCAGATTGGGAGCCGGGTTGGGCTGCTGCTTCATTTTTTCATACCGCTCCCGGACCGCCATGGGCATTTTGCCCTGACACATATAGGCGCCGATGATCGAATTGCTCTCGTCGATGCTCTCCTTTACCCGATCCAGCACCTTTTGAAAATACGCCTCGCTTTCGCCGAAGCCCGCCGTACCGAACAGGAAAATCTTCTTGTATTTCAGGCGCTTCAAAAGCGCAAGCGCCGCTTCATCCGCAGTCCCCTTATCCGTCCAGAAGCCAACATACAGCTTTTCGGATTCGACCGCACCGGCTTCGTCCGTGCCGAAATGATTGCACAGGTCCGCCGGAAGGCTCTCCCGGATCGCCTCAGCCAGCAGTCTGGTATTTCCCGTTCTGCTGGAATAAATAATGGAGTAGCGTTCATCGTTCATAAGCGTATCCTCTCTTTGCTTTGATTGTTGGGATGATCCGGTGCGCGTCACTGTTCCGCCAGCCACCGGCAGGCGGAGACCGCAGCCAAGGTGCCGTCCGAAATCGCCGTGGTCAGCTGCCGTACCTGCTTGTGCCGACAGTCGCCTGTCGCAAAAAAGCCCGGTGCGGCCGTTTCCATCCGGTCATTGGTCAGGAGATACCCCTCTTGATCCCGTTCCGCCAGTGCTGCGGCCATTTCCGTATCGGGAACGCGGCCAAAGGCCACGAACAGCCCGCCGACCGGGAGCCGCGTCTCCCGTCCGTCGGCATTTTTCAGCAGAAGGTGTTCCAGTTCTCCGTTATCGGCGCAGAGATCGGTGATGACCGTATCCGTCAGGATGGTAAGATTTTTCCGTTGGGCCGCCTGTTCCACCAACGTCTGCTCCGCCCGGAAGGTTTTTCTCCGGTGGATCAGTGTCACGCTGCGGCAGCGTCCGGCCAGAAACAGAGCATCCTCAAAGGCGGTGTTGCCGCCGCCGGCCACTGCTACGTCCTGTCCGTCAAAGAACGGGCCATCGCACAGGGCGCAATAGCTGACGCCGCGGCCTACCAGTTCTTCTTCACCGGGCAGACCCAGCGTCCGGGGCTTTGCCCCAGCGGCATAGATCACCGCCCGGGCCGACACAGGCCCGTCCTCCGTTTCCAGAAGGAACGTGCCGTCCGTGTTTCGTTCGATTCTCTGTACCCCGCTGAAGGTCAGCTCCGCCCCGGCCGCTTCCGCCTGGGCATACATCCGGTCCCCCAGTTCCATGCCGCTGACCGCGCCAAGGCCGGGATAATTCTCCACCAGCGGCGAGAGGGTGATCTGCCCGCCGAAGCCGCTGCCCTCGAATACGGCAACGGAGCGTCCCGCCCGTGCGGCATACAGGGCGGCTGTCAGTCCGGCGGGACCGCCGCCGATCACAGCAAGCTCGATCATTGGGCATACTCCCGGAGGAACGCCTTGATCTGGGCTGCGCCCACATAGAGAGTGGGTTCCTCTCCCCAAGCCACCAGCGTGGGGGCCTGCCGCAGGCCAAGCGCCTTTGCCTCCTCCGCATACTGTGCGGCATCCTTTTCCTCATAGGGAACGCCCGCCTTTTGCAGCAGCGGCTTCACCGCCCGGCTGTACTCCGCCGATGCAAGGTTGACCAGAAGGTCCGTCTCCCCGGCCAGCGCCTCCGCCTCATCCAGCACCTCCGGCCCGCCGAACAGCCGGGAGAGGCGCAGCAGGGCCGCGCTGGCGGGGTTCTCCCGGAAGGGGGCGAGCATATCCCGCAGGGCGGCGAAGTTTTTGCCCTCGATCAGGGCCCGCATCCGCTCCATCTCCCCCTCCTCCAGCTCCATCCGGGCGGCCACATCCCGGAAGAAGCCGGCGTGGCCCAGCTCCACATGGAACCGTGAGGCCCCGCACACCCGCAGGGCGTCCACTGCTGTGGCCACCATCTCCAGATCCGCTTTCATCCCGGCGGCTCCGATCAGCTCCACCCCGCACTGGGGGAGCTCCCGGTTCCCGCCGCTGTGGGCCGGCCCGGCCCGGTACACGGTCTGGTCGTAGTACAGCCGCTGGGGCAGGGGCAGGGCCCGAAGCTTTGTGGCCGCCACCCGGGCGATGGGGGTGGTGGAATCCGGCCGCATGACGCAGAGCTTCCCACTTTGGTCGAACACCTGTACCATTTGTTCCTGGGGGATGGCACTGCCCGAGCGGGCAAATAGGTCGTAAAACTCCGTCTCCGGGGTGGAGACCTCCCGATAGCCCCGCTGGCGGAAGAGACGGATCAGCCGCTCCTGCACCTGTCGGCGGCCCATGCACTCGGCAAACAGACGGTCGCGGGTGCCCTCCGGGGTATTGACACTCAATTTCATGGCCTGGCTCCTTGTCAACTGCGGGACAGCGCGCTGTCTCCGCTTTCACCTGCTCTTCTGTAAATAAAAGCTTCGCATCACGGAAAGAATGTTTTGTATCAATTGCATCATTAAGTCCTGGGATCTGACGGCTGGAATTATCATAATTCTCCACCTTGATGTCATTCTTATCTAATTCGATGAAATCATTTCTGTTACGTCCGATCGTGAGACTGGACTGTGGCTGTACAAAACGATGGATTGAGATTGCTCCCTGCTTTCCTGCTGCGATCGCATCGATTGCAAACTTCGGTCCTGTATAAACATCTCCACCAACGAAAATATCCGGTTCTGCTGTCTGGTAAGTAAGCGCATCTGCAACTGCTCCGTTGCCGCGTCCAAGTTCTACCTTGCTTCCCTTTAACAGATCGCCCCATACGATTGACTGACCTACGGAGAAGAATACATGCTTACATTCTACTGTCATAAGCTCACTCTCATCATATGTCGGATTGAATCTTCCTTCTGCATCAAATACAGAAAGACATTTCTTTAATACAACACCGCGGACCTCACCATTCTCATCTACGAGAACTTCTTTCGGTCCCCAGCCCGGATTCACAACGATTCCTTCTGACTCAGCTTCTTCTATCTCTTCTACGGAAGCCGGCATTGTCTCTTTGGACTCCAGACAGAACATATTTACCTTTGTATCGTCACTTGCACATCTCTTCGAGTCTCTTGCTACGTCGATTGCTACGTTACCACCACCGATGACAACTACGTCACCCTTGATGTCGTATTTCTCATTTGCATTCACTTCTTTTAAGAGATCAACTGCAGATGCACATCCCTTTGCTGTGTCATTCGGGATTCCCGGAAGACGTCCACCCTGACATCCGATTGCAATGTAAAATGCTTTGTATCCCTGTGCACGAAGTTCATCTAATGTGATGTCTTTTCCAACTTCTACACCCGTCTTGATCTCTACCCCCATCTCTTTGATAATATCGATTTCTGCCTGTACGACATCCTTCTCTAATTTGAATGATGGGATTCCGTATACGAGCATACCGCCGGCACGCTCATTTTTCTCAAAAATAGTCGGCTTATATCCTTTTTCAGCAAGATAGAATGCACAGGATAAACCTGCCGGTCCACCACCGATGATTGCAATCTTCTCATCGAAATATCCTTTTGTTGCCGGAACTACTTTCTCCGGAATAAAACGTGTCTCTGCATTCAGATCCTGAGCCGCAATAAACTTCTTAACTTCATCGATTGCAATTGCCTGATCGATCGTTCCACGTGTACATGCATCCTCACAGCGGCGGTTACAGATATGTCCGCAGA
>ERZ832522.4014-NODE-4014-length-15288-cov-3.785663_pt1 | contig 15288 bp, 6 predicted proteins | sample MGYA00519951_ERZ832522 | MGnify/ENA primary metagenome ERZ832522 (study PRJEB31850, sample SAMEA3708728) | human gut metagenome | biome: human gut; feature: human-associated habitat; material: faeces | place: China | collected 2014 ... | reverse complement strand
TTAAGTTGTTGTAATTTTACGCTCGTCGGGAGTGCTGGTGCACCCCCTTGGCGCTAGCCGATCCCCGACCGATGAGCTTGAAAGAAAAAAAGCGCATGACACAGTTTACTTTACGCCCCCCCCCAAAGGTAAGTTACTACCCTTCAACGAATATAGTCAAATTACCCGTATAGTTCTAGTGAAAAGAATATTATCCGAAGAGCGTCCGACTTGGACTTCGAACTCTCCAGGTTCTACAACTTTCTCCATACGCTGGTTGTATAATGCCAGTTCAGATACGGGGACAACTAAGCGAACCGATACTGTTTCTCCTTTCTTTATAAATTCTTTCTTAAACATTTTCAATTGCTGTACCGGAGTTGCCACAGAACTGATTTTGTCCTTGATGTATAATTGAATAACCTCCTTACCATCAAAAGCTCCGATATTTTTCACGTCCAGATCGACTATAATCTGATCCTTATCTGTCAGGATACTATCATTCAGACTCAGATTGCTATACTCAAAATCAGAATATCCCAAACCAAAACCAAAGTTCCACAAAGCGTATGGTTTTTCAAATATATAATGCCCTTTAGGTTCTTCTAACGAACCTCCGCTGTCAAACCGTTGTTCGCGATCGGTCGGATAATAGTTATAATAACAAGGGGAATTTCCTGTACTCCTGGGCATGGATACATTCAAACGCCCGGACGGATTCACATTTCCAACCAATATATCTGCCAATGAACTTCCTTGTTCCTCTCCACAATACCATTGAACCAATACTGCATCTGCATTTTCCTTTGCCCATGACATCACCATAGGCTTTCCGGCAATCAAAACAACAACCAGTGGTTTTCCTGTTGCTTTTACAGCTTTCAGCAGTTCACGTTGTTTACCAGGTAATTCCAAAGAAGAAAGGTCAAACCCCTCACCTGCCGTCGAATACTTCGGAGATCGTCCCAGGTAGGTACTTCGGGTTCCTACGGCTACAATAGCAATATCACTTTCTTTCACCATATCCACAGCTTCATGAATACGGCTATCGTCCTGGCTCCACCAATCACAGCCATCAGTCTGTAATACAGATATCTTATTTCCAAGGACATCCTGTAACCCCTTGAATAAAGTAACTCCTTCTTTCGTATCTCCTTTGACCCAGGAATAATCTCCGAATACCGTTTGATTACTATTAGGCCCTATTACAGCTATCTTTTTATATTTTGTCAGATCCAACGGAAGGATTCCATTTTCATTTTTCAGTAGAATTGTACTCTCATCTGCAATTTCTTTTGCTAATGATACATGTTCCTTACTGCGAACCACCTCTTTAATTCTGTCCGGATCACCATACGGATCATCAAACAGTCCTAATTCAAATTTTACCGTCAGGATTCTACGTACGGCCTGATCAATATACTTTATATCCATCTCTCCATTTTCTACCAACTCCGGTAGGAATTTATACGAACTGTCCACATTCAGGTCAACACCCGCTATCACAGACATTTTAGCAGCTTCAGCTTCTGTTTCTGCTGCAAAATGGAATGTTTTAAGACGTTCTACCGATCCCCAATCCGAATATACATATCCTTTAAAGTCCAATTCACCTCTTAATATATCAGTCATATAGTAAGAGGAACCACTTGTTGCAACTCCGTCATACGCACTATAGGCACTCATGACAGCTTGAGGATTCGTTTCCTGAATAACCCTTTTGAAGGGATAAAGATACAAACTCCTCAGTTCACGTTCTCCACCGCTGACACTCGCACAATTCAAACCTCCTGTCGGAGTTCCATGAGCAACAAAATGTTTAGGCATACAAGCGACACCCTGACTCTGGTAACCCTTTATAAAGGCAATCCCCATCTCGGCGATCAAATACGGATCTTCACCAAAAGTCTCCTCTATACGCCCCCAGCGTAAATCACGGGCGATATCCAAGACAGGAGAGAGAACTTGACGAATACCGATCACCCGAGCCTCTTCACCCGCTGCCGCGGTCATACGCTGCATCAAAGCTGGATTAAATGTACTGCCAAGAGCTATAGAATGAGGGAAAAGAGTACATTCATTCTGGAGTATTCCCTGAATACCCTCTGCAGCCGTCAATAAAGGAATACCCAAACGCGTTTCATCCAGCATATACTTCTGCAGCTCATGATACATCCTGCCACATTCTTCAGCGGTCATTCCCATTTCATGTGTCGTACCATAGCTCTGCTTGTTGAATATCTTATCGATTTCATCCAGTTTACCTGCTGCTTTATTTTCGAGTTGGCAGACCTTTTCCTCCAACGTCATTCGGCCTAATAAATCCTCTACCCTCTTTTCGATCGGAGCATTCTTGTCTTTATACAAAGGCTTCTCCCCGGCAGTATATGCTGCCGAGGTAGTAAAAGCCAATAAACATATCATAAAAAAGATTCTTTTCATTGTCTGTTTATTCTTTTAATATGTTACAAATTAATATGCATCACTAAGTGAAACTATTTTCAACTGTTTTCCAAAGTCCGATTCTGACAGTGTCGATGTTACTTTAACAGAAACAGTTTCTCCCGGAAGTATATCAAAATAATTGTTCTCAAAGAAATTATCGATTCCATTCAACGACATGAATACCGCACGTGCGAACTTGTCGGCAGTAAGCTGTACTTCATAGCCTCCATCGATCGGTTTTATTTGCTTTGAAATTGTTACCAAAGGATAATTTATCGCTTTTTGCTGCAACAAGAAATAATTGTTCGTATATATTTTTCCTGCCTTATCGGCTAAACGAGTCTGTATGACCACTTCACTCTTTGAATTTCCTTTTATCAGTTGCTCTGTCTCCATCGACAGAACGTTCTTACTTATATTAGCCGCGATTGAAACTTTCTTCTGTATTTTGTTGATTACTTTACCATCCAATGTCAATACAGTTACCGTCAGATCCCCTTGTGAAGCAGTCAGCCTGTCAGACACGATATATACCGATAACCGATTATCCTTTTCGATCGGAGAAACCAATATATCCTTATAAGCTTCACGGGCAAAATAATGCTGAGCCTTCCAACGGCCATAATAATCACGGCTGGACCATGAAGCCACAGGCCAACAGTCATTATGCTGCCAGAATAACGTACCCATACAATAAGGCATATCTCTTCGATGGGCTTCCATCGCAATCTTAACAGCATCACCCTGCAGAACCTGATTCATATAAAGAAAAGATTCAAAATCTTTAGGCTTTCTATATTCATTCAACAGATACTCTTCTATCAGATTGTTAGCATAAGAACCGGCCCGTTGATGTTCCATCATAACTTCAGACGTAATGGCCCAATCTTTAGATTCCGGCGCATATATTTTCACTGACTCAAACTCCGGGAAAGACTGAAATCCATATTCACTGAAAAAGCGGCTCCGTTCATTATTATATTGAGTAATCGGCTTTCTTCCATGCCAAACGTCCCAGTAATGGCGATCTCCATGCTTATCATCACAACCCTGTCCCGGAAGACCATAGGGAGAAGAAGGCCAATAAAATGCACCCGGAGCATACTGTTCCACCATATCCGGCAACAGTTTATGGAATAAATCAGTATACTGTTTCCACATAACACGCGCATATTCCGGATTCTGTCTGGTATAATCTTCCTTGCGTCCCCAGCCGAACCAGCCATCATACGCTTCATTATTTCCACACCAAAGAGCAATAGAAGGATGATTTCTTAAACGCTTAATATTATCTATCGCTTCCTGACGGACACTTTCAAGATATTCTCCTTCAGAAGGATACATACTGCAGGCAAACATAAAGTCCTGCCAGACCAAAATACCATATTGATCGCAAAGATCATAAAAGATATCATTTTCATAAGTACCTCCACCCCAGACTCTGAGCATATTCATATTCGTATTTACAGCATCGAGAACTGTTTTCTCATATATCTCTTTGGTTACACGAGGTAAGAAGTTATCGCAAGGAATATAGTTCGCTCCCTTCATAAATACAGGAACTCCGTTTAGCTCAATATATAACGTCGAGCCATATTGATCTGGCTTATTGATCACTTTTACAGACCGTAAACCAGTTCTGGAAGTATTAGAATCAACAACTTGAGAATCCAATATAATATCTGTCTGGAACTCATAAAGATGGGCCTCACCTAAACCATTTGTCCACCATAACTTCGGATTATTGATCACAAAACCGGTAGTAGCAACGTTTGCTCCTTTTTTCAGATCTGTTGTGAATGTAGCATAAGATAATCCCGATTTCTTATCTTTTACAACGATCTGTGCATTAGAGATATCTTTATCAGCCAAAACATCCACATTTACTGTAATTGAGGCTTTTCGCTTGCTCACCTCTTTCTGCTGGATAAAGACATCTTCCAGTTTAACGTCATCCCATGCCTCTACATAAACCGGACGCCAAATTCCAGATGTGACCAGGCGTGGTCCCCAATCCCAACCATAATGATAACCTGCCTTACGTGCAAACGGACTAACTGTTTTTTCGAAAATACCCCCTTGCTGAGACTGATCCGGCCCTGTTGGATAATGATAAGGCAGCGCATCCCATTTAGGTATATCTTCTTTTATCGGAGAGCGGAACAGAACCTCCAGTTTATTGTCTTTTTGTTTTACCTTCCCCTTTATATCGACTTTCCATTCACAAAACATATTATTGCCTTCCAAGATCTTTTCGCCATTCAGATAGACACTGACATAGGTATCCAGTCCCATAAAATGCAGCCGGATATTTTTCTTATCAAACATTTCGTTATTCAGATCAAACGATGTTTCATACATCCAGTCTTCTTTGTCAACCCACTGCACACTTCTCTCATTCAGACGAAAGAAAGGGTCCTCTATTATTCCATTTACAATAAGGTCGGTATGGACTACACCTGGCACAGTCGCCGGATACCAATTGTTCAACCGCCACTGTTTAAAACGCCATCCGGAGTTCAACTCCGTCTTCAATGAAGTCTCACCGACTGCCGTATAAGATAAAGTTGCCAGAAAAAAGATGATAAGTTGGATATAGTTTTTCTTTATTTGGATTTTCATGTCAATATGCTATTAAAAACTAAAAAATAAAAGGAGGTAATATAGAGAATATCCAATATTACCCCCATGTTTCAATCAGATTTCAATTAATAGCCCGGATTCTGATCTTCTTTTGTGAAATCCGGATTATTATTAATTTCAGAATCTGGAATAGGATAACGCATGTGGTAATCCTGAATCGTACCGGATTCTTTTGCCCAACGGTTACGCTGTTTGATCAGTTCCACAAATTTACCTGTTCTGATAAGGTCCATACGTCTCCATCCTTCAAAGCAAAGTTCCCGCATACGCTCGTCCATGATTTCGACCCTGAATTGTTCTTTCGACATTCCCTTCCACTGCTTATCTGCCGGAAGATTTCCTCCCCAGGCACGACTGCGGATCTGATTATTTACAATATCCAGAGCCTGAGCTGTATTTCCAACTTCATTCAGGCATTCAGCATAGCAAAGCAGTACATCGGCAAAACGGATCATCGGATAATTCTTACCTACACGGTAATAACTTCTGTTGAACACATTTGGATAATCGGGAGCAAAACGGTCGATACGTCTGTCTTCCCATTTCTTAATATGCGGATCCAATTCGTCAGCAGCATCCGTAGGAACTGTATAAGTAATTCCGTCGTAAGTCCATTCGTAACGCAGGTTTACATTTTTACGCGAATCGCCGTCTTCCCATACACCGCCGTCTTCTTTCATGCTGTACTGGTAAACTGTCGGCATAATCACATCCCAGCCACCCAGATAACACTCTTCACTATAACCGGCCTGTCCTAAAGTCTTAGATCCCATATCCCATTGCCATCCGCTTCGGCCTTGGTCATTCGGTTCATAGTCGATCTCAAATACAGACTCAGGAGAGTTAAACTCTAAAGTACCCCATTCATCAAACAGCGTTCCGTAATTCGGTTCCAGAGAATAACGTCCGTCATTTATTTTCTCAAAATAACCGATAGCTTTTTGGAAATCGCGATAACCGCTCTCTTCCGGAGCATACATACAAGTCTTTCCGAGCATAGCTATAGCAGAACCTTTTGTGGCACGAGGACCTGTCTGTCTCCCGTCTGCCAAATTCTCTGAAGCATATGTGAAATCATCGAAAATTTGTTTCCACACCTCAGATAAAGGTTTTCTTGAATAATCAGTATCTGTCTGCTCCAAATATTCAATCTCAACGACCGGCACCTCTCCCCAATGCATGGCTAGCTCAAACATAGACATGGCACGCATAAAACATGCATTACCTTTCAATACTTTAATCCTTTTCAGATTTTCTTCATTTGTTTCCGATTCTTCCAGGATACTCAAACCACAAATAGACAACGATGCCGTATTTATAATAGGCCATTTGCTTTGCCACATGGCAGAGATCTTATCCAGTGAGCTATTCAGCTGTCCATTATAATAATCAAAACCAGGCTGGCTCGCATAAGTCAGTACCTCCTTAATACCCTGCTGGGCTTCATCCGTACCGATCATATAGAAAGTAAAGCCTTCTCTATTGACTTTTGTATTACGAAAACTGGTGTACAACCCGTCAACCGTAGGCTCCAATCTGTCCAAATCTGTATAAATCTGGTCTGCTGTCAATGCGCTCTGAGGCTCCTTATCCAAAAAATCCTGGCATGAACTTGTCCCGAACAAGCACAGAACTGAGAGTGATAATATAGTTATTGCTTTCATAAATTTCATTTTAAAAATTGTTTACAATCATTTTTTTATCAACGGTAGCTTAGAATGATACGTTAAGACCAAAAACAAACATTCTTGTAGGTGGATACCAGTCACCCGTTTCAGGATCATATCCCTTATACGGGGTTATACAGAATACGTTAGAGGCCGTACTATATACTCTCAGATTATCCAATTTCAGTGTATTGGTAATTTTTTTAGGAAGAGTATAAGCCAACGTCATTGTAGACAAGCGCAGGAAAGATGCATTTTGTACAGAGAAATCCATCTGGCTGGCAGAGAACGGATGATATGCGGGAGCAGTATCGTTACCATCCTGATACATCGGACGAGGGAATTTAGCTCCTGTATTCTCCGGAGTCCAACGATCTAGCAAATCGACCGATGCCAGTGAACTACCTGTACTTCCGACCAATGTCTCATATAAAGGACTTAATTTCTTTGCACCATAAGAATAATTGAATACAAGGTTCAACGAAAGACCTTTGTAAGAAAGATCGGTACTGAATCCGCCATAGAATTTAGGATCAGGTGAACCAACGACAACACGGTCATATTCATCATCAATTTTTCCATCAGGTACACCATCAGGACCAGAAACATCCAACGGATATAAATCACCAGGGCTGACATTCTTTCCCTGCCAGTTGATCTGATTCAGACGATCCATATCACCCACCTGAGCAATACCGCCGGTTTTCCAGATATAAATGGTATTACGTGATTCTCCCAGGAACAGGTTACCCTCTTTTTCCAGGTTATGATCATCATTATATTTCTTAATGAATTCCACACCATCTCCATAGAGTTTAGTTACTTTATTACGGTCTCTGGAGAAGTTAGCAGATATATTCCATTCCCAGTCTTTCGTTTTTATAGCATTCACATCCACAGTAAATTCAACACCGCGGTTCTTGATCTCACCGATATTCATCACTGCGGTTTTGAAACCGGAGGTTTCCGCCAAATTACGTGTCAGCAACAGGTCGCTGTTGACAATATTAAAATAATCAGCCGAGAATTTAATCCTATTATTGAGGAATGCCATATCGAATCCAAGGTTGAACTGACGCTGTCCCTCCCAGGTGATATCAGATGTACCTTGTTTTGAATCAGGCACGTAAGTAGTTGATCCACTCGATACATTCGGTTTGTATAAAGTCAGGAAAGCATAGTTATCAATTTCCTGGTTACCAACGATACCATAACCAAGGCGTAATTTCAACTGATCGAAAATATTCTGATCCTGCATAAAATCTTCCTGAGTTATATTCCATGCTCCGGAGAAAGAAGGGAACATACCCCATCTGTAGTCTTTACCGAATTTGGAAGAACCGTCATAACGAGCCGTTACAGTCAAATAATATTTATTATCATAAGTATAATTGGCACGCAAATAATAAGACATCAATGAAGAGGAATAGAAATCCGATTCAATACGTCTATCTCCTGTTTGCTCCGATGCACCGATATTATGGTATCCAAGAAGATTGGAATCGAATCCGCGACCGGTCGCATTGGTATAATTACGGGAATTATTAGAAGCACTGGTACCCAACATAGCATTGATACGGTGAACTCCGCCGAAAGTATTATCATACGAAACAGTATTATCCCACTGCCACATAGTTACATTATCCCGCTTATGCTGCGTTTCTCCATGATTGGAATAACGGATAGCCTGTTGAATATCGTTCGGTTGATATCTGAAAGTAGATTCTTCCAAATGGTTCAGTGAAAAGGTCGTACGGAAATTCAAGCCCTTGATCGGATTAATATTCAAAAAGTTAGAACTGATAAAACGGTTTCTTATCCGATCGTGGTCAATACGCATCGTACCCAGCGGGTTAAAATAGTTTTCGTCGATACGGTCGCCATAATTCAATGTAAGCAAGTCATAATCAATTGGCAACATAGGGTTCGCACCTCTTGCTTTATCGAAAACATCGTCATTTTCTGCAATCTCCGATTCAGTACGTATAAACGAAGTATTAGTACCAACCTTTAACCAGGACTTAACATTGTAATCAACATTGACACGGCCAGTAATATTCTTGTTTCCCAGGTTTTTCACCATTCCTTCCTGATTGGCAAAACCAAGGCTTATAAAATAAGTACCTTTATCACTTCCACCTGCAAAACTCAATGAATGATTATGTTCTATGGCATTACGAGTTACTTCGTCCAACCAGTCATAATCCTGAAAATTAGGATTGTTATAGGCATCCAATTCGTATTGTCCGAATACATATCCTCCTCCACCAAGCGGGTTATAAGGTGTCATGATACGATTTTGCAGATTGGCATTAATCTCTGCTTCCGTTGCATTAGGATGACGAGCGGCAAAACTGTTCATTGCTGCATCTCTGCGAAGTTCGAATAACTGTTTGGAGTTCATTGTTTCAGGCCTTTTTGCATAAGAACGAACACCAATCCATCCGTCATAGCTAACTTTACCTTCTCCCTTGCTTCCCTTTTTTGTTGTGATCAAAACGACACCATTAGCGGCGCGTGAACCATACAAAGCGGTAGCCGAAGCATCTTTCAAAACCTCGATGGAGGAAACGTCATTCAGGTTAACTGCATTAAACCCACCTCCATAATTATCCATGATCAAACCGTCAACCACATAAATAGGATCTGTAGACCCGTTAATTGTGTTGATACCTCTGATCTTAATGGATGAGTTATCTCCCGGTTTTGCAGCAGAACTGATAAACACACCAGCTACGCGACCTTGAAGTGCCTGATTGATATCGGTCACCGGTTTTTCTTTCAACACTTCACTGCTGACACTACCCACAGCACCGGTCAGGTCACTCTTTTTCATCACAGTACCCACAACAATCACTTCGTCAATAGATTGTGAATCTTCAGAAAGTGCGACATTGATCACATTTTGATTACCTACTTTTATTTCTTTTGAATCATATCCGACATAGCTGATCACCAACGTGGCGCCAGGTGATGCAGTTAATGAATACTGTCCATCCATATCCGATATAGTCCCTTGCGTTGTTCCTTTAACAACAACACTCGCTCCCGGGAGCGACTCCGACGTTTTAGCGTCGGTGATTGTACCTGTTATCGTTATGCCCTGTGCGAAAACGGTACCGCAGCATAACACAAGCATCATCAAAATACTAAAAAGCTTGATCTGTTTCATAATTGATAAATTTAAGAACATTTAGTTGTATCTAATCTTATAAAGCAACGCATCCTTGGCAGGGATCGTCACCTTTAATGTTTCCTTAACAGGTTGTTCATCTCCGCTCCAAAGCTCTTTCACCCGGTAAGTAACGGTTGGTTCCAGACCGAGACGTTCAAGTGAAATTGTGGTGTTCATCTCCTCTTCCGAATAATTAAAGATAGCGAAATAAGACGTTCCGTCTGCATCATGATGAATAAATTGATTTTCAGAACGCTCTCCGTTTCCTTCCACCGGAGTAAACGAAATGCCTTTAGCGACAGCATTTACCTCCGGATTGGTCATGAATTTCATAGCACGATCTTTATCTATTTGTTTTCCGCCTTTACTGAAATCATCCCCAACGATATACAAACCGGTAATGGCACCGGAAGTCATACGGGCACGGTTCTCACCTTCGGTCGCTTCACGCAGCACCAGATGGTCGGCATCATTATACTGATACACCTCATCCTGCCACCAACCGTAAGAAAGGGCATTCAGTGTATACTCAGTATCCTTGATCTTATTCCATGCATCGCAGGCGATACGACGTGAATTCGCGTAATGGGCAGGGAATACAGGAGAAATCGACAAATTGATGTACATGTCACCGAAATATTTATTCAATAACTGCATACCGTAGTTGTAAGCCTGGATACCTGTCCGGATTTCCGGATTATACCATTTGTCGGCTTCCATGGCTCCATGCGTCATAAAGTCCATCTTCACATATTTGAAACCGCAACGGTGGAACAAGTCAGAAGTCTTCTTCATCATCTCCTCGATGGCCGGATGAGTCGGGTCGATCGCATAAGCGCCGTCCAGTTCCTGAGGCTGACCGTTTGCATACAGATAGACATCTTTATACTTATAATCAGGAGCATCCTCGACGGTCCGTTCCGGATGTTTACCCCAATCGGTAAAAGGCGTCCAGTACACACCGGCAATCTGTCCGTTAGCCGCACAATGATCTACGAAATCTTTCAGTTCCTCATCTCTAAAGCTGTTCCAGCCGGAATCGAGACCGATCGTCACATTGCCGTCCGCATTTACAAAATGATTGTTCTGCAAATTATTCTTGAAGAAGTCGGATACTTCCAACGCCTTCTGGTAAGTCAGATTAAACTGAAGTGCCCCCCAACTGTTCCAGCCGAAAGTAACGGCACCCGGCCATTTCTTTACAGGAGCCACCACCGCATTTGCTTTTCCGTATTCTTCCAGTCCGGCACGCCAGTCGTTAAAGAAGCCGACAAATACTTTCGGGGATTTTACTTCTTTACCTTTCAGTGCACCATGTGCTTTCGAATCGCGTGTCAACGTATCGGCTACACCTCCGAAGCAGACCAGCGAACCGATATTATTACGGTCACCCCGAGTCATATCGATACCGGTTTTCCAGTCGGAATGTTCCACCGAACCGATCACAAGACCTTTACGGTCATGGTTATTAAATACGGTTGCCACCTCATAACTGCGTAACTTATCGAAAGTCAGCGGATGAGACTGGTAACGGATCCAGCAATCGTTATCGAAAGGTTGGAACAACGCACGGTTATCCCCTTCGGCAAGCAAAGCAGGCATACGGTCGACATTGACCGGAGCCATATAATTCGATTCGACATCGGCATCCCTTCCCTGAAGAGTGAATTCCGTCAACAGATAATCTTTCTCCGGATAGATGTAGAAAGATTGTACCAATGTAGGCAGGTTACTGTCGGTATAGGTGACCTGCAATAATGACCCCTCGCCGAAAGCGTCGCTGATAGCGGTTGCTTTCGACCGGCTATTCTTGTAGTCACGGGTAGTGACCAATCTGTCGCCCAGTTTATATGAGGCGTAGACTCCATCGGAAAGAAGCTGATTCTCTTTCTCGATACGATGGCCTTTCTGCGCCTGATCGTAGCTGACCGTCCATTTCCCCGAAGAGACGGATGGTTCACCACAGGACACAAGCAGGGCGAGCAATAATAGCAGATTTAAATTGATGAGTTTCATGTATTGATAATTAAATGTGTGTTTTCAAATGTGGTCCGGCTTTATTCCGGACAATATCATTGCTCCGTAATCAATAGGACAGTACTTTCATACGTATTCCCGATCTTCAGGCTGATGCCGGCATTCATCAGATAATCGCCGGGGAAGACCTGGCCGTCTCCATAAAAGGTACTGTTTCCGGCTTTGTTCAATTCAGTAATCTTATACATTTTAGCCGGATCCAGTCCTTTCAGTTTGGTCTCAAAGAATGTCGTACGTCCGTGGTATTTCAGGCTATAAGCAAAAAATACCGATTCCTTTTTATCTTTCGATATATACATATGCGAAACCCATCCGTTTCCGTCGTAAGGAGATTTGAGACGATAGAGGTCGCCCAGCTGTACGATCGGACGGATACGTTTATAGTTCCTGATAGCCTGTTCTGCAAAAGGCAGTTCATCGCCGGTCAGATCCTTCGGCTGCAACTCCATACCCAAACGGCCTGTCATGGCGACATCGAAGCGGAACTTTAGCGGAGCCATCATACCTGTCTGATGGTTCGGAGTGGTCGACACATGCGAAGCAGTTGCCTTTGCCGGAAAGAAAAGATTCGTACTGTATTGGATGAATATACGATCAAGCGAGTTGGTATTATCGCTAGCCCAGAACTCATCATGATATTTCAAAGCACCGAAGTCGAGACGACCGCCACCGGAAGAACACAACTGGATCATAACATCCGGATGTTTTTCACGAATCCGCTCATAAGCACTGTACAGTCCTTTTGTATACTCGATCCAGAAGTGGGTCTGATTTTCTTTCGACAAATAGTCGGAACCGAAGTTATCGACATGACGGTTTGCGTCCCATTTAATATAGGAAATATGAGGAGATAGGGCAATCACATCGTCGAAAGTCTGTACCACAAAGTCCTGTACAGCCGGATTGCTCAGGTCGAGCAACCATTGGTTACGCATCGGGATAATATCCCGTTTGCCGCTCTTCACGATCCATTCCGGATGCTTTTCCGCCAATTCGCTCTTCGGGCTTACCATTTCCGGTTCAATCCAGATACCGAATTTCAGACCTTTATTTACAGCGTATTTCGCCAGGTAGTCGATACCACGCGGCAGTTTCTTCTTATTCACCTGCCAGTCACCCAGGCCGACTTTATCCGAGTTACGCGGATACTTATTGGCAAACCAGCCATCGTCTAATACGAACATCTCGACACCGAACCCGGCAGCATCATCGATCATATCTGTGATCGTCTTCTCTGTAAAATCAAAATAGGCACCTTCCCAACTGTTCAGCACGATCGGCAATTCCTGATCGCCATGAGCCAGTGCATAGTTACGCGACCAGTCATGCAGATTTCTGGAAACCTGTCCTTTACCGGCAGAGCTGTAGGTCCATACCATCTCCGGAGTCTGCAAGACTTTACCCGGTTCCAGGTTATAAGTAGAGGCAAAATTATTCATGCCGGTCAGTATATGCAGCATGCCGCATTCATCTATTTCAAAAGAATTCAGATAGTTTCCCGACCAAGCAAGGGAACCGCCATAGACTTCACCCATATCTTCATAAGCCGGTCCGTTCAGAGAAAGCAGGAAAGAAGAGTTTTCAGACTGTGTAGTCCGTACCCCTTTCTTAGACTCTATCCGTTTGACACCGGAAGTCAGTTGTTCTTCCACCAACTGCATTTCGGAAGCCCATGCACCATGAAAATGCGTCAGATAATAGGAATCTGCATGTAAAGGGAGATAAGCGGAAGATACATTTTCGACTGCCAGACGGCTATTTTCCTGATGGGAGATCGAAACTGACTGGCAGATCACATTCTCTTTCTGGTAAGCAACGAAGTTCAGATTGACAAAAACCGGATACAAAGGATCTTTCAGCCGGATCACTGTTTCGACTCTGTTAGCATCGACATTCTTTACCGAATGATCTGCATATATTAATTCGGTAGTCTGAACACCGTCAGTATGTGTCAGCTTCAGTGCCGGATTCAGGAAAAGACGACCTCCGTAAGCAGGATAGATTGCCGGAGCATAACCGATACCATTATCCGGCTGTTCTTTATACTTCTTAGTAAGGAAAGGGGAAACATGCTGGAACTTATCTCCAAAATAGTTATATACTATCTTTTTATCAGGAGAGATAGAAAAGACCATATTTAAGTCGTTCGTAGAGACGGATATGATATCCGCATCTTTCTCCTGGGAAGATACATTCATACACCCCAGTAAGAGGGCTACAGTTAACAATAGTGCTTTCATGTCTATCAGTTTTATTTTACTTATTCAAGGTTGATGGTGCAAACTAAGCCAATAAACAGAAGCTGGAAAAGTACGGATTCGCCAATTATTTGTATTTATGCACTTAATTCATAGAAGACTAATAAGATTGCAACATTTACGTCATTTTTTGACGCATTTATTACAAACGGAAAACAGATAAAAGAGAACACTATCCACAAGCTACCTGTACTGATGGCAACTGCAGTAGTCTCCACTGCTAACTGAAATTTGTTTATAATAACAATACCCATTATTATAACTGCGGCAATTAGCACATCTTGCACTACCGGAAGAAGAAAAAAAGCATAAGATAGCATATCCTATGAGAACAACTATCAGCAAAGGCAGGAAATGGAAAAGCGTTATAAGTGTAGCTATTGAACCTACTACGTATAAGACAATGGTGTATATCAGATTAATCCAACTGCCGTCGTCCCGAATATTATTGTACACAAGCAAAGCGATTTGAATAAACTGAATACCTAAAACACACCATAAAACAATGTGCAGATATTCTTTAAAGAAGATGACAGATATAATTGCTGCAATAATACCAATTGCCCATCCGTACACACCCAAACGAAAATCTATATTACGTTTGCCATGATAACAACTGGCATAATTCAGACACACAAAAGAAATGACCTGATGGAACAACAGGATGGCAAACAGTATAAAGTTAATGATAGTCCAAATCCATCCGACCTTATCCGGTGAACAAAACCATGTCTTATCTCCTTTATATGTTACAAAATAAATCACCTCACTAATACAGAGTGCTAGAAATATGGCTGAAGAAATATAAAATCCCGCCGCACTGTCTTTAAAATTATCCGAATCAGATTTGTATAGCCATCCTATACATGCCATAACCAATCCCAAAGCACAAGAGATATAAAACCATATCAAGGAATCGGTTTTCGAAGCCATATCGATCAGTTCCTGCCAATCAAACGAAGAGAAAGAACTTTGTTTCTCAATCTTTTGTTGCACAGGAGCAGCCTTAATGTATTGTTCAGATACGTAGCCGGTCTTCCCATTATATGAAATTTTAGCCCATCCATTCTTTATAGTGTAAACA
>ERZ832522.4012-NODE-4012-length-15293-cov-11.737367_pt1 | contig 15293 bp, 10 predicted proteins | sample MGYA00519951_ERZ832522 | MGnify/ENA primary metagenome ERZ832522 (study PRJEB31850, sample SAMEA3708728) | human gut metagenome | biome: human gut; feature: human-associated habitat; material: faeces | place: China | collected 2014 ... | reverse complement strand
CGCATCCCGGCTGCGATTTCATCCGCGACGACGTGTATGAGAAGCTCTCGCGCGAAGGCAAACTCACCCTGCGTGTGCACATGTACCCCACGCTACTCGACGACCAGTCACGCCTCGAGGATTTGCAGGACCGCTATGCGGGCGATGATTTCCCCCTGCTGCGCGCTCCGGGCTTCAAGCAATTCTTCGACGGCGTGAGCAGCCAGCACACCGCATGGCTGACCGAGCCTTATACGAATGCACGCTTTGACGGCGACTGCGGGCGCCCCACGGTGCCGGCCGATCGTATACGCGAGCTGGTCCTCGCCGCTGCCGAGCGCGGCCACTCCGTGCGCATCCACACCATCGGCGACCGCGCCGTCCACGAGGCCATCGACATCTTCGGCGAGGCGATGGCCTGGTATGGGGCGCCCATGCAGGGCCGCAACACGCTCGAGCACCTCGAAAACCTGCTGCCCGAGGACATCGATCGTTTGGCTGAGCTCGGCATTTTGGCGAGTTCCCAGCCCGGTCACATCACGCTTGATCCGGGCGGCCCCGAGCGCGATCTGGGCGAGGAGCGCAGCCGGGTTATGTGGCCCTTTGCGACTTATGAGGACCGCGGTGTTGGACAGGCCTTTGGCACTGATTCTCCGATCACGGCCGTGACCAGCATGGACGTGCTGTACTGTGCCGTGACGCGCCAGGACCCGTTCACACATGAGCCCGCGGGTGGATGGCTGCCGGGTGAGCGCATCAGCGCCGCCGAGGCCCTGCGCATCTACACCGCCGGCAGCGCCGTGGCGACGGGCCGCGAGGGTGAACTCGGCCAGATCGCCCCGGGCTACCTGGCGGACTTCGTGGTACTGGACCGCGATATCACCGCATGTGATCCGAGCGAGATCCAGGGCGCTCGGGTCGTGGCCACGTATGTGGCGGGCGAGCGAGTGTACGAACGGTAGGAGCAGGCTCCCTGTTCTGGGCATACTTCGCGCTTTCGGCAACGATAGTCGAAAGTGTTTTCGTTCAGTCCTCTGTCGACCGCCTACCGCTGGTAATTCAACGCTCAGGAAATCTAAGTGCCACTTTATAAGATTTTTTGAAGTGACGTTGTATAAGTCCGTACGGCTGGGTACTATTCAACGCGTACACAAACCGCATGGATCGCCGGCGTGTGCCGGACCCAGCAAAAGGAGGAGACAAGCATGTCTTTGAAGCCGCTTGCAGATCGCGTTCTGATCAAGCCCGACGCCGTCGAGCAGAAGACCGCTTCCGGTCTCTATATCGCCAGCAGCGCTCAGGAGAAGCCCCAGCGCGGCACCGTCGTCGCCGTGGGAGCCGGCAAGATGAACGACCGCGGCGAGCGCATCCCGCTCGACGTTCACGAGGGCGACGTCGTGATCTACGGCAAGTTCGGTGGCAACGAGATCAAGGTCGACGGCGAGGAGTACCTGCTCATGCGCGCCGACGACATCTACGCCGTCGTCGAGTAGCCCCGTCTACGCATTTCCCAAACCTCAATTTGGGGACTGTCCCCAAATTGAGGTGTCGGCTGCGGCACGCGACTCAGCCGCAGCCGACAAACCACGACCTCAAATTGGGGACTGTCCCTAAAACGAGGTCCTGAGATGGATGTGTAATTTGCACCCGTCCCCAATGACACATTTGGAGGAACATCAAATGGCTAAGAACATCACGTTCGACACCGACGCTCGCGCCAAGCTCGCCAAGGGCGTCAACACCCTGGCCGACGCCGTGACCGTCACCATGGGCCCCAAGGGCCGCTATGTTGCCCTGCAGCGCTCCTTCGGCGCTCCCATGATCACCAACGACGGCGTTTCCGTCGCTAAGGAGATCGAGCTCGAGGACAACATCGAGAACATGGGCGCCCAGCTGGTCAAGGAGGTCGCCACCAAGACCAACGACACCGTGGGTGACGGCACCACCACCGCTACGCTGCTGGCCCAGGCCATCGTGAACGACGGTCTCAAGAACGTCGCCGCCGGCGCCAACCCGCTGGCCATCCGTCGCGGCATCGACAAGGCCGTCAACGCCGCCGTGGCCGAGATGAAGAACCTCGCCAAGCCGGTCGAGACCAAGGAGCAGATCGCTTCCGTCGGCACCATCTCCGCTGGTGACGCCGAGGTTGGCAACAAGATCGCCGACGCCATGGACGTCGTGGGCAAGGACGGCGTCATCACCGTCGAGGATTCCCAGACCTTCGACATCACCATCGACACCGTCGAGGGCATGCAGTTCGACAAGGGCTATGTCTCCGCGTACTTCGTCACGGACAATGACCGCATGGAGGCCGTGATGAAGGATCCCTACATCCTCATCACCGACCAGAAGATTTCCAACGTCCAGGACATCATGCCCGTGCTCGAGGCCGTCTCCCGTGCCGGCAAGGGCCTGCTCATCATCGCCGAGGACATCGACGGTGAGGCTTTGCCCACCCTGGTCCTGAACAAGATCCGCGGCGCCCTCAACGTCTGCGCCGTCAAGGCCCCCGGCTACGGCGATCGCCGCAAGCGCCTGCTCGAGGACATCGCCATCCTCACCGGTGGCCAGGCCGCGCTCGACGAGCTCGGCATCAAGGTCGCCGACATCACCGCCGACATGCTCGGTACCGCCAAGAGCGTGACCATCACCAAGGACAACACCACCATCGTCGACGGTGCCGGCACCAAGGAGGCCATTGCCGACCGCGTGGCCGCCATCAAGGGCGAGATGGAGCACACCGAGTCCGAGTTCGATCGCGAGAAGCTCCAGGAGCGCCTGGCCAAGCTCTCCGGCGGCGTGGCCGTCATCAAGGTCGGTGCCGCTACCGAGACCGAGCTTAAGGAGATTAAGCACCGCGTCGAGGACGCCCTGCAGGCCACCCGCGCGGCCGTCGAGGAGGGTATCGTCGCCGGCGGCGGTGTCGCCTTCATGGACGCCCTGCCCGCGCTCGAGAACATCGAGATCTCCGATCCCGAGGAGCAGATCGGCATCGACATCATCAAGAAGGCCCTGACCGCTCCTGTGGCCACCATCGCCAAGAACGCCGGTTACGAGGGCGCTGTCATCGTGGACAAGGTCTCCGAGCTCCCCGCGGGCGAGGGCCTGAACTCTGCCAACGGCGAGTGGGGCAACATGATCGACATGGGCGTGCTCGACCCGGTCAAGGTCACCCGCACCACCCTTCAGAACGCCGCCTCCGTGGCCTCCCTCATCCTCATCACCGAGGCCACCGTTTCCGACGTGCCCAAGAACACCCAGCTCGAGGACGCCATCGCGGCCGCTACCGCCGGCGCCCAGGGCGGCGGCATGTACTAAGCCGTAAGGTTTAGATAACTCACCGGAATCCCCGGCAATTGCGAATGCCTGATTGGGCGCTTCGTGATTGCCGGGGTTCTTCATTTTATGCCGGGCAACGGTGTGCCCAGGGCGGATGGGTCATTGGGGTGTGCAAGTGGGCGCTCTGGCGGTCGGGGTTTCTGAGATTGGGACGTGGCGAGTGCCGTTGGTCGAAGCTGAACTACCAATCACGGAAGTATGAAAGAAATGTTCGATACTGAATGATATTGTCTGCAATTGTTTGTTTAGCCGTAGAAACGGCATGACCGATTGGAGATGAATGAGTAAAAGAACATTTTCGATCCCATCGCTGCGCATTCCATTGCACGATGCCTGGCGTCGTTCTCGCAGTGCTGCGGCATGCCTCCTGACGGGAGCAGCTTTGACCGCCACCTGCATCGCTGCGATTCCCTCCGCTTGGGCCGATGCATCGAGTGTCCCCGGAAATCCGGTTGGTCACTGGACCTTCGACAATAAAGAGGGGGAGGGCTATGTCAATGAAGGCTCTGATAAAAATCTAAAACTGACGGTTTCTGGTGAGGGGGCCACGGTCGCCGCGAGCGACCTCAAGCCTCTCGGCAACTCCTTGATTCTTGCTGACAAGACCAAGGACTTTGATGTGAGCGTCGAGAAGGCCGTTGATTCGCAGAAGACGTACAGCATTTCCATGTGGGTCTGCTCGACCGACAACAGGCCAGAAGCCAAGACGGCCATCCTTCAGTTCGGCGATTCGGGTCGTACCCTGTTGTATCAGACTGCGGATGGGAACTTCACCTCATATGTCGGCGGTAACGATATCGCTCTCGGCAAGGATCTCAAGCGCGGCGGTTGGGAGCACATTCTCATCACCAAGACCGGCGATCCCAAAAAAGTCACCTTGTACGTCAACGGTTCAAAGGTCGGCGACGGCACCTGGACTGGAAACCTGCCTGCCGGCATGATGAAGCTTATTATCGGCGAGCACAAGAACGCAAGCGATATGTCCCGCTTTCAGGGCAAAGTCGACGAGCTCTGCATTTTCGACAAGGCGCTTTCCGCTGAAGAGGCGAGGGCCCTTTATGCCTCCTATGGCGAGCTGGCCATTGCCGACGAGCTGGTCAAGGAAATTGATGCCGCTAAGAAGCTTCTTGCTGGCGCAGGTGACAACCAGACTCAGGCCCACAGGGAACTCGCTGCGGCGATTGCCAAGGCCGAGGATGCTCTTAAGGCCAATGAGCCCGAAGCCATGAAGGCCGCCAAGAAGGGTCTGTCTGACGCAGCCAAGGCGGTTCGTGCCCTCGGTGTGACCATTTCGGTCGATCCCAAGAACGTGATCCGCGATATCGATGAATCTCTATTTGGCATCAATCATCGTTATTCGAACTATGGCTACGGTACGGTGAATCCCGACGGCACCGTCAAGGAGGATTTTGCCGCCCTGTACAAAAAGGCGGGTTTCGGCTCTCTGCGCTACCCTGGTGGCACGATCTCGAACAACTATGTGTGGACCGAGTCCATCGGTGACCTTGATCCCGAGACGCCCAAGATCGAGCGCACTCCGCAGATTCATGGCTTCTACAACAATCCCGGTCAGGCGGGCTTTGTGCCTGCTTTCGGCCTGCTCGAGGTCGCCGAGTTCGCCGAAAAGATGAACTCCGAGATCATCATGGTTTACGGCATCGGCCGCGGCGACGCAGCCGATGCGGCCGACATGGTTGAGTTCTTGAACGCCGAGAAGGGCACCAATCCCAATGGCGGTGTTGCCTGGGCCGATAGGCGTGCGGAACTCGGTCATCCCGAGCCTTTCGGCATTCGTTATTTCGAGATCGGCAACGAGAACAATCAGGGCGGCGACGACGGAACCGCTTCGCAGCAGTATTGGATGCCCCGCGTCGACGGCGGCGCGCTTGAGGGCTACGTCGATGGTGGTACTGCGACGTTCGGCAAGCAGTATGCCGTGGTTCGCGGCGACTGGAACAAGACGAAGTCTTACTCGACCGGTGAGCCTGGTCAGGAGTTCGGCTGCCGCTACGCGCTTATTCCCCGCACGGACAAGAACGGCGCTGAACGCGACGCCGTGGTGAAGAACTCCGTCAAGGTGTACGTCGACAATGAGCTGTGGAATCCCACCGATGACATCACCAAGGCGGATAAGGACTAGAAGGTCTATCAGATCGACGTGAAGACCGGCTTCTTCAAATTCGGTGATGGCGAGCATGGCGCGATCCCCGAGAAGGGTAAGCAGGTCACGGTCGACTATAAGGTCGAGCGCGACGGCTTCATCGACATCTCCAAGGCCATGCGCGAGACTCAGAAGCAGATCAACGAGACTTCTGGTTCCCAGGATAAGATCAACGTCTACACCTCCTGGGAAGCCAATGACTTTGTCGACAAGATGCATCAGAAGAATGCTGATAGCCTGTACGACGGCATGGCGGTGCATCCGTACACCAACAAAGTTGGCAATCCGCACATGAACGATAACGCTGCTACTGTTCACGACAGGACGCAGTGGTATCTCGATGTCATGCGCTTGGGCGATGGCGTTGCCAACAGCGTTAAGGGCCATGTTGACTACATGCGAGAGATATCGGATGACGATAGCAAGGTTCCGGTTATTTCCGAGTACGGTATCTTCCGCTCCACCAACCCCATGGTGCGCTCGCAGTCGCATGCACTGTTCATTGCTCGCGCTATCATGGAATACGCTGAGCAGGGAAGTCCTTACATTCAGAAGCACTGCCTGGTTGACTACTACTCTTCTGGCGCAGATTCGCTTGGCCCGACTCAGCAGGCGGTAATTCAGGCTGTTGCTCAGAACAACCTTGACAGCCAGAAAGACGGTACGGGTCCGTTCAAGTTCTTCTCTACGCCCAGTGCGAGCATCTTCGAAATGCTCAACAGCAGCTTTGGCAGCAAAATGGTGGATGTGGCTCTCTCTAATGAGTCGACGCTTTCCAATGGCGTGTCGCAGCACTCCGTCATGGCTTCGACCGATTCCAATGGCACTGTGTATCTTGCCATCGTCAATTTGGGATTGAACGACGTGGAGACCGCCGGTGCGAACGCTTCCCTTACCAACAAGGCCGTTCTGTCCGTGAACGGTGTGGACTTGACTGGGAAGACTGTCAAGGTCCAGACGCTTTCCGGTGCAAGCTTTGACCAGGAGAACGACCTAGATCACCCGGACAACGTCAAGATCGAGAATTCAGAGTTCAAGGCGACTTCCGCTACTCCTGAGCTCGAACTCGCCCCTCATTCCTTTACTATCGTGAAGGTTGAGACGGGGAAGGAGCCCGCTCCCGAGCCCGAGCCCGAGCCGCAGCCGACGCGTCACACGGTCGACTTCATGGTCGACGGTAACAAGGTCGCGTCCCTTATCGCCGTTGATGGCAAGCTCGAGGGTGAGGTCCCCGTTCCCACTAAGGACGGCTGGACGTTCGAGGGCTGGTTTACCAAGGACGGCGCGCTGTTCGATTTCAGCAAGCCGATCGATCGCGACATGGTCCTGACCGCAAAGTGGAGCAAGCCGCTGACCGGCATCGGCGAGGCAAAGCCGGTCGAACCCGCCAAGCCCGCACCCAAGCCGCAGGGGAAGCCCCAGGCCACTCCCAACGGTGGTCTGCCGCAGACGGGCGATCCCGCATCGCTTGTCGCTATGATGGGCTTTGCCGGTGCTGCCCTGGCGGCTGCCGGGGCGAAGGGTCGCAAGCGTCGTTCGTAGCGCACCCATCGTCATCCTGATGTCTTAAGGGCATCGAGCGTCCGGTGTTTATCTCTTAGATGAGATACGACGCCGGGCGCTTTTTATGTGCGAGCGCGGCGGCGGTCGCTTGGCTGCCCCCACGAACAATGTCCTTATGCGGTCGATATCCGATGGAAATAAACATGGGCCCTTCGCCATACATGCGAAGGGCCCATGTTGTAATGCTCGTTTGGGGAGCGGCGCCTCGTCGTTCGGCACCTGCGAAGCGACCGTTCTTACGCGAAGAACAGCTCGGAGAGGGTCATCGGGTCGACGTACTCGCCGTCCTTGTAGACGCGCATGTTGCCGGAGGCAATCTCGTCGATCAGGATGACGTTGCCGTCGGCGTCGTAGCCGAACTCGAACTTGATGTCGTAGAGGACGAGGCCCTTCTCGGCCAGGTCGTCGGCGACGATCTTGGTGATCTGCTTGGTCATCTCCTTGAGGGAGTCGTACTGCTCGGCGGTCATGACGCCCAGGTCGACCAGGCCGTCCTTGGTGACCAGCGGGTCGCCCAGCTCGTCGTTCTTGAAGGTGGTCTCAACGTAGGACGGCAGGTCGTCGCCCTCGTTGCAGTACTGCTTGTAGCGGCGGTAGAAGGAGCCCACGGCCTTGTTGCGGCAGATGACCTCGAGGCCCTCGCCAAAGACCTTGGCGGGCAGGACCTCCATGGTGGTGTCGTCGAGGTTGGCGGACACGTAGTGGGTCTTGATGCCGGCGGCGTTGATCTTCTCGAAGAAGTAGATGGACATGCGGAGGTTGACATCGCCCACGCCCTCGATGGTGAGGCCGACCGCGTTCTCGCCCGGATCGAAGACGCCGTCCTTGCCGGTGCAGTCGTCCTTGAACTTGAGCAGGTAGTTGCCGTTCTCGAGGGCGAACACGTCCTTGGTCTTGCCGGAGTACACGAGTTCCTTGGTCATGGCGGTAAGTCCTTTCACACAGCGCCGCATGCTTTGACGGTGTGAGTGTACAACATCGTCAAGGTGCCTAATAAGGTCATGCGCAAACTGATTTATTGTTACAGAAAGATTATGCATGGGTGTCATTTTGGCGAACATGGCATGCTCGAACATCGCGTGGTGGGAAGCGTGTTTACATGGCGAAAAGGACCCATCAGAAACGGTGGCCGCGCGGGTCGGTTGCCGCGTGCGAAAGGCTGTTTGACGATGGACGATCTTTCCATGCGCGCGTATCGCGCAGCATCGGCGCGCGCGGCGTGCGAAGACGATCAGGGCAGGGCCGATCGTGCCCTCGACGTCGCAGTGGCGGGCGAGCCGCTGGCGGCACTGGGGGGCCCAACTGTTCTCGGCGGAGGCGCTCATGAGCCCACGCCCACTCCGTACTGGATTCTCGACGACTTGCTGGGGGGATTGTCTTTTGAGCAGACCGACCACCTGCTCGACGTGGGCTGCGGGGCGGGCCGTGTCCTGGCATACGCCGCGGCGACACAGCTGCCGTGCCGTGTGACGGGGGTCGAGCTCGATGGGCGGTTGGCCGCGCGGGCGGCGTCGTGGACGAGGGGCCGCGACGGGCTCGAGGTCATCGCGGACAGCGCACTCGACATCCCCTTGGGGGCCTATACGCATTTCTACCTGTTCAACCCATTCGACCAAGTCTTGCTCGTCGAGTTTCTCGACCGGCTCGAGGCGCAGGTGCGCCGTTCCATCACGCTCGTGCACATGTCGGATAACGGCGAGAGCTTTGCGTATCTGGGCCGTGCGGGATGGATACGAGAGCGGGAGGGTTCGTTTTATGCGCATCCGGCTGGTGGTTTCCCGATTTTCGGGTACCCTCAGCACTACTCCATTTGGCGTTACGTGCCAGATGCGAACGGGGCGGAGGGTGCGCCTGTGGTATAACAGGGGGCGTCGTTCCAGTGCAATTACAACGAAATGACCTCACGCGTTCCGTCCGGGGCACCGCCGCCGGGCGTTTTCGCGTGTCCATTCGCCTGGGCGATGCCGCACGCACATCAAGAGTAGAAAGCCGGGAAGCACCCAAATGACGCGCGACAAGATCAAGCCCATCCTCTTCAGCATCATCAAACACCAGGACCCCGAACAGCTCAAGCGCCAGATCCCCCGCGACATCGTCGCCGGCATCGTGGTGGCCATCGTGGCGCTGCCCCTGTCGATCGCCCTCGCCATCGCTTCGGGTGTCGGGCCCGAGCAGGGCCTTTATACCGCCATCGTCGCGGGCTTCATCATCGCGTTGCTCGGCGGCAGTGCGGTGCAGATCTCGGGTCCCACCGCCGCGTTCGCCACCATCGTGGCGGGCATCGTCGCCTCGAGCGGTATGGACGGCCTGGTGGCCGCGACCATCATCGCAGGCGTGTTGCTGATCCTCATGGGCGTCTTTCGCCTGGGCACACTCATCCGCTTCGTGCCCTACACCATCACCACGGGCTTTACGGCGGGCATCGCGGTGACCATTGTGGCCGGCCAGCTCAAGGATCTGTTCGGCCTTACGTACCCGGCAGGCACCCCCACCATCGAGACGATGGACAAGCTCTCGGCCGTGGCCGCCAACTTCTCCACCTTCAACGTCGAGGCGCTCATCGTGGGCCTCGTGTGTCTGGCGGTGCTCGTGTTGTGGCCGCGCGTGAGCCAGCGCATCCCCGGCTCGCTCATCGCGGTGCTCGCAGGAATCGCCATGGTGAGCGGTCTGGGCATGAACGTGAACACCATCGGCGACCTCTACACCATCAACGCCGGAGTTCCGCAGCTGCAGCTGCCCCAGTTGAGCTTCGATCTGTTCCGCGAGCAGCTGCCCAACGGCTTCACCATCGCGATCCTCGCGGCCATCGAGTCCCTGCTGTCCTGCGTGGTGGCCGATTCCATGATCAGCTCGCATCATCGCGCCAACATGGAGCTCGTCGCCCAGGGCGTGGGCAACATCGGTTCCGTGATGTTTGGCGGCATTCCCGCCACGGGCGCCATCGCCCGCACCGCCGCCAACGTGAAGGCCGGCGGCCGCACGCCCATCGCCGGCATGGTCCACGCCGTGGTGTTGCTCGCCGTGATGGTGTTCCTCATGCCGTATGCGGCGCTCATCCCCATGCCTTGCATCGCCGCCATTCTGCTGCAGGTTGCCTACAACATGTCCGGCTGGCGCACCGTGGTGTACCAGGTACGCACCGCGCCCAAGAGCGACGTGGCCGTGCTTGTGGTCACCTTCCTCTTTACCGTGGTGTTCGACCTGGTTATGGCCATCGGCGTTGGCATGATGATCACGCTCGTGCTGCTCATGAAGCGCCTGAGCGACGAGACCGAGGTCCGCGGTTGGAAGTACTACTGCGACGAGGACTCCGAGGTCACGCACCTGCGCGAGCTGCCGAAGAGCGTGCGCGTGTACGAGATCAACGGCCCGATGTTCTTCGGCATGACCGACCAGATCGCCGAGATCTCGGTGAAGGAGTTCACTCGCTACCTGATCATCCGCATGCGCGGCGTGCCTTCGCTCGACTCCTCGGCCATGAACGCGCTCGAGAACCTGCGCGAGTATTGTGCCGAGAATGACGTGCAGCTCATCATTTCGCATGCCAACGAGCAGCCCATGAAGACCATGGAGCGCGCCGGCTTTGTGGAGAAGGTGGGTCGCGAGCACTTCCGCACCAGTATCGACGACGCCATCGCCCACACTCGCGAGCTGCTGGGGGAGGACGCGTAAGGCCCATTTTGAAGGCAGGCCCCACTCGGGGGCAGATGCGAATGAGGCGCTTGTGATTCGGTGCGTCTTCCTGCATTAAATACGAAGAATTAGGCGCCCTGGACTCATGAGGTCCAGGGCGTTTTAGTGCCCTCGGCAAAACTTGACAACAGAACAAATGTTCGTATACTGACTGTTATGGGAGCTTGTCGACTGAAGCGGCTGTTTGCGTCAAGCACGGACAAGCTCTATCCGCGTGAGAACCTGTGGCTATACGGGGCCGTTGATTCGGCTTTCATTTCCCCAGTGAGCGTGTTCTACATGGGCGTCTTTTGGCGTCGCGATGGAGCTGCTGGGAGGTGGACAGGGCGCGCAGCTTTTGCGGTTAGTTCAAATTTGGCCGGAGGCTATCTGGAACAGCATCAAGCCAAATCTCTCTCATGTCATTTAGTAGTAGAATATAGTAGTATAAAATGGATGACAGGTGGAATACCATGCTTGAGCTCGTTGTTCATCCTAGAGTGAGTGCGCGTCACCCCCAGCTTTCCGATGAAGATGTGCGCGTCGCCTGGCAAAACTCGTTTTTCCAGGCGTTGCGGACCGGTTCGAAGAATTCACCGGAATATCTCTGGATTGGAATCGATGGAAAGGGGAGAGAGGTAGAAATGGTTGGCGTGCCGACGGCGACGGGATATCTCATCTATCACGCGAACACTCCGCTTTCAAAGCGCGTGAGAGATGAGGTCAAGGGAAGGAGGACTTGATGGCTACGTATAAACTCGCCGACGGGAAAGTTTTAACAGACCGCGACATCGAGGAAATGGCTCGTGAGTGGGAAGAGGGCACTTGGGAAGGGCCTTTGGTTGAGCTGCGCGTTGGGAGGCCCCGTTTGTCTGAGGAGCCGAATGCCAACCTCTCATTTAAATGCCCGGAAAGCAGCGCCGCGCTCATTGTTGCGGCGGCAAAGGAGCTTGGGATCAAGAAGTCTGCGTTCATGCGCGAGGCCGCTGTTGAGAAGGCTGTGCGAGTCTTGGCGGCAGCTGTTTGATTAGAACGAACGGATCCACACGGCGTTTTTCGGCCTGTGAGTTCCCGCATTCGGAATGCTGCAAGTTCTGCGGTGGAAATCCCCTGCATAATGCGTTTGTGGGGGAGTCCGGCCGAGATGTAGTGCTTTGTGCCGCTACAATACGTACGGTTCAAATCACGATGCATGGAACGGCGTGCGCATCTGCGCCGCCACGTTAGTAAAGGACGCACGCGCCCATGGCCTCTTACGCCCCGCAGATCTCCTCGCGTCGCACGTTCGCGATCATCTCGCACCCCGACGCCGGCAAGACCACCCTTACCGAGAAGCTCCTGCTCTACACCGGCACCATCCAGTCCGCCGGTTCGGTCAAGGGCAAGCAGAACTCCCGCCATGCGGTCTCCGACTGGATGGACATCGAGAAGCAGCGCGGTATTTCCGTCACCTCCTCGGTGCTCCAGTTCACCTATGGCGGCTGCTGCGTGAACATTCTCGATACCCCCGGCCACCAGGACTTCTCCGAGGACACGTACCGCACCCTCATGGCCGCCGACGCCGCGGTCATGGTGATCGACGGTGCCAAGGGCGTCGAGGCCCAGACCAAGAAGCTCTTCCGCGTCTGCGCCATGCGCGGTATCCCGATCTTCACGTTCGTGAACAAGATGGACCGCGAGACGCGCGACCCGTTTGACCTCATGGAAGAGGTCGAGAACGTGCTCGGCATCCGCACCTATCCCATGAACTGGCCCATCGGCAACGGCCGCGACTTCCGCGGCGTATTCGACCGCGCCAGCCGCAAGGTCCTTGCGTTCGAGGGCGACGGCCGCGCCAATGGCACCAAGAAGGTCGATGAGGTCGAGGCCACGCTCGGCGACGCCGCGCTGACCGAGCTCATCGGCGAGCACAACCACAACAACCTGATGGACGATATCGAGCTGCTCGACGGTGCCGATTCCGAGTTCGACCTCGATGCGGTTCTCACGGGCAAGCTCTCCCCGGTGTTTTTCGGCTCCGCGCTCACGAACTTCGGCGTCGAGCCCTTCCTCAAGGACTTCCTGCGCCTGGCCCCCGGCCCCGGCGCGCACACCGACGCGCTGACCGGCGAGCCCGTGGAGCCCACGCGTGAGGACTTCTCCGGCTTCGTCTTCAAGATTCAGGCGAACATGGACAAGAACCACCGCGACCGCATTGCCTTTGTGCGCATCTGCTCCGGCAAGTTCGAGCGCGGCATGGACGCCACGCACGTGCAGGGCGGCCGCAAGATCAAGCTGGCCACGGGCACGACCATGATGGCCGACGACCGCGCCATCGTGGACGAGGCCTACGCCGGCGACATCGTGGGCCTGTTCGACCCGGGCATCTTCTCCATCGGCGACACCATCTGCACGGGCAAGAAGCCGGTGCAGTTCACGGGCATCCCCACGTTCGCGCCCGAGCTGTTCGCGCGCGTCACGCAGGTCGATACGCTCAAGCGCAAGCAGTTCGTGAAGGGCATGGAGCAGCTCGCCCAGGAGGGCGCCATCCAGATCTTCCGCGAGCTCGGCGCCGGTATGGAGTCGGTCATCGTGGGCGTGGTGGGCACCCTGCAGTTCGAGGTGCTCGAGCAGCGCCTCAAGAGCGAGTACCACGTCGAGGTGCGTCGCCAGCCGCTGCCCTACACCGACATCCGCTGGATCGTGAACGAGCCCGGCACCATCGACATTCCGGCGCTCTCCCTCACGCGTGACACGCTGCGTGTCGAGGACATGCGCGGCGGCAAACTGCTACTGTTCACGAGCCCGTGGAACATCGATTGGGCCACGGACCACAACAAGGAGCTCAAGCTGTCCGAGTTCGGCAACGTGGAGTTCTAAGATGCAGGCGGGGCCCGGGCATTGGCCATGAGGCGCGCACATCGCGATGCCCGGGCCCGTTTCACAGGCGTCCCGCTCCCATGAAGTGGTCGCGATTTGCCGCTCTGTTCTAGCGTGGCAAATCGCGACAACTTTTTTGAGCTATCGGGCTGGAAATGGTCGTGATTCGCCACGCTGAAACAAGGTGGCGAATCACGACCATTTCTTTGGGCTTTTCAAGCGAAAAATGGTCGCAAAATGCCACGTTGGTACAGAGTGGCATTTTGCGACCAGCCCACGGGACCAGCCCACGGGACCAGCCCACGGGACCAGCCCACGGGACCAGCCCACGGCGCGTGACGACCCGTGCTCGAAGGCCCTACCTTGTGTTCGCGACGATCCTCCGTCACTTACATCACGAATGCGGCCGCCATGGCAACGACGACCGCGGGGAGCATGTTGGCCACGCGGAAGGTCTTGGGCCAGATCAGGTTGATGCCGATGCAGAAGATGAGGATCGAGCCGACCGTCGAGAGGTTGGCGAGTGCCGCGGCGGTCATGAGCGGCTGCAAGAAGCTCGCGAGCAGGGTGAGGGCGCCCTGGAGCGCCAGCACGGGAATCGCGGCGAAGATGCAACCCTTGCCCATCGACGCCGTCATGGTGCATACGAGCAGGGCGTCGATGGCGCCCTTGATGGCGAGCGTCGTCCAGTCGCCCGTCATGCCGTCCTGAATGGAGCCGACGATGGCCATTGCCCCGATGCAGACGGTCAGGGACGCGCTGACGAAGGCATTGACGAACGTCTTGTCCTTGGCGTTCCCGGTTTTGATCTTCAGCCACTGCCCCAGCCGCTCAAACGCGCCCTCAATGTTCAGCGCTTCCCCGATCACAGCGCCGATGGCAAGGCACCCGATGATCAGCAGCGCACCGCTGCTGACAACCTTTCCGTCCTGCACCGTGAGCATACCCTCCATGGCGCCGGAAATGGCGATAAACAGCGTGCCCACGCCGCAGACCTTCATCAGCGTATCCTGCGCGCTCTGGCTCAGGACGCGTCCAAACAACGCCCCGCACACACCGCCTGCCAGAATCGCGGCGGTGTTGATGACCGTTCCAAGCCCAACCATGTGCTTTCCCTCTTTTCCCGATTTGCCCAAATTCTACTGCATTCTGCTGAAAATGTCAACCAGACGCCGGGATATTGACTTTCCATCCGGGAAACAGTATACTATTTTTTGAGGTGATACTATGACAGCATCGACGCTGAAAGGTGCGATCAAAGGCACCCTGAAAGGCATCCTGAACACAGCCGCGCCGGTTTTCAGCCGGAGATCCGCCATGGATTCTGCCAGCGCACGGGAAACGCTGCTGGGCTTCTCCCCTCCCCCCACGGGGACTGCGGCCGCCGACAACCGGCTGCTGGAGCCGGAATGCGATTTGCAGATCGTGATCCCGGCCTATAACGTGGAAGCCTATCTCGCCCAGTGCATGGACTCCGTGCTGGCGCAGGAGACGAAGTATACATACCGCGTCATTCTGGTGGACGACGGCGCGACCGACACCACCCCCGCGATTGCGGACACCTACTCCGACGACCCCCGGGTGACGGTCATTCACCAGCGGAACAAGGGACATTCCGGCGCGAGAAATACCGGCATCCGGGAGATTTTCGGCAAATACATTATGTTTGTTGATTCCGATGATTTTCTTCTGCCCGGTGCCATTGACGCCCTGTTGGATA
>ERZ832522.3999-NODE-3999-length-15330-cov-15.309198_pt1 | contig 15330 bp, 13 predicted proteins | sample MGYA00519951_ERZ832522 | MGnify/ENA primary metagenome ERZ832522 (study PRJEB31850, sample SAMEA3708728) | human gut metagenome | biome: human gut; feature: human-associated habitat; material: faeces | place: China | collected 2014 ... | reverse complement strand
GCCGCACCCTCTCCCTCACCATCCGCGTCCCGCAGGACAACTACGCGAGCTTCCTCGAAGCCGCCGCGCAGGCGGGCAACCTCGTGGACAAGAGCGAGCAGGTGCAGGACGTCACCACCCAGTATATGGACATCGAGGCCCGGCTCTCCAACCTGACGGCCCAGCGCACACGTTTGCAGGAGCTTCAGGCCAGCGCCGAAAACCTCGCTGACCTGCTGGAGATCGAATCTTCCCTCAGCGACGTCCAGTACCAGATCGAGAGCTGGCAGTCGCAGCTGGACTGGTACAGCCAGCAGGTGTCCTGCTCCACGGTCTACCTCTCGCTGGACGAGGTGAAGGAATACACCCCCACCGAGGAATCCTACCTCTCCCAGTTGTCCAGCGCCCTCCGCAATGGCTGGACGGGCTTCGTCTCCGGCATCCAGCAGCTGACGGTCTGGGTCGTGGGCGTCTGGCCCGTGCTGGTCATTCTGGCCGCAGCCGCCCTCGTCGTCCGCTTCGTGCGCCGCCGCACCCGCAAGTGATATTCGCTCTGTCGAAGCGCCCCGGAATGGGGCGCTTTTTGTTTCCGGCAGCGGCCTTTTCAAAAAAGTCATATTCTTTTTGAAAAAACGCTTGACAAGTCCCCCGCCTTGTGGTATTATACTTGAGCAGTCAGCGAGAGGCCGACAGCAAAAAGTAAATATCGCGGGGTGGAGCAGTCTGGTAGCTCGTCGGGCTCATAACCCGAAGGTCGTTGGTTCAAATCCGGCCCCCGCAACCACTAAGCAGGTTGAATTCGTAGAATTTGACCTGCTTTTTTTGTGCTTGCACAGCAAAGCGGGAAGCGCCGCCGCTGTTGCACATTGTGCAGCGTGAACAGTGTAGAATATTATTATAACTTTTTATATTTGATCAGTGCGCAAAAAGAAACTGTCCTACGTTAAATGTTCACATCGTTCGGGTTGAACATTGTGGGTGCGGAATGCTGTGTTTCCAGGTCTGAATGCCCACATTGTTCAAAACTCTGTGGGTCATAGGCGTAGCCCGCTGCGGCTTGAACAGTGTAGCCCGCTGCGGGCAGCGCAGCCGAAGTCAGTATGTGTTTGTCATGCTTTTATCATACTGCTTTTGCTTTGGAAGAGTTAGAAGATCTTCAAGGTAAAAACGGTCATTTTTGCAATTTTGCGCGATTGCGTCTGCACTGCATCCAGAAGATATCGTGCTTGTTGCCCGGCAAAAAGAATAAAACTTTCCCATTTTATAATAAGAACGTTCTGGCAAAGACCGTCTTTTTCTGTTATACTCTAGCCAATGAATACAGCTGTAACAGGAGGATGTTATGGAAAAGAATGTACTGAACACCGATCTCACCGGCAAGGTGGCTGTCGTCACCGGCGCAAGCGGCACGCTGTGCTCCATTTTTGCCAAGGCGCTGGCCCGGGCGGGCGCAAAGGTGGCGCTGCTGGGCCGCAACATGGATAAGCTCAAGGAGCTTGCGGACGAGATCGAGGCCGAAGGCGGCACCGCCAAGGGCTACACCTGCAACGTGATGAACAAGGCCAACTGTCTGCAGGTAGCCGAGGATGTGCTGGCAGACTTTGGCCCCTGCGATATCCTTGTGAACGGTGCCGGCGGCAACAACGCCCGCGCCAACACGGACAAGGAATATTTTGAGATGGCCGATCTGGAAAGCGACACCGTCACCTTCTTTGACCTGGATGAAAGCGGCGTGGAGATGGTGTTCAACCTGAACTTCATCGGCACCCTGCTGCCCACGCAGGCCTTTGCACGGCAGATGGTAGGGCGCGAGGGCTGCAACATCCTGAACATTTCCAGCATGAATGCCTACCTGCCCCTGACCAAGATCCCCGCCTACTCCGGTTCAAAGGCCGCTGTGACCAACTTTACCCAGTGGCTGGCGGTACATTTCAGCAAGGTGGGCATCCGGGTCAACGCCATCGCTCCGGGCTTCTTTGCCAGCGAGCAGAACGCAAAGCTGCTCTTCAACGAGGACGGCACCCCCACCGACCGCACCAAAAAGATCCTTGCTGCCACCCCCATGGGACACTTTGGCGACAGCGAAAAAGACCTTGTGGGCGCGCTGCTGTTTTTGCTGAACAATGAGGCAGCCGGTTTCATCACCGGTATCTGTCTGCCGGTGGACGGCGGTTTCTCGGCTTATTCCGGCGTGTAATAAGTGCTGCGAAATATACAAAACCACCCCTGCCTCCCGGTGCAGCAGCCCGGCGGGACAGGGGGTGGTTTTTTCAACGGGGTTAAACAAAAGGCTTCCCCCGGCCCGGGGAAGCCTTTATGCGGAAAAATGAATTTCTATGGGGTCACTTCTTCGGGTGCTTTTTGCGCCATGCAAGCGCCACGGCAACAGCGGCACACGCCAGCACTGCCAGCGGCCAGACGGAGGCCAGCGCAACCACAAATTGCTGCAAGCCGTTCACAAAGTTGCCCCAGCCGGAGACAAGGGCCGTGCCGATGCGGGAGAAGAAGCCCTCGTCGGCGGGTGTGTAGGTCTGCACCTCGTTCAGGTCGATATACACGGTGCACTGCTGCACCTGATCGCTGTACCAGTCCAGCTGGCTCTGCCAGCTTTCGATCTGGGACTGCACCTCGGTGAGGGAGTCCTCGATCTGCAGCAAGTCCGAAAGAGTTTCGGCCTGTGCCTGCAGCTGCTGTAAGCGGGTGCGCTGTGCCTGCAGATTAGAAAGCCGCGCGGACACGTCCATATACTGGGTGGTCACATCATCGGCCTGCTGGCTGCGGTAGGTCACATTACCGGCAGCGGCCACAGCATCCAGAAAGCTCTGGTAGTTGGCCTGCGGCACCCGGTAGGTCAGGCTTACGGAGCGGCTGGAACCGGTGCGCGTGTACTCGCTGCTGGATTCCAGATAGCCGCCCGCCTCGGCAAGAGCGCTGTCCAGTGCACTGCGGGCCGCTTCGTAATCCTTGCTTTCCAGCGTCAGATTGGCGGTGTAGATGATCTTGGCACTGTCCACCGCAGGCGCAGCAGCCTCGGTGTTGCTGGCGCCGCTGTACTCCGTTTCCAGAGAGCGGTCGTCTGCATCCAGACTGTAATTCACCGCCTCGGGGGTGCTGTCCAGTGCGGCGTGCTGGAGATCAAACCCGCCCGCTGCCACAGAGGCAGCGGAGCTGTCGGCAGCGCCCTCGGCTGCGTACAGAGCGGGTGCGCTGCTTTTTGCGCTGCCCATCCCGATGCCCAGATGCAGGGTGCTGTAACCCAGCACGCACACGGCCAGACAGGCAGCCAGCGTGCCCAGCTGCTTTACCGGGAAGTGGATGGGCTTTTTCTTCTTGGCTTCGGTGTTCAGGGGTGCTGCGGGTGCAGCGGTCTGCGGGGCAGGGGCAGCCATCATGGGCTCGGCCTTTTCCTCCGCGGTCAGGGTGTCGGTCATGGCGAGCAACTTTGCTTTCAGATCGTCCGGGGCAGTCAGGTCATCGACCTCCATCTTATATTCATACCACCTCATCTTCGATCTCCTCCTTCAGCATCGTATGTAACTGTGCCCGTGCGCGCCGCAGCCAGCTTAGTACCGTGTTTGTGGGCACTGCCATCATCCGCCCGATCTCTGCCGCAGTGTATCCTTCGTAGTAATGCAGATAGATGGCGTTGCGGTAGTTTTCCGGCAGCGTGCGGATGGCATCCAGCACGCTGCCGTCCTCCGCAAGGACATCAGGGGCAGGCAGGTTCTCGTCCAGCTCAGTGTCCTTTTGGTGGGCGGCGCGGGTCAGGTCCCGGCAGCGGTTGATGGCCACCCGCAGCAACCATGCTTTGAGATGCTCCTCACTCTCAAAGATGCCGTTGTAGTGCAGCAGTTTTTCAAATACATCCTGCACCACATCCTCAGCATCGGCTGTGCAGCGGCAATTATGTACCGCAGTGCGGTAGACGGTGTCGCTGTAACGCTGCACCGCCAAGGTAAATACTTCGTTTCTGGTCAGCTGTCCCATTGTATAAACTCTCCTTGGATGCCCGGAAGCGGGCTTCTCGATGGAATGTTTGTGGTTCTCACGGGGACGTTCACTCAATATACGGCTCAGCATCCCCGATTATTGCAGAATAAAACCCGGTTCCTTCCATTTTTTGTGTGCCGGACGCACCGGACCGCAAGGTGTGTCCACGTTCTTCGACAGGGGTTGGATATCCTGTCGGTTTACCGGTCAGTATACCACGGAATCGCAAAAAAGTAAAAGAGGGGGAGGGTGCTCCTTCTTTATTTATAGACCCTTTGCAGCAGCGCCAGCCGCTCGGAGAGAAAGGTCTCTGCTTTGGGGTGGTGCAACCAGCATTTGCCATCGGTGCTGTGCACCAGTTTCTGCGCCAGTGCGGCGGGGGCGGTGTCGATGGCTACCACGTCCTGCATGGTCAATTGCAGGGTGAGCGCCGCCGGAACATCCGGCAGCGGCGGCAGCGGGTCCTCCCATACAAAGGGCGGCAGCAGCTGCACCGCCACGGTCAGGCGGGTACATTCCTCGGTCAGCAAAAGGGCGGCGGGGGCGCCGTCCGGCTGCACCTGCAAGCTGCTGTATAAAAGCTGCATCCGGGCAGGGGAGAGCAGCCGGGTCAGGCCCTCTGCCGGAGCAGCCGCAAGCTGCAGATACCCGGCGGCTTCCTCCCGGTAGATGCGCCGGGCAGGGGCTTGCAGCCCTGCGTAGAGGGCGGGCAGCATAAAGCTGCCGCTTTTTTCCAGCGCCTGCTGCGCCAACAGATAGAACTCGGTCAGCGGGTACGCAGCATCCGGCTGCGGCATCCCGAAATCCGGCCGCGATACATGACCTCCACCCATGGGGACCTCCGTGTTTTTCTTGACATTTCGTACAAAATAGGCTATACTACAAATAGAAAGGGTGCTGGCTGCAAGGGTCAGTTTCCTTCGGCTAAGTAGTCAATAAGAATGACCGCTCAGTGTTTGTGAGACTGTGGGCGGTCATTTTTATTTTAACATACTTTCCACAGTATTACAATCAAAATTCTGATTGTAAACCCTTTGCAAACTTTTCAGTTGACCTGCGGCGCACCGGTGCGGTATACTCGGGCACAGATGCCTTACAAAACGAAAAACAGAGGGGAAAACTGACCATGAAAGACAAAAAACTGACTACCTACCAGATGGCTGTCACCGCTGTGATGGCTGCCGTGCTGTGCGTGCTGGGCCCGCTGACCGTGCCCATCGGAGCCGTGCCCATCTCGCTGGCAAACTTTGTTATCTGCCTGACCGCATGGCTGCTGGGGCCGAAGTTCGGCACCCTGAGCGTGGTCATCTATCTGGCGCTGGGTGCCATCGGCATTCCGGTGTTCTCTGGCTATGGTGCCGGCCTTGCCAAGCTGGCAGGCCCTACCGGCGGCTATCTGGTGGGCTATCTGCTGCTGGCCTTCATCGGCGGTATGTTCATTGAAAAGAGCAAGGGCAACCCGGTAGTTTCCGCTGTGGGTCTGGTGCTGGGCGATGCCGCCTGCTATGTGCTGGGCACGGCATGGTTCGTGTTCCAGATGCAGTGCGAGCTGGGCTACGCACTGACCGTCTGCGTCTACCCCTTTATTGCGCTGGATCTTGCAAAGATCGTGGTGTCCTGCATCGTGGGTGCGCTGCTGCGTAAGCGCCTGACGCAGGCAGGCGTGCTGAAACTGCAGAATGCAGTTTCGGAATGATCGCTGAGCGGAAAATTATTTTTAGATAGAATAAGCCCGGAGGGTCTGCGAACCTTCCGGGCTTATCTCTTTATTCCTGATATCCCAAGGTGGCTGCCATGACCGCCTTGATGGTGTGCATCCGGTTCTCGGCCTCGTCAAACACGATGCTCTGGGGGCCTTCGAATACCTCGTCGGTCACCTCCATGGCGTCGCGGCCAAAGCGTTCGCCCATCTCCTTGCCCACGGTGGTCTTGTGGTCGTGGTAGGCGGGCAGACAGTGCATAAATACTGCATCCGGGCCTGCAATATTCATCAGATCCTGATTGATCTGGTAGGGGGCAAGGTCGTGGATGCGCTCCGCCCACACCTCAACCGGCTCACCCATGGACACCCACACATCGGTGTACAGCACGTCCGCGCCCTTTGCTGCCTTGACGGGATCCTCCTCAAAGGAGAGGGTCGCCCCGGTCTGGGCGGCAATGGCCTGACACTGCTCCACCAGTGCGGCATCCGGCTGGTACTTTTTAGGTGCGCAGGCGGTAAAGTGTAAGCCCATCTTGGCGCAGCCCACCATCAGGCTGTTGCCCATGTTGTAGCGGGCGTCACCAAAGTAAACAAAGTGGATGCCCTTCAGGTGACCGAAATGCTCCTGAATGGTAAGGAAATCGGCCAGGATCTGAGTGGGGTGGAACTCGTTGGTCAGGCCGTTCCACACCGGAACACCAGCGTAGTGCGCCAGCTCTTCCACGATCTGCTGGCCGTAGCCACGGTACTCGATGCCGTCAAACATCCGGCCCAGCACCCGGGCGGTGTCGGCGATGGACTCCTTTTTACCGATCTGGCTGCCGGAGGGGTCCAGATAGGTTACTTCCATGCCCAGATCGTGGGCGGCTACCTCAAAGCTGCAGCGGGTGCGGGTGGAGGTCTTTTCAAAGATCAGAGCGATATTTTTGCCCCGCAGCTGGTCGTGCCGGATACCGGCCTTCTTTTTGGCTTTCAGGTCAGCGGCCAGCTCCAGCAGCTGCCCGATCTCGGCAGGGGTGTAGTCCAATAGCTTCAAAAAGCTGCGATTTTTCAGTTCCATTGTATATTTCCCTCTCTATGCAAGTGCTATTGAATATTTATTCAACCTGTGATTCTATTATAATACGTTGCATCGGGAAGGTCAAGAGGGAGCTTACAGCTCCAACTCTACCCGGCGTCCGGTGGGCTTATAGGGGGTCAGCCGGACACCGGCGTGCTCGAACATGAACCGCGCCGCAATGCTGGAATCGCTGTCGTGGTACTTGTCGCCGTAGTACACCACCTCGGCAATGCCGGACTGGATGATGGCCTTGGTGCACTCGTTGCAGGGGAACAGGGTCACATACACCCGGGCACCCTTCAGGTTGTTGTGGGCGCTGTTGAGAATGGCGTTCAGCTCGGCATGGCAGACGTACATATACTTGGTCTGCAGGGGGGCACCCTCCCGCTCCCAAGGCATCTCGTCATCGCTGCAGCCCATGGGCATCCCGTTGTAGCCTAAGGAAAGAATCTTATTTTCCGGGCTTACGATGCACGCACCCACCTGACTGTTGGGGTCCTTGGAGCGCATGGCGGTAAGCAGCGCAATGCCCATAAAATATTCGTCCCAGTTGATATAATCCTCGCGCTTCATCGCGTAAAACCTCCTGCCTCTTCCGGCGGGTCTGCGGCTTGACAAACCCGGAAAAATAGACTATACTACGAATAGAAAGAGCGCTGACTGCAATGGTCAGCTCCTCATCCGGCTAATCAGTCGTAAAGAATGACCGCTTGCTTTCTGAGGGCATGAGCGGTCATTTCTTTTTGCCGTTGGAAATCGTCCATGCGATCTCGAAGGTAATGTAGATTGCTCCGCCAAGAAGCGTGAGCAACAGCACGACCTGTTCAAACGTCATGAGGCATCCACCCTTTCCGCTTTCGCGTCAGGGGAAGCAAAAAATTTTTCGTCCCCCTCTGGCGCGCAGCCGGAAGGAGCTAGACCACCGATTATGCAATCAACGCCCTTACCGCCGAAGCGGCACTTACAGCATACCACAAAAACCGCATATTTGCAACGAAAACTCCCGGCTCCGCGCCTGTACGCGCTGCCGGGAGTTCTGCTTTTTCTACCTACCCGTTTTGCACCCGAATGTCAACTTGCACAAAACAGTGCCCGGAAGTTTGGCAGGCGCTTTTGCTAAAATTTGAAACGATATATTTAAAAATCATTTTGAGTGTGGTATTATCTTTGTAAAATATGCCACAAAAACGGAGAGAACGCTCCGTGCGGCGGAAATGAGGGAAAAACCGATATGAAATACGCAAGCAACAACATCCGCAATATTCTGATTGCCGGCCATGCCGGCAGCGGCAAGACCACGCTGACCGAAGCACTGGTCTATTTTTCGGGCGCTGCCGAGCGTATGGGCCGGGTTGAGGACGGCACCACGATTTCGGACTTTGATCCCGAGGAAGCAAAGCGCAAGGCCAGCCTGTCGGCTTCCGTTGTGCCGGTGGAGTACGAGGGCATCAAGTACAACCTGATCGATGCACCGGGTCTGTTCGACTTTGAAGCAGGCGAGTACGAGGGCATCCGCGCCGCCGAGAGCGTGCTGGTGTGCGTGTCCGGCCGCAGCGGCGTTACTGTGGGCGCAGAAAAGGCGTTCCAGCTGGCCCGCAAGAACGGCAAGGCCACCATGGTGTTCGTGTCCAAGTGCGATCTGGAAAACGCCAACTACTTCAAGATCCTTGAGGATATGAAGATCCGCTTCGGCTCCACCGTCTGCCCCTGCGTCGTGCCTGCAAAGCTGGATGACGGCACCCCTGTGTACATCAACCTGTTCAGCCAGAAGGCCTTCAAGTACGAGGGTGGCAAGCAGATTCAGGTAGACCTGCCGGACATCGGCCACCGCTTCCAAGGCCTGATCGAGGCCATGGGCGAGGCCATTGCGGAAACCGACGATGAACTGATGGAAAAGTTCTTCGGCGGCGAACCCTTTACCACCGAGGAGATCGTGGAGGGCATGCGCAAGGGCGTTAAGGACGGCCTGATCACCCCCGTGTTCTGCGGCAGCGCCGTGAACATGCAGGCACTGGATATGCTGCTGTTCAATATGCACAAGCTGCTGCCCAGCCCGGAGCACGACGGTGCTACCCTGGCCGAGGATGCCAACGGCGAGCCCGTGGAACTGCACTGCACCGAGGCAGAGCCCACCGCCGCCTATGTGTTCAAGACCGTGGCCGACCCGTTCGTGGGCAAACTGAGCTACCTGCGTGTGGTCAGCGGCAAGGTGACCGCCGGTGAGCCGCTGGTCAACGCCCGCACCGGCGAGCCGGAAAAGATCGGCAAGCCCCTCACCGTCATCGGCAAGAAGCAGGTAGACGCCGACGGCATCGGTGCCGGTGACATCGGTGCAGTGGCCAAGCTGGTGACCGCCAGGACCGGCGACACCCTGTGCGACGCTTCCCGCGTGGTGAAGCTGCCCGCCCCCGTGTTCCCGCAGCCCAGCCTGTTCATGGCCGTCACCGTGGCCAAGAAGGGCGATGAGGGCAAGATCAGCAGCGCGCTGGCCCGCCTGATGGAAGAGGACCCCACCCTGAGCTACCAGAACAACGCCGAGACCCATCAGCAGGTGATCGGCGGCCTGGGCGAGCAGCATCTGGACGTGGTCAAGGCCAAGCTGAAGAACAAGTTCGGCGTGGAGATCGGCCTGGAAGCTCCCCGCATCGCCTATCGTGAATCCATCCGCAAGGCCTGCCAGAAACAGGGCCGCCACAAGAAGCAGACCGGCGGCCACGGCCAGTTCGGTGACGTCATCATCAACTTTGAGCCCTGCGACAGCGAGCAGGTGGTGTTTGAGGAAAAGGTGTTCGGCGGCAGCGTGCCCAAGAACTTCTTCCCCGCCGTGGAAAAGGGCGTGCGCCTGGCCGCCGAAAAGGGCGTGCTGGCCGGTTACCCCGTGGTGGGCCTGAAGGCCACCCTGCTGGACGGCAGCTACCACCCGGTGGACAGCTCCGAGATGGCCTTTATCATGGCTGCCAAGCTGGCCTACAAGGCCGCCATGCCGGAGGCCGGGCCGGTCATTCTGGAGCCCATCCACACCCTGAAGGCCCATGTCCCCAACGACAACACCGGTGACATCATGGGCGATGTGACCAAGCGCCGCGGCCGCGTGCTGGGCATGGAGCCCGACGAGGACGGCCTGCAGACCATCATCGCCGAAGTGCCGCTGGCTGAGCTGGCCAACTTTACCACCTTCATCCGGCAGACCACCCAGGGCCGCGGCTGGTTCACCACCGAGTTTGCCCGCTACGAGATCCTGCCCGAAATGCTGGTGCCCGCCGTGGTGGAGCAGGCCAAGAAGCTGGGCAACCTGGATGAGAGCGCCGACGACTGAGCCGCTTTCTGACCGTTCCTGAATAACGACATTCCCGCAAGCCCCGTTGACACCTTTCCCTCTGTCGGCGGGGCTTTTTGCTGCAGGTGCGGTTTGTGCCGCCCCTTGACAAGCGCCACAAAAATCCCGTCTGAAGCAGTTCAGACGGGATTTTTTCTTGTGCATTTTACGTTCTGGAAACGGAGATCAGCCCTTCATGGGCACAAAGCCCACCAGATCCTTGACGACCTCCCCGGCAATGATCAGCCCTGCCACCGAGGGCACAAAGGCATTGGAGCCCGGCGTTGACCGACGGGGAGCCCCCGGACGCTGGGCATCTGCCGGGCAGGGTGCTTCCGGTGCCATGTCCTCGGTCAGGGGCGTCATGGCGGGCTCCTTGGAGTAGACCACCTTCAGGTGCTTGATCTTGCGCTTGCGGCACTCGGTACGCATCACCTTGGCAAGCGGGCAGACCGAGGTCTTGTAGATATCGGTCACCTCAAAGCGGGTGGGGTCCATCTTGTTACCTGCGCCCATGGAGCAGATGATGGGGGTGCCCGCCTCCTTGCATTTCATCACCAGCGCCAGCTTGCCGGTAACGGTGTCGATGGCGTCCACCACATAGTCGTACTGGGTAAAGTCGAAGTCGTCCTGCGTCTCCGGGCCAAAGAAGCACCGGTGGGTGGTCACCTTGATGTTGGGGTCGATATCGTGGATGCGCTGTTCTGCCACATCCACCTTATACTGCCCTACCGTGCTGCGGGTGGCGATGATCTGACGGTTGAGGTTGGTCAGGCAGACCTTATCGTCATCGATCAGATCCAGTGCGCCCACGCCGCTGCGTGCCAGCGCCTCCACCGTGTAGCCGCCCACGCCGCCGATGCCAAACACTGCCACCCGGGCGTGGTGCAGCTTTTCCATAGCCTCTGCACCCAGCAGCAGCTGGGTGCGGGAATACTGATCCTGCATTTTGTTCTCCTTACTTTTCTACGCGGGTGATGGTGCCGCCGCCCAGCACCACATCGCCCTGATACAGCACGGCAGCCTGCCCCGGGGTGGGGGCACGCTGAGGCTGGTCGAATTCCAACCGGAAACCGTTTTCTGCAGGGTAGACGGTGGCCTGCTGCTCGGCCTGATGATACCGGGTGCGAGCAGTGACCCGCAGCGGCTCGGTCAGCGCCGGAATGGCGATCCAGTTCACATCCTCTGCGTAGACGATGCGGTCAAACAGTTCACTCTCCGGCCCGACGGTGACGGTATTGGCCTGCATATCCTTGCCGCAGACGTACACCGGCGCACCCAGCGCAAGGCCAAGCCCCTTGCGCTGCCCCAGCGTGTAGCGCACTGCGCCGCTGTGGGTACCCACCACCTTTCCGCTCTGATCCAGAAAATCTCCGGCGGGGTAGTGCTTGCCGGTAAACTGCTCCATAAAGCGGGCATAATCGCCGTCCGGCACAAAGCAGATATCCTGACTGTCGTGCTTTTGGGCGTTGATAAAGCTGTGCTCCTGCGCGATCTTTCGCACCTCGGTCTTGTGCAGCGCACCCAGCGGCAGACGGATATGCGCCAGCTGCTCCTGCGTGAGGTTATATAGCACATAGCTCTGATCCTTACCCTCGTCCAAGCCTTTTTTCAGCAGCCAGCGGCCGGTGGCTGCATCCTGCTCCACCCGGGCGTAGTGGCCGGTGACCACATACTCCATGCCGTGTGTCTCTGCCCAGTCCAGCAGGTGGCGGAACTTCATATATTTATTGCAGTCGATGCAGGGGTTGGGGGTACCGCCCGCCTCGTAGACGCGGATAAATTTTTCAATGATCTGCGCCCGGAAATCGGCGGTGAAATCCAGCACCTGATATGGCATATCCAGTGCAAAGGCCACCTCGGCGGCGTCCTCGATATCCTTTTCCGAGCAGCAGGTCTGGTAGCCGGGCTGTCCCAGCGTTTCGTTGTGGGTGAGTCGCATGGTGATGCCGGTGCAGTCGTAGCCTGCCTGCTGCATCAGACAGGCCGCCACCGAGCTATCCACGCCGCCGCTCATGGCAATGAGGGCGCGGGGACGGTTTGCAGGGTTCTGAGTGGTCATAGGTTCTCCTTTTATGGGTTCAACATACTAAAGCAGTAGTATAATACTACCGCAGCATAAACCGCTTGTCAAGACGCTATAATTTTCTGCGCCGCAGCCAGCAGCGCCGGTTTTTCGTTGGGATATTCTGCGCGGATGACGCCGTCCAGCAGCGCTTCCAGCACCCGGCGCAGCGCAGGCCCTGCCGGGATGCCCGCTGCCATCAGGTCGCGTCCGTTCACCGCCAGCTGGCTCACCCGGCAGCATACGCCGTCCGCTTCCAGTTGCCGTGCCCGCTGCGCCGCAAGGGCGCAAGCCGGGGCAGCTTGCGGGTGCAGCGCCGCACACAGCGCACACAGCCGCTCCACGGTGCACAGCCCGTACCGCCCTAAAAGCTGCCGGATGGCAACCTCTCCCGCGTGTGCGGGAGTTTCTCCGAGGACCGTCCGCTGGGGTGGGACCCTGCTGCCGCAGGCAGTAGGGCGGGCGATGGAATGGCCCGATTCGTGTCCGAGGAGAAAGCTCCCGCACACGCCCTGCTCTGCCGTTTCCCGCACCAATACCGCGGTCTCCTCGATGCAGGCGTTGGAGCAGCGCAGCCGTTTGAGCACCCGGCGGGTGTCGGCCTCGCCCAGAGCGCCCAGCAGCGCCGCCCAGCGCACCGGCAGGTTTTCTTCCCCCGCCGGGCAGGCATCCACCACCGGCTTTGCGGCGGTCAGGCTTTCCGGGGTCAACTCCGGCAACACCACCGCCAGCACGGCGGGTTCCAGATACGCCCCCGGCTGCGGGGCAGCCAGCAGCTTTGCCAGTTCCTCCTGAATGCGCTCGGCAGAGATGCAGTCCAAGTGCGGTGCCAGCTGCCGCGCCGCCCGGGCGGTGGCTGCGTCCAATGCAAAGCCGAACCTTGCGGCAAAGCGGTACAGCCGCAGGATGCGCAGCGCGTCCTCGGTAAACCGCTGCTGCGGCTCCCCCACCGCCCGCAGCAAACCGTTTTGCAAATCCGCCTGCCCGCCAAAGGGGTCTACCAGCCCCTCAGCTTCATTATACGCCATGGCGTTGATGGTAAAATCCCGCCGGGCAAGATCCTCCCGCACGTCCGGTACGAACTGCACTTCGTCCGGGTGACGGCCATCGGTATAGCTGCCCTCGGTGCGGAAGGTGGTAGTCTCGTACAGCTGCCCGCCGTATTTGATGGTGACCGTGCCGTGCTGCAAACCGGTGGGGATGCACTGCTCTGTCCCGAACAGTTCCATTACCTGTTGCGGCAGGGCACTGGTGCACAGGTCCCAGTCGTGGGCGGTGCGTCCCAAAAGACTGTCCCGCACGCAGCCGCCCACGGCATAGGCTGCGTAGCCCGCTGTGTGCAGGGCGTCCAGCAGGGCAGCTGCCCCGGGGTCAAGTGTCAGCTTCATTCCTCGTTCTCCTCGTAATGCAGGGTGATGCGTTTGCCGTCAAAGCCGCATTCTGCCGCCGGAAAGATGCTTTGCGCCTGTGCAAGATGCTCCTCCGGGTCGGTGATCATGGGGGAATAGTGCACCAGCCACAGCCGCTTTACACCAGCCTTTGCCGCCAGCGCTGCGCTTTGGCCAAAGGTGCTGTGCCCCCACTGCGCGGCCTGCGCCTGCTGCTCCGGCAGGGCATAGGTGGCATCGCAGAGCAGAAGGTCTGCGCCCTGCGCCGCCTGCTCCAGCGCCGGGCAGGGCGCACTGTCGCCGGAAAAGACGAACCGCAGCCCCTTGCGGGGTGCGCCCAGCACCTCGGCGGGCTGCACCATACGCTCTGCCAGCGGGACAGCCTGTCCCCGCTGCAAAAGCCGCCACTGGGTCACCGGTACGCCCAGCGCCCGCGCCTTTTCCGGGTCGAACCTGCCCGCCCGGGGCAAGTCCAGCCGGTAGCCCAGACTGCGTACCCGGTGCTTTGTTGCCACCGGCAGCAGCGTTGCCCCGGCGGGCCATCCATCCGAAAGAGCATCCAGCGCCACAGGCTGCCCGGCGCGGCAGACCAGCGGCTTTACTGCGTAGGGCAGCGGCCCGGTCAGGGCATACACTGCCCGCCAGACCTCCAAAAGCCCCTCCGGCCCCAGCAGCGTCAGCGGGCGGGTGCGCCCCTGCGCCCCAAGGGTCTGCAAAAGCCCGGGCAGACCAAAAATATGATCCCCGTGGTAGTGGGTCAGACAGATGGCGTCCGCGCGCATCAGGTTCACCCCGGCGCGGCGGGCGGCGGTCTGGGTGCCCTCGCCGCAGTCCAGCAGCAGGCTGTGCCCGCCGCACTCCGCCACTGCGGCGGTCAGGGCGCGCTCTGGCAGCGGCATGGTGGCAGCCGTGCCCAGCAGTGTAATGGTCAGCATAAGCAGTTCCTCCGTGGTTCTTCCCTGTTATCTTACCACAAACCCCGCTTGTGCACAATTCTTTCTGCTGCGGCATAAGCTGGGCAGAGCCTTGAAAAAGGAGGGCACAGCCTATGCAGCGTGACCGCAGAAAATGCTATTCCCCCGCCCGGCATCCGGTGCTTTTGCGCAGGGTGCTTTTGGTGCTGTGCATTCTGGCGGTGCTGTGGCTGGGGTACAGCTGCATGATGCCGCAGCTGCTTTTTTCTGCCCGGGGCACCATGATTTTTGTGCCAGACCCGCCGCTGCGGGGGTAGCGGGAAAAATTTTCATTTCATGAAGCACCAAACGCAAAAACAGGGCTGCTGCACAAAGTTTTGTGCAGCAGCCCTGTTTCCAATTTATAAACTTTCCAATACCTTTTTCCCGGTCAGCGGGTCGGGGATACCCAGCAGCGCCAGTATAATTGCCATGCGGATATACACGCCGTTATGCACCTGATCAAAATAAGCGGCGCGGGGATCGTTGTCCACGTCCGGCTTGATCTCGTCAATGCGGGGGAGCGGATGCAGCACCGGCATGGTGGGCGGTGCCACCTGCAGCAGCTTTTCGTCCAGCTCATAGCAGCCTTTCAACCGCAGGTAGTCCTCTTCGTTGAAAAAGCGCTCCTTCTGGATGCGGGTCATGTACAGCACGTCCAGCCCGGGCAACTCGGCTTCAAGGTCGGCGGTCTCTTTATAGTTCTGGTGCAGCGGGGTCAGGGTCTCGTCCTTGACGTACTGCGGGATGCGCAGCTCCTCCGGCGAGATGAACACGAACCGGTTGCCCTCGAACTGGCTCAGCGCGGCGGTGAGGGAGTGCACCGTCCGGCCGAACTTGAGGTCGCCGCAGAAGCCGATGGTCAAATGATCCAGCC
>ERZ832522.3954-NODE-3954-length-15471-cov-3.996627_pt1 | contig 15471 bp, 19 predicted proteins | sample MGYA00519951_ERZ832522 | MGnify/ENA primary metagenome ERZ832522 (study PRJEB31850, sample SAMEA3708728) | human gut metagenome | biome: human gut; feature: human-associated habitat; material: faeces | place: China | collected 2014 ... | reverse complement strand
ATAACGGTTGGTAGAGAGATTATATGACCCCATCACACCAAACGGCACTTGAAACGCCGAACGCTGCTGGTCGGTAGTGAGTGACTCCGTAGGCGACAATGACAACGTCTGACGTCCCACATACTTATGATTGGTATGAAAAGAAGCAAAGACTCCAGCTTCCCAACGAGGCGTAAACTGATAGCCCAACTCATAGTTCATTCCCCATCCGCTCAACTTATCTGCAAAATCAGTGGAAAAAGGCGCATTCATCTGCCAGTCCACCTTCAAAGTAGTCTTGCTGATATCGTATTGCGAAAATCCTTTTACAGCCACTCCCAGACACATAAAGGCCAGCAGTGTCATCTTTTTCAATATATTTATCTTCATTTCAAATTCCTCCTCTAATTAATTAACCGATTTGATATAAGGTGACTGCTCGAAAGCCTGTACCACCGAATTCTGCAACATCATCTGATTAAACTGTCCGCTGTACTGGAATCCTGATGCGCTGGCATACCACACCACCGGAAGATTTTTCTGTGTGCCGTCCTCATCGGCAGTCAGGTCGACCATCTCCATCACCAAGGTATTGGTATTATAGGAATAGGACACAGGATACGGATAATACCATCCAGACCAGGGGCCCCAGAAACCATAATCCCACCAGCCGCCCCAGTAGCCACCAGTAATGACCTGAGTTGTCTGAGCTACGTAAGAAAGCTGCAAGCCCACATTAGCTTCTTCCTTCTTTTCCGGATCAAGGATACGGGTGTATCCGCGTGCATCCATTTCTGCGGCAACCTTATTAATAATCGCCTTTGCATTTTCATCCTTCCAGTAGGTAGCCCGATGACCACCGGCCTCTAAAATACTGTCTGGCAAGAAATACGTTTTATAACCACCAAAGTCGGCATCCTTGTCATAATCGGTGTAGACCACCAGATCCGCGTCCAGCTGATTCATGTCAGGGTCTTTCTCACAAGCCGACAACCCCAACAACAGACACGCAAAAAACAACATCTTTCTCATAATTCATCTTGTTTTATTAAATTGAACGTCCTTTAAATACTGAGCTCTTGAAAGCCGGAAGTATCACCCCATTCAGGGTCAGACGATTGGAATTAAAATTCGGAGTAATGGTAACCGTGGCATTATTCGTTCCCTTCGGCATGCTGATGTCCAGACGGGCCGAAATGCCGACACCCATTACATTCATGGATAAATAGAGTGTACCCTTCTTGTCAGTCCTCATCTCATAAGAAGAGACTTTTCCATCTACCGTTACACCTCCCAGTCCGTTAGGACCTGCCGCCGGAATATTGAAAGCCACCTGCACCACTGCATCTTCTCCGTCTACAGACACAAAGTTGGTATTCGATGTAACGTAAGCCGTCTGCCCATACTTGAACACCACCTGGTCTGCTTCAAGGGTAAATTTCTTTGCATTGATAGCTTCCACTGCTTCTGCATGCTGGATACTGTCTATTTTCTCTTGAAGAGCTTTCTTTTCTTCTTTGGTCAACTCAACTTCTTGAGCCTGAATATGTCCGACCATCAAGGCCAGAGCGCATATCAGAATTGATACCATCTTTTTCATAAATCTATTTCTTTAATTGATTACATACTATAAACAACAGATTCAGTGTTTTGCTGCATAATTCCTGTTTAAAAAAGTATAATGTATTTCCCCGTTTTCAAATAAAATTGTTATCTTTAGAATATATAAAGAAAAAATCTATTCATAACCTTTAAAAAACCGTACCATGACACACATCAGCGAAATAACCTTATTGATTGCCGTCATTGCACTGGCCCTCTGGCCCGTCGTATTGTTTGCCCTGCGCTTCTTGCGCGAGCGTCAGAAACGGTTGGAATACATTGAAAGAATGACAAAAGACGAACAGGACGAAGTCACCACAAAAGACCTCGTCATCAGTGTACTGAAGAAAATAGGCTGCCAGCCTAAGGTGAATGAAGAAAATCACATCACCTTTAAATATCAGGGAGACGATTTCTATATTGCGGCAGAAGAAGAGAACCGATTTATCATGATCTGGAATCCGTGGTGGGGCTCCATCAATGCCGACAACGAAGCACTTCCTTATCTGAAAGAGATTATCAATTTGGCCAATGTGAACTCACTGGTCACTACCGTCTATATGGCGGACGAGGATGAGAAAACCATCGGACTACACTCCCGTTGCCACACGTTCTTCTCTCCCAGAGAAGGAGAACTGGAAGAACACATGAAAATGCTGCTGGACTATTTCTTTGACATGCACAATGTGATAAAGGACAACATGAACCAGTTAGGCCAGGCAGCCATCAACGAGGAAGAGAAAAAAGAACGCGTAAAAGTAAAAGGTTTCTCCGCCTATAAGGACAACACCATACCTATTGAGGCGAAGAAGGAGGAAGAGAAGAAGGAGTAGGTTCTTCGTCGTGCTTCCGCATACTGAATTCACAGCCGCAATACTGCTGGTTATAGAAATTATATTCCTTGATAATGGCTATACGACGTTCACTCAAGCCCCCTTTGCGCCAGTTCTGTTCCCACCAGGTTACGTCGGGATAAGCAGCTACAGCCCAATGTCCTGCTTCATTAATCTGATCCAGGCTTTTCCAGCGAGAGGAAGCTAACGTGGTCGTGATGACTGAGAAACCGTGTTCATGCGCATAACGGGCCGTATCGGCCAAGCGCATTTTAAAGCATTTCAGGCAACGCCCTCCGCGCTCCGGCTCGTTTTCAAGTCCGGCCACCGTACAACGCCAGGATGCATGGTCATAATCTGCATCCACAATATCCAAGCCCAACGACTGGGCATAGCGGGTACACTCGTCCTTACGGATATTGTATTCCTCCAACGGGTAGATATTCGGATTACAATAATAGATAGTAGGGCGTATGCCATGATTCAATAGACATTCGATAATGGCCGATGAACACGGTGCGCAACAGGTGTGCAACAAGACTTTGTCGGCTCCACCCGGTACTTCCAATTCAAATTTCTTCTTTTTCATCCTTTCACTCACTTTTATTCACACGAATCAGACACTCCTTCCGCATAAGAAGCAAACAAGGGTTGCAACAGCTCCGGTATATCTATCCCCTGCTCGCGTATTCCCTTCAGGCAGTTATGCGCTTCTTTCGTCAGAGAGAAATACATTTGCCGCTTGTCTTTCTCACCCAAAGCACGCACTAACAGATTCCGCTCCTCCACCGCACGAATCACCTTGGAGGCATGCGAGGGAGTCAGTCCCGTACGCTCTACAATCGTACTGGCCGCTACCCGCTCCTTACCAATGGCACATAACACCATGGCTTCGTTCAGCGACACTCCATGCGACTGCATCAAACGGGATTCAAGTTCAGAGAGAGCCCGAAAGAGCTCTCTCATCACACAGATACATTTTATTTTTTCCATACTTAAATAAACAGATTTACATTGGCTTCCTCGGCACGGTCCATATAGGTTGCTACCCCACCGATGGTGACGTTGTCCAGCAGCTCTTCCTTTTTCACGCCCATCACGTCCATCGACATCTGGCAGGCAATAAATTCTACTCCATTATCAATGGCCTGCTGGCGAAGTGATTCCAACGAATCGATTCCCTTACGGTTCATAATGTAACGCATCATCTTCGTACCCATACCTCCCATGTTCATCTTTGAAAGCTTAAGTTTCCGAGAGTTGGAAGGCAACATCATGCCGAACATTTTTCCAAAAATATCCTTCTGCACCGACGGTTTCTGTTCCTTCTTGATGGCATTCAGTCCCCAGAAGGTAAAGAAAATGGTCACTTTCTTGCCCGTAGCTGCCGCACCGTTAGCCAGCACAAAGGTAGCCAAAGTTTTGTCAAGGTCATCACTGAAAAGGATGAAAGTTTTTCCCTTCTCTCCCACGTCCTGACGGGAAGCCTCTATGGCACAAGGAGTCGCTTTCTCTACCACTACCTTATAGATTCCTCCTTCCGACTTAGAGGAAAGGAAACGGTTTCCGGTAGTACGGCACCATGCCTCTGCGTCTCTCGGAAATCCGGCATCCGTAGCATGAATTTCCATCTGCTCACCGGCTTTCAGTTCCTCCATCCCTTTTTTCAAACGCAAGATAGGGCCAGGACACTGTATGCCACAGGCATCTACCACATGTACCTTTTTGCAGTCCGAATTTCCTTCTGCCGTCTCACACGAACAGGCTACGGCACATGTTTCTTCCGGCTGACAAACCGGAGTAACCGCCGCATTGTAGGTCTTGATACCTCCTATCAGGTTGCGCACATCCTTATAACCGTTTTCCTTCAGAATGTTGGAAGCCAGATAACCTCGCAAGCCGACTCCACAATACAAGAAAACTGGTTTGTCCGATGGAATCTCCTTCATCCGTGAACGCATTTCATCCAAAGGTACGTTCACCGCTCCAGGAATGTGCCCCAGTTCATACTCGTCTTTTGTCCGTACATCCACCAAGGTCACCTTAGTCAAATCGGCCTGCTGCAACTCTCTCCAATAAAGAGGAGTCATCTTGCCGTTCAAGATATTTCCAGCCACATAACCCGACACCGCTACCGGATCTTTAGCTGAAGAGAAAGGAGGTGCGTAGGCATGTTCCAGTTGCATCAAATCATATACGGTTCCTTTCTGCTTGATGACCAGTGCATATTCATCAATGCGCTTATCCACTCCATTGTATCCCACAATCTGTGCCCCATACAAACGACCGTCTTCAGGAGAGAAAGTAATCTTGATGTCCATCTGCAGGGAACCGGGATAGTAGCCGGCATGCGAACCAGAGTGAATGGTGGCCGACAGATAAGGCACACCAAAAGCTTTCAGACGCTTAGCCGGAAGCCCCGTAGAAGCCACAGTCAAGTCAAATACTTTCGCTATGGCAGTCCCGATAGAGCCTTCATATTTCACCCGGTTGCCAAATGTCATGTTGTCGGCTACGATACGTGCCTGACGATTGGCCGGTCCGGCCAGGAAGTTCAACCACGGCTTACCGGTAATCGGATGCGGATATTCAATGGCATCACCTACAGCATACACTGACTCGTCGGAAGTCTGCAGGTATTCATTTACATAAATACCCTTCATTTCTCCTAACTTCAATCCGGCTTCTACAGCTAGACGAGTTTCTGCCCGTACACCGATGGAAAGAATAACCAGCTGAGCTTCTGCCTGTAACCCCGACTGGAATTTAACTCTCAGTCCGGAATCGGTCTTTTCAAAGGCTTCCACTGCCTGTTTCAGATACAGTTTGACCCCCTTCTGTTGCAAATGGCCATGCACCAACGCTGCCATAGAGAAATCGATCGGTCCCATCACCTGATCTGCCATCTCTACTACAGCCACCTCAATACCAGCATGATGAAGGTTCTCAGCCATTTCCAACCCGATAAAACCACCTCCGACAATCACCGCTTTCTTTATCTCATGACTCTGCATATAAGCCTTGATGCGGTCTGTATCTGCCACGTTTCTCAGGGTAAAGATTCCTTCATTATCGATTCCAGGCAAAGGAGGACGCACTGGCGATGCCCCCGGTGAAAGCAACAATTTATCGTATGTTTCAGTATATTCTTTTCCGTCCGAAGTACGTACCTTTACTTCCTTACGGGCAGTATCAATTGCCATAACCTCCGAACGTACCCGCACATCGATGCGGAAACGAGTGGAGAATGCTTCCGGAGTCTGTACAAACAAGCGGTCGCGCTCCTGAATCACCCCACCTATATAATAAGGTAAACCACAATTGGCATAAGAGATATATTCTCCACGCTCAAACAAAATGATTTCAGCCTTTTCCGTGTTTCTACGAATACGGGCAGCCGCAGTGGCTCCACCTGCTACCCCACCAACAATTACATACTTCATAACTATTTATTTTCTTTGTTATTATTTTCTAATGGAAACTTTTTGCAAAGAAAATAAATAATTACATAAAGAATAAATTTCCAATGGAAAATATTTACCAATTAAGCATTATTAAGGGAAAGCGTCTCTTTCTAAGCTAATTTCTGGTAAGCCAGTCGCGGAGTTCCATTACGCACATAGATAATTCCACAATACGCAAAGCCTGTAGAAAGCAGCAGATGTTGCATCACCTTGTTGTCTGCATGAGTATCGGCACGCAGGCACGGCCACTGACGGAAACACCAGTCCACACACAGTTTTCCTATCCCCTTGCAGGAGCCGTCGGATGCCAGCCGATGAATCACATAATAGGGAGAGTCGTCTCGCCATTCCCCGTTTTCAATGCGTGCATACGTCGGATCGGGTCCCTGAATGAAACAGAAGGTAGCCACTGCTCTTCCATCTCCCGTTACACACACATAACAGTGAGAAGCTTCTATCTCCTCCTGTATCATCTCCCGCTGGGGATAGCCGTTAATCCACTGATTAGGGTTTCCCGTACGGCACATGAAATGACGGGCTTCTTCAAATATCTCCATCAAACGGTCCAAATCATCCAATGTAGCCTTGCGTATCTGTAAATTCATAAGTCTTTTCTATTTTGATAAACCGACGCAAAACTAATGGTTTTCTTCTGTTTTATAGAGCAGGTTTCTTGTTTTTTTGAAATAATGTTGTACCTTTGTGACAACTTCAAAAATAAATGGGGCATTAGCTCATCTGGCTAGAGCGTTTGACTGGCAGTCAAAAGGTGGCAGGTTCGAGTCCTGTATGCTCCACAAAAACACGTTTTTCAACCATATAATCCTCTAAAGTTCAACACTTTAGAGGATTTCTTTTTTTACTACTCCCCCATTTACTCCCCCCTATCTTTTATATTCAATTAACTCCCCCAGGTTAAGTAAAGTGAATTATCCATACCATTTTTCCCCTCTCCAATTCCTCTCAAACCCTTATACATGAAAACAATAACAATAGAATAGAATAAAATCAAACTATAAATCAAAAACAAAAACACAATACCTGGTTCTATTCATGTTTCAGAGGATGGCATGAATATGGATTGGAAGGATAGATAGCAGTGAGTATATATAACAGCTACAGTCTTTATATGAAAACTGTAATATCTATCGAAGAGCCAAGTTGGAAGCGAAGAGTTTCAGACAAGGTTCTTCATTTATATAAGGATAATATCTATATGCAAAAAGATTTGTATTAGAAGCCATTTCTAAAACTAACCGAATGAAGATTGGTTTTAGAAGTTGTTTCATATTATCCTTATAATGAAAATAGCAGAGTACTGAGAAATCGTATTCTGCTATTTTTTTGTCCGTATAATAATCCCTGAAACCCTTATATATAAGATAAGAAATTAATAATAACAATTTAAATAATATGAAACAATGAAAAGAGAAAAATGAACAGAGAACTAATCAGAATCGGCCTTGAGATACTAACGGCCGTATTACAAATTATTGGGAGCGGAAAGAAAAAGTAGCTTTCAATTATTTTTTCGAGAATAGTATATGGAAGGCTGGTAATACATGCTTTCCCGGTTACTAACAAAATGATGTACCAACAATGAAAAAGAAGACATCAGAAATAGCTGAACCTGTCATATTAGGGGAAGCTGCAACAAGAAAAGAACTTAGCATCAGAAGTAATGAAGATATTACGGATGCTGAAATTATTGAAGACAAGTTTTGGGATGGAGACAATCACCCAAACTTTATCGAATCTAATACCTCGGCAATTTCGCTTGAGGATTTAACTACGAAGAATATAATACCGACATTCAGCGACAACACACTGACTATTTCGCACCAGAATTTTATAGGTGCTGTAAGTAAGGTTGCTGAACAGGTTTTTGGAGGATTAACTCCAGTAGAATGCAGGGTATCACATCCCATCATAGGAAGAATACCCTCAGCAGCACACAAGAAAGCGAGTGAACTAAGAGAAGATGAAAAAACAGTGTTCTATCAGCGTTTAGCATGGGTAGCACATGTAAAGAATATCACTCGTACCATAAATAACCAAACAGTCCATCTTTGTATAGGTGGAGTGAGAAGTTATAGCGAAGATAAACTCTACAGAACACAGACCGCAATGAAGTTTAAAATCTTTGTCGGCTGGAAAGTGAGAGTATGTTCAAATCTATGTTTAACATGTGACGGATTTTCAGGAACGATTGAATGTATGACCGAGGCTGACATTATGCAGAAGGCTTTGGAACTATTCAGCGGTTTTAATCCACACAAAGAAGAAACATTGAGACTTTTGGAGAATCTGAGAAATACAGAAATCTCAGAGGAACTATTTTGTAAGATTATAGGCAGACTCAGATTATATCAGTTCCTGCCTGTGAACGAACAAAGAGCATTACCATCGTTGGAAATAGGCGATCAAGCTGTCAATGCGATGGTGAAAGGTTATGTATCAAACCCTAATTTCGGAAAGAAAGAGGGAGAGATTTTAACTTGCTGGAATCTACTACAACTGGCTAACGAAGCAGTGAAGGGGTCATATATTGATACCTGGCTCGACAGAAACCAGAATTGTACTGATTTTGCATTAGGAATACAGAATGCCATAGAAGGTAATGATACCGAAGGTTATAGCTGGTTCCTACATTGAAATATAAGGGCATTTTTTGTCCTTTACAAGTACCGGAGGAGGTATAGATATCAAAGTTTATTAAGAAAACAGAATTATAAACCGAGATAATCTATGCCTCCTCTTTTTTGTTTCACTCAATAAATAAAAACAGAAATGATAAACGTAAATATTGAACTTTTCAAGAGAACTGCACCTGTGAAAAAGATTGAAATTATAGAAAATCTGACACAGGACGAATTAAGCAGATTATCGGAAGAAACCATACTCAGAATCGTCAAGGAAACAGGACGAAGAAGAAAAGGTACAAGGGATTATGAATTTTACATTAATCCCGACAGAAGAAAAGGGAACAACTGGAATTCTGTGGTTGAAGGACTTTGGCTATATAAAGGGAAAATTAGTGTTATGGTATATGTTCAGTTCGATAATACAGACACCAGTTTAATAGTACCATTTCAGTATTTCTTTAAGAAAGGTGATTTTAGAGGAACGGTAAAAAGGGATGATCGTTATGGGAATCCACAAACCCACTACTATGTGTATGATGAGAAAGAGAAGGCAGAGATTATAAGAAGTTTTTGCCTTGAATACGTCAACACCAAGTATAAATCAAAACTTAGTACTAACAATTAAAAACGATAAGGATTATGTGTAAATTCAACAAACCTATGATTCCTGCTGATGCAACAGCAGATGAACGTCGTTCACTTATGTTCGACGCATTATATTCAGCAGACCTCTCTGAGGAAACTGAAAAGAAAGCAAACCTGACTTATATTTCATGGAGTCAGGCATGGAAGGTATTCAAAATGTTTTATCCTTCAGCCACATACAAAATTTATACAAACCCCAATACAGGACTTCCAGTGTTTGAAAGTGAAATGGGGCTGATGGTTCATACATCCGTTCAGGCCGATGGTATTGAATACGAAGATTGGCTGCCTGTGATGGACTATAACAATCGTGCTATGAAATCTGTACCCTATACAATACAGGTATACGATAAACAGAGCAAACAATACATAGAAAAGCGAATAGAAGCTGCCACAACATTTGATTGTAATTCAGCAATTCAAAGAAGTATGGTAAGGGCTATAGCAAGACATGGCTTAGGATTATATATTTACAATGGATTTGAGCATATATATGATGATTCCGAACAGCCTACTAACAATGTAACTACCCAGCAGAAAGGTAATGGGAATCAACCTGTACAACGTCAACAGTATAATAGCCGTTCACAGGTAAAACCAGTACAAACTCCTGTAAAAGACGAAACAGCTACAATCAAAGCAGGAATAATTGCAGCTAAAGATGTTACATCATTGGTTTCTCTCTATCTCGATTATACAGAAGCGATAGAAAGCAACCCGGAACTCAAAACCCTTCTCACAAACCGTAAGAAGGCATTAAAAACTTTAAACTCGTAAAATTATGGCAAGAATAGAACTTATCAATAATGGTATACTCTTCAAGGAAGAGGAACACGAATACTGGCTTGGAGATAAACAACTTTTTGGAATTACTCAAGCCATACAAAGACAGGTAGCAGGACAGGAATATGATAATTGTCCTGAATATCTTATCAAAAGAGCCGGAGAATATGGTTCAGGAGTACATAAGTCAATCGAACGTCTGATAAATGAGTTCGAACATGATGGTACAGTAGAGGTGGAAGATTTCAGAAGCCTCACAAAAGGGATGAATATTGAATCTTGTGAATATAATGTTTCAGACATGGAACATTGGAGCAGTAATATAGACCTGGTTACAAGATTAAGTGATACAGAGTTCGGTTTATGTGATATAAAGACTTACTCTAATGCAAAGCTTACCCAATCACAATTAACAAAAGCGAGATACCAACTCTCAATTTATGCTTATCTGTTTGAATTGCAGAATAAGGGTGCTATAGTGAAGGAATTAACGGTTATCCATATCTGCAATAAGATAAAAAAGGACGGTACGATAAATCATGTAGCAGAACTTGTTCCAATAGACAGAATCCCCGGTGATATATGTAAGGCTCTATTGGATGCAACACTTAAAGGAGAGCAATTCCAGAATCCTTATGAGCTTCCTAAAGAAGTATCAGGAAAGGTGAAGCGTATCATAAAACTCATTCAAGCCAAGAAAGAGGCAGAAGAGGAACTTAACATCATAAAGAAAGACATTTTTGAAACAATGATCTTCTTAGATGTGAATAATTGGAGGGGTGAAGGTATAAGTATTACCAGAACTTCAGATACGACAAGAAGTAGTTTTGACTTGGCTTCATTCAAGAAGGCATTTCCAGACCTTCCTTATGAAAACTATATCAAAACTTCAAATATAGCAGGGGCACTGAAAATTATGACCATGTAAATTAAACTCGGAACCATAGACCGGGGAGATAATCATAGAACAACAAGAATAATATGATATCTCTCCGGTCTTTTTCTTTTATGTATAACAAACTAAAGAATAAGGAGAAAAAGAACAATGAAAGAACTCAGATTACAATTCATATCTATAGATGACTGGAATCGCCCTGTATTCAAGGACGATAAAGAAAGATATTTTGGAGATACTGAAAACCTGTTCAAATATGGTACAAGCAAAGAAGAGGTTTACAATTTCTACAAGGACAAAGATTTACATGAACATATATGCTATTTCGGCAGATGTTTTGACTGTGAACCTGAAGGAATTAAAATTAAGCAAGAAGTGAATATAATTCTGGAATGAGAATATGTATCTGGAATGTAACTGTTCCCAAGTTTCTATACAGGAATGGGAAGAGAAGATGAAAGGAAGCCGACCGATAAATTATGATTGGCTGGTTAGGAGAATAAAGAAACATTTGCCTGAACTATACGAAGGATTGTGTCTTGAATATTACAATCCATATCAGGATAAATGCAGGTCAAACAAGAGGTACTATATACTGGTTCATTCAGCCATAGAGTACTTCATAAGAAAATAGTTTTATATGAAGAAGATATATTGCTGTCCTATTTGTGGCAGAGAACTAATAAAGTCAGAAATCACAGGTTACAGTTTTCAATGCTCTTACTGCGATGAAGACTTTACAGAATCAGAAGTAATAATTAAAACAGAAGAAAATGAGAAAACAGAAAAATAAGAAACAGGAAAGCATGGAATTTCTTTTTGGTAAGGAAAATGCCAAAAAATCAATGTATCAGACAGTCTATGAAACACATCATGAGACAGTAAGAGAATGTGCCTGTTGTGGAAAACCAATGACAAGATCCGAAGTAAATGATTTCGGTAGTCTTTGCGAGAGATGTTATATGGAGGAGTATTATGAATGTTAAGAATCATTTTATTGTCCCAGACTGTGAACATTATGGAGACATCAACTATTTCACTGAGATAATAACAGAAAACGGTGGAATTATTCTAAAGGTATATTGGGATGATATGGTAGATGATGATGCGATAATTATCTATTCCTGTCCTAATGAAAAAATGGAACTCATTAAAACAGCTTTGGAAAATGGATAATGAAAAATATAGTGAGCGGATTTGTCGTATAATATGGCATGATGCCTTACAACAATCTATCAAACCTCTCTCATGGGGTATCGATTTCAGTAGCATCAAAGTGATAGATAATGGAACAGAGTTTATGTTTCAGAATCACAAAAAAACAGGCAAAGTAATAATCCAATATTCAGAAAGAACAGGGTTATTCAATGTTACTGTAATACATGTTAACGATGAGAGAAATCCGGTTATCATAGAAAACGTAGAAATGGGAATACTTGTTTCTGTGATAGATAAGCAAATCTTTAGCTACCATGAATTTGTAGAGCATGGCGTAGCTGTATAAATATAAATGAATCTACAATAACGGAGGATATGTGATGTATAGTCATGTGTCCTCCTTTTTTATTATCAACACTTAAAAAATAAGGATAATATGCTATACTATAAATTTAAAAACTACGAAGAGTTCAAGGAGCTTTTCGGAATCGTAAAACATGGTAATGGGAACAAAAGCAGAAAGAATAAAATCCTGCTTGCTTTCATAAAGAACAAGGAACTGCTGCATGATGCGGTTGTTTCAGGAGATTATACACTACTTCACATATCGGATATCACAACAATGAAGAATGAGGTAACGGAAAGAATCATAAGAAGCGGTGGTGAGGATGAAACATTATCATATTGTGTGAACCTGATTGGAAAAACTTACTACAGCTCAACTTATGGGACTGATGGGAACAAAGGATTATGTGAAGATGGCGACATGAAAGCCGTAAGATATATAAATTATGAGAAAGACGAGAAAATCTTTAAAATGAAGGCCGGGAAATTTTACAGGGCTATCATACTTGAAACAGCTTATGGAAAAACTCTTCCGCAAACAATTCTGAATTTCCTGTGTGAGGAGTTCGCTTCAGAATGGCAAACCTATACTCTGGGGAAATTACCAAAAAATAAGCTTTATGTGAATAAGGACTTTGATAGGATATACTCTTCTGATTATTGTGAAGGTGATTTTGGTTCGTGTATGGTTGATAAGGAACAACATTATTTCTATGATAATGCAGTTAATGCAAGTGCAGCCTACATAGAAAACGAGGAAGGTAAGATTATTGCAAGATGTATAATTTTCAACGAGGTAAAGGATCAGGAAGGAAAAACATGGAGACTTGCCGAGAGACAATATTCAAGTGAAGGTAATGATATTCTGAAGAGAGCACTTATTGATGCGCTAATAAAAGGAAAGTATATAGATGGTTACAAAAAGGTTGGTGCTTCTTGTAATGAGCCTAATGCATTTGTTGATGTTGACGGAAATTCATTGTCAAGCAAAAGATTTACTATAAACTGTAACCTGGAATGGGAAGATACCTTAAGTTATCAGGACAGTTTCAAATGGTATGATATGGGTAAAAGAATTGCAGACAACTATGGTAATGGGGATCTGGATCTTGGAACTACTGATGATTGCCTTGATAATTCAGAAAAAGAATATGATGACTATCACGGATATTATTGTAATGAAACAGTGCTTGTATATGTGGAAGGAAGGGAATATTACTGTGATACGGATGACCTTGATGATTTCATCTGGGTGGAAGCAGACGAAGAATATCATCATAAAGACGATGTAGAGAAGTGTCCTGAATGTGGAGAGTACTTTGTCGCTTCAAGAAGTCTATATTCAGATATTACTGAAGACTACTATTGTGATAGTTATTGCCTGGATAATGCAGAGTCCAAATATAAGCGAGAGAATTGGTATTACTCTTACTATGATGAAGAATACTATGAGAATGAAGATGAAATTACTTATTTCTATGAGTGGAATAGCGGACTTGGTGAATATGAAAGAAAAACCATATCAGAGAAGTCTGCGGATGAACTCTGGGAAAAAGGAGAACTTCATCGTTTTGGAAACGATCTGTTTGACCTGATTGATAATGAATTCAATCTTCCATTCGGTTATCAACTAATAAAAATTGCAGTATGAATTTATTGAAGACACTATATGAAATCCATAGTCCTAGCGGAAACGAAAAGGTTATGAAGAAGTTTATAAAGGGATATGTGAAGAAACATATTCCTGGAGTGACAATAAAGAACGATCATGTGGGAAACTTATATATGATAAAGGGAAATTCAGAAACTTATCCCTGTATTGTAGCCCATCTTGATCAGGTGCAGAGAGAACATTCAAAAGATTTCAAGGCAATAGAAACAGAGGATATCATATTCGGATACAGTCCCAGGAACAGACAAAGAGAAGGGCTTGGAGCTGATGATAAGAATGGTATCTGGATAGCCTTGAAGTGTCTGGAAAAATATGAATGTATGAAAGTTGCTTTTTTCGTATCAGAAGAAATCGGGTGTGTAGGTAGCAGAAATGCAGAACTGGGTTTCTTCGAAGATACGAGATTTGTCATTGAGCCTGACAGAAGAGGATATGAAGATCTGATAACAAACATATCATATACCTCACTGTGCAGCGATGAATTTTTAAAGGACATCGGTTTTGATGCCTTCGGATATAATGAAGAGTTTGGTATGATGACTGATGTGCTTGAACTGAAGGAGAAAGGTCTGAAAGTAAGTTGTCTGAATCTGAGCTGTGGATATTATGAACCACACACAGACCATGAATTTACAGTAAAGAAAGACCTTTTGAATTGTCTGGGACTGGTAGAACACATTATAGAGAATTGTCTGTCAGTCTATCCTCATGAAAATCTTGAGTCAGGATATTACCATCGATATTTTGAGATAGATGCTGAAACTGAAATCTGGGATATACTGAGTTGTGATTCGGAAATGTCAGTTGAAGATCTTTATGAAATGTATCAGACGAATTATCCCCGGTTGAAGAAAGAGGATTTTGAGAGAATATATAATGAGTATCACGAATTTAATGACGAAGAAGAATTATGGAAAGATATGAACTTGAACAAAGCCGTGAATACAAAGCGGCTATGGCTTTAGAAAATGCACTGAATAATACGTGTTTTGACTATAAGATGTTTGCAGAGTCGGTTAAGTATTATCATCCGACACTACAACAAAACCTGTTCAGACTTATAAGGGAAATTATAAATGCACAAGCAGACGAGAACAGATACTACGATGCAAGGAACAAGGCTTCACATGAGGTAGCAAAGAAACTTAAGGTCGTAGTGGAAAATGAGTGTTTACCCTATATATAATAATGTGTATGGAGAATAATGATTATAACCTGGAATTGGCTAAGTATATCTGGTCAGTTCTTAGAATGCAGATTGCGATATTCATGTCTTGGGGCGTTAATCCTGAGAGTATGAAAGTGATTGAAGGAGGTCTGGAGTTTCATTGTCAGGGATTCAAACATACAGGAACAGTAAGAATAATCCTGAACGAGGGAACAGATCTTTTCGAGATACATCTTATTCCCGATTCTGAGGGAGAAGAGAAAATAATAGAAGACGTTTATT
>ERZ832522.3952-NODE-3952-length-15492-cov-3.566043_pt1 | contig 15492 bp, 12 predicted proteins | sample MGYA00519951_ERZ832522 | MGnify/ENA primary metagenome ERZ832522 (study PRJEB31850, sample SAMEA3708728) | human gut metagenome | biome: human gut; feature: human-associated habitat; material: faeces | place: China | collected 2014 ... | reverse complement strand
TCGACGACGAGGTGCTGGATGAGCGTGCCCAGGGTCTCCAGGAGGGCCGGGCCCTCGCCGGAGGCGACGAGACTTTCGATGATCGCCTCGCGATAGGGCTGCCGGGCCGGCGTGCTGCGCCCGGCGACGAGTTCCTCGGCGATGGCGAGGTCGTCAGGCAGAAGCGCGCGCACCTCGTCGATGGTGCGGTCGCCGGCGGCCCGACGGGCGATTTTGGCCAGGCGCGCGGCGGCTTCGGCAAGCCATGCGTCGGCATCTTCGACGTGCTCCAAGGCGTAGGCGCAATGTTCGGCAGGATAGCAGGCGAGTGCGAGCAACGCGGCTTTCTCGTCGTCGTTCAGCGTGCTGCCGAAAACCTCCTCGATGAGCGCGCGCACCGCGCCTGAGCCACCGCGCAGCACGTGGGAGAAGGCGTTGTACTCGCCATGGATGTCCGAGGCGAACAGCTCGGTTGAGCGCGGCAGCGTAAGGCGCCCCTCCAGCTCCGCGATTTCCGCCGCCACGTCGGCTCGTGTCGGGTACAACTCGGAAAGTGCCTCCGTGTACGCTCGCCCGCTTGCTTCCATAAACGCCTCCTTGCGCCCATGCCCCGTGTCAGTTGCATCGCCCTATTGTATCTGCTTGGGCGTGCCTGTGCAGCGCGGGCGCGCAAAATTGGCGCTTCGGAATGCGAGAGGGCGGGCGAGCCGCATTGCTGCCTAGTACTTCTCCCAAAGCTTCAGCTCCAGGTACGAGGCGGTCACGCAGGCGGCGAAGCCGATGATGATGAGGGCGAAGGCGACGTTGGCCGCTTTGGGGGAGAGCCGCGAGAACCCCTCGCAGACGAGCGGGAAAATGACCCATACATATATCATGGCCGCCAGTCCGATGAAGAAGTCGTTCACGAGCCACGCCTGGCCGAACACGTTGCCCGGCAGCTGCGAGTTGTCCCAGAAGGGGTATTCGCCGGTCGTGGGGTCGGGCTGGTTGATGAGCCAGCCCATGACCAGCTCCAGCACCATGGCCGCGAGAATAGCAATGACGAGTGATTCCAGAAACGCGCCCCACAGTGTTTTGCGGTGCAGGATCAACCGCTCTTTCAAAGGCTCGATGAGCAGCGTCATGAACACCGCGCCGAATCCGTAGACCCAGTAGGGGTGATACCACGGGTCGGTCCACACGGCGTAGTCGTCGGCCACGATGCCGAAAAGGCGATCCATGAGCCAGCAGTAGGGCATCTCGAGCCAATGCCCCAAAATGCAGCACAGGCAGAAGCACACGATGAGGGCGCGCCAGAAATCCCAGGTGCGCGGCGCGAAGTAGCCTATCTCGTCTTTCTCGGTCAGTTTATGTATCCTGAGAAACGCCATGGCTTCTTCTTCTCTTCGGCTCCTTCGACCCCTTCGGACGGTCGATAGCTCAAGGGTACTCCCTTAGGGGCCCGCGCGACGCCGCGATCGGCTTCCATCGTTCAGCTTTTGACTCAACGTTGCTTGCCTGTTGCCGAACGCGCTTTCTGGAATTTGCTACACTGGGAACATCCGTGGAAGGGAGGATGTATGCGCGTTGTGTACCGGGAAGACCAGCAGCAGCGGGAGCACGAGGTGCTCTCCGAGGAGGCCGCCTTCGCCGACGGCACCGAGGGGCGCCGTTCCTCCAGCGCGCCGGACGCGCTGCGCACCGACTTCCAGCGCGACCGGGACAAGATTCTGCACTCGAAGTCGTTTCGGCGGCTTTCCCACAAGACCCAGGTGTTCCTCGCTTCCGAGGGCGACCACTTCCGCACGCGCCTCACCCATACGCTCGAGGTGGCGCAGATCGCCCGCACCATCACACGGGCGCTCGGGCTGAACGAGGATTTGACTGAGGCCATCTCGCTTGGCCATGATTTGGGGCACACGCCCTTCGGCCACACTGGCGAGGCCGCTTTGGCTGAGTGCCTCGCGCGCCATAAGGGAGTCGCCCCCGGCACGCCCGAGGCCGCGGCGCTCTACCGCCACAACGAGCAGTCGGTGCGCGTGGTGGAGCGCATCGAGAACGGCGGCGCGGGCCTGAACCTCACCTTCGAGGTGCGCGACGGCATCCTGAACCACACGGGCGACCTGCAGGCCGAAACCTGCGAGGGCCGCATCGTGGGCACCGCCGATCGCATCGCGTACGTGAACCACGACATCGATGACGCCATTCGCGCAGGGATCCTGCGCGAGGGCGAACTGCCGGATGCGACTCACCGGGTGCTCGGCGCCAACCACTCCGCTCGCATCGAGACGCTGGTCACCGATATGGTGCGCACCTCGGCGGAGATGGGGGACATCGCCATGAGCCCCGAGGTGTGGGACGCCATGATGGAGCTGCGGGCGTTTCTGTTCCAGAATGTGTACACGGCGCCTTCGGTCATGGCCGAGGTGGAGAAGGCGAAGCACTTGCTGGCGGATCTGTTCGACTACTACGCCGCGCACATCGACGAGGTGCCCGAGGATTACCGCGCCATCTCCGAGGGCGACGATCTGCGCGCCGTCACCGACTACATCGCCGGTATGACCGACCGCTACGCCACCGCCACCTACCAGCGCCTGTTCATCCCCCACGCCCTTTCGTATTGAAGTTGCTTGCGGGATGACGCTATTCCGTAGGGGCGATCTTGGTCGCCCCTGTTTTGCCACGCGCGGTTGTCCCGCTCGGGAGGGCTGACCAAGGTCAGCCCCTACGGAGGGGATTCAAAGCGCTGCGAAACATGCTAGGGAAGGCGGCGGCCCTTCTTCAGGTGGTACAGCTCGTAGGGGCGCGTGACGGCGCCGAGGCGGCAGGCGCGGAAGCACATGCCGCAGTGGCGGCAGAGCGCCTGGTCGATGACGGGCACGGTGGCGGCCGTCGTGAGCGCGCCGTGGGGGCACACCTTCTGGCAGGCCCCGCATCGACAGCACAGGCGACTGTCTATGACGTAGTAGGTCTGGCGCACCGTCTCTCCTTCGCTCCTCGTTGCGGCTGTCGTCGGCTGGCCCCGAATCGCGTTGACGCCATGTCGCAGGATGTCCCCCTTGGGCGCCGATGCCAGTGTAGCAGGTCGCACGCCTGGTTCTCTACGGGGCAACAACGCATGAAGGTTGATGCCGGCGCCTCGGCGGTGGTGCGCTATGCTTGTTCCGCGGCAGCGCCGAGAGGGCTGTCAAAAGGGTTGGAAAGGATGCAACGATGGAAAATCCCGTGGTCGCAGGTGTGCTCGTGGCGCTTGTTGTGCCATTTCTGGGAAACACGCTGGGCGCGGCGCTCGTGCTCTTCGCGCGCCATGGCATGTCCGAGCGCTTCACCAAGGCGCTCTTGGGTTTCGCCGCCGGCGTCATGATCGCCGCCAGCGTGTGGAGCCTCATCGTGCCGGCGCTCGAGGCGGCCGAGGGCGGTGCGGTGCCCTCGTGGCTGCCCGTGGGCGCGGGCTTTCTCGGCGGCATGTTCCTGCTTCTGGCCATCGACCACTTCACACCCCATCTGCACGTAGGCTCCGACGAACCGGAAGGCCCGGCCTCCGCGCTGAAGAAGCCCACGATGATGCTGGCGGCGCTGGCCATCCACAACCTGCCCGAGGGCATGGCCGTGGGCGTGGTGCTCGCGGGCTTTCTGGCGGGAGACCCCACCATCACCCTGGCCTCGGTGACGGCGCTTTCCGTCGGCATCGCCATTCAGAACGTGCCAGAGGGCGCCATTGTGTCGCTGCCCTTGGCCACCAACGGCCTCTCGCGGCCGCGCGCGTTTCTGGCGGGCACGCTGTGCGGCGCCGTGGAGCCACTGGGCGCGGCGATCATGGTGGCCATCACGGGGCTCGTGACCCCGCTTCTCCCCGTGGTTCTGGCCTTTGCCGCCGGCGCCATGATGTATGTGGTCACCGAGGAGCTCATTCCCCAAACGCAGCAAGGACGCCACACCAACATCGGCACCATCGGCGTCGCCTTCGGCTTCGTGCTCATGATGGTGCTCGATGTGGCGCTGGGGTAGAGAGGGGATGCGCGCCGCCGCACATCCCCTAAGCGGGTTCTCGCATTGGCAGAAAGCGGCACGCACGGGCGCTTCTAGCGGGCGTCGGCCCCGCAGGGGGTGGCGTGCTCGATGAGGCGCGCGTCGCCTGTCACGATGTCGTGGAAGCGCAGGCCTCCGGCCAAATGGCTCACGTCGGCGAACCCATGGCCCGCCAACATGCGGGCGGCTACGTAGCTGCGCAGGCCGCTTTGGCAGACGAGGCGCACGGGCAGCGCGGGATCCAGCTCGTCTAAGCGCTCGCGCAGCTCGTCCAGGGGGATGTTGCGGAAGCCGGGCAGGGCGCCGCGCTCGAACTCGGCGGGCGTGCGGATATCGATGAGCTGCACCGACCCGTCGCGCGGCAGGTCGGCCACCTCGTCCCAGCGGTACTGGGACACGAGTCCCAAGGCGAGGTTCTCCACCATGAAGCCGGCCATGTTCACCGGGTCTTTCGCGGAAGAGTAGGGCGGCGCGTAGGCGAGGTCGAGGTCCTTCAGCTGAATCGCGGAGAGTCCCGCGAACAGGGCCGTGGCCAGAACGTCGATGCGCTTGTCGACGCCCTCGTAGCCGATGGCCTGGGCGCCGAGCAGGCGGTAGGTCTCGCGCTCGAACACCACCTTCAGCGTCATGACCTTGCCGCCGGGGTAGTAGCCGGCATGGCTCATAGGGGAGAGCACCACGGCGTCGTGCGCGATGCCGGCGCGCTCGCAAGCGGCCTCGGAAAGTCCGGTGGCGGCGGCCGTGAGGTCGAACACCTTGATGACCGAAGTGCCCTGGGCGCCGACGAAGCGGCTGTTCAGCCCGCAGATGACATCAGCTGCCACGCGCCCTTGCTTGTTGGCCGGCCCGGCAAGCGAGATGAGCGCGTCGTCGCCGGTGACGAGGTGGCTCACTTGCACGGCGTCGCCCACGGCGTAGATGTCCTCGACGCCGGTTTCCATGCGATCGTTCACGACGATACTGCCCTTGATGCCGGTTTCAAGTCCGGTTGCCTCGGCGAGGGCCGTATCGGGCGTGACGCCGATGGCGAGCACCACCATGTCGGCGCGCAACGGCTCTTCGCCGGCCACAAGAACGTCGATGCCCCCGTCGCGCTCTTCGAATCCCTCCACGGAACGGCCCAGTGCCAGATGCACGCCGTGAGCGCGCATCTCCTGGTGGATGAGGGCGGCCGCATCGGCGTCGAAGGGGTTCATAAGGTGGCGCGGGCGCTGCACGATGGTCACGTCCAGCCCCAGCTCGCGCAGGTTCTCGGCCACTTCCAGGCCGATGAAACCGCCGCCGCACACCACGGCCGAACGCGGGTGCTCCCTATCGATGAAATCCTTCATGGCGAAGGTGTCCTCCACGGTGCGCAGCGTGAACAGGCGGTCGAGCCCCACGCCGGGAAGGGCCGGGCGCGTGGGGCGGGCGCCGGGTGAGAGGATGAGCTTGTCGTAGGGCTCTTCGAACACCTCGTCGGTTTCCAGATTGCGCACGGTCACCACATGGCGCGCCGCGTCGATGGCCCCCACTTCGTGGCGTACGCGCATGTCCACGTTGAAGCGGGCGCGGAAGCTTTCGGGGGTCTGCAGGGTGAGGGCGCTCTTGTCGGCGATGGTGCCGCCGATGTAGTAGGGCAGGCCGCAGTTGGCGTACGAGATGTAGCCGGAACGCTCGAATACGACGATCTCGGCCGCCTCATCGAGGCGCCGAAGCCGGGCCGCCGCCGTGGCGCCGCCGGCCACGCCTCCTACGATAACAACTTTCATGGAAGTTCCCTTCTCGCGTTTTCTCTTGCCCGTAGCATAGCAGAGCCTCGCTGCGGGCAGCGTTCTCGCCTCGGCGATTGCCCGTGGCGCGGTGGGTCTTTTTACGGGCAGGTAACGGGCCGGTGGAGAAGCGGCAACGCTTGGATGCAGGGTGGCAACGGGTCGGTAGAGGATGGCGGTACTTCGCCGCAAGCTCGTGTGATGGGTCTATGATGGAGCCATCGAAGGGAGCGAAAACGATGAAAAACCGTCAATGTTGATACGTTTTTGGTACCAAATCGGTGAAATCTCCAAGAAGCAGGTGACGTACCAGCACGCTCGCTCGAAGTTCGACCTAGGGAGGTTATTATGTCAGGTTGTTCTCGTCGACAATTTCTCACAGGAAGCGCTCTTGCCGCGCTGGGAGGCACGCTGGCTCTGGCCGGTTGTGCGCCCATGAGCCATGAAGAGGCTGCGGCCAAGAAGAGGGAGGCCGCTGCCGGCAACGACAAGAACGCCGATGGCGAGGTAACGGCTATCGGCACCGGTATGGGCAAGCATGGCGAGTTCACGGTAGAGGTGTCGGCCAAAGACGGCGCCATCGATCGCATCACCGTGCTCGATTCCCGCGAGACGCCGGGGATGGGCGATGTGGCCATGGAGAAGATGACTCAAGCGATCATCGACAATCAAACGCTTGCGGTAGACACCATCAGCGGCGCCACGCTTACCTCGATGGCCTTCCTCACCGCCGTGGGCAGCGCCCTGGATGCGATGGGGGAGAGCGCGGACGATTGGAAGAATCGCGAGCCAGCTGCTTGGGTGAGCGACGTTGAGCTCCCGGAAGAGGCAGACGTCGTGGTCATAGGCGCGGGCGGTGCCGGCTTCGCGGCGGCCATTACGGCGGCCAATGAGGGCAAGAGCGTCGTGCTCATGGACAAGATGGGTGTCTTCGGCGGCGATACGGCCCTCTCGGGAGGCGAAATGGCGGTGCCCGGCAACTGGATCCAGGTGACGCAGGGCATAGAGGACAGCCCCGAGAACCTCGTGTCCGATATGCTCGTCGGCGGCGACAACAAGGGCGATCCGGAGCTGGTGGCCATCATCGCCAACGGCGCGCTCGATTCCGCCAACTGGCTCACCTACGAGGGCGGCGTCTCCTGGAAGCACGACCTCATGCAGTTCGGCGGCCACAACATCAAGCGCTCCATCATCCCCATCACCCATTCCGGGTCGGAGATGACCACGAAGCTGACCAACCGTGTCAACGGCATGGACGACATCGTGCTCATCGACAACACCAAGGCCGTCGAGCTGGTCACCGACGATGCGGGCGCCGTAACGGGCGTGAAAGTGGAGAATCCCGTGACGGGCGATACGTCCGAGGTGAAATGCAAGGCCGTGGTGCTGGCGACGGGAGGCTTCGGCTCCAACGTCGATATGCGCGTGAAGTACAACCCCGAGATGGACGACAAGATCCTCTCCACCGACTCGGTGGCCGCCCAGGGCGACGGCATCGTGATGGCCGAGAAGATCGGCGCCGACACCATCGATATGGAGTATATCCAGACCTATCCGGTGTGCGACCCCGAAACGGGCGCGCTGCTGTACGTCGGTGACGTGCGCCTGGAGAACCATGGCATCCTCGTGAACAGGGAGGGCGACCGCTTCGTGCAAGAGCTCGATCGCCGCGACGTCATTTCCAACGGCATCAAGAACCAGACCGACGGCGTGGCCTTCCTCCTGTTCGATCAGGCGGCCGCCGATGAGACGGGGCTGCTCAAGCAGCATGCCGACGAGTACGAGAACAGCGAGGCTCGCGGCGTTATCGTGAAAGGCGATACGCTGGAGGACGTGGCGAAGGCCCAAGGCGTCGATGCCGCCGAGCTGCAGAAGACCGTCGAGAAGTGGAACCAGTACTGCGCCGACGGGAAGGATCCGGATTTCGGCTACAGCGCCGAGATGAACGTCATCGGAGACGGCCCTTACTACCTCATGGCCTGCAAGCCCGCTGTGCACTACACCATGGGCGGCCTGCACATCACGCCCGAGGCAGAGGTGCTCACCGTAGAGGGCACGCCTATCGCCGGCCTGTATGCCGCCGGCGAGGTGGCCGGCCACAAGATGGGTACGAACCGTCTGGGCTCTTGCTCTATGACCGATATCTACACCTTCGGCCGCATCGCCGGCAAGAATGCCGCCGACTACGCCGCCTAAAGAGCTGACTGTCCGGTCAGTTCACGATTCGGCCACGGCTGCCCCCGCGTTTCGTGACAGGGGGGCGACCGTGGCCTTTCTGCATCGGCGATGCGTGTAGGCTCAGCGTTGTTAGTCGTGCGCGCGACCTTGTGGCCGGGCGCCTCAACGCGAGTAAGGAGCCATTATGGCAGAGACAAGCCCCTCCTTCACCGTCACCATGAACGACGGGAAGAGCGCCAAACCGGAGCAGCCCGTTCCTGAACCGGCCAGCAAGGATATGACCTGGACTGACGGCAAGCAGACCATCAAATACACCGCCACTGCCGAGATGCTGCCGTTGCACACCGACGACGGCACGCTCATCGGGCACATGTTCGCCCTCTCCTACGTAAGCGATGCGGCCGACAAGTCCGATCGCCCCGTCACCTTCTGCTGGAACGGCGGCCCGGGCGGCTCGTCGGCCATGGTGAACATCGGCGGCTTGGGCCCGCGCCGCGTGCCCATCAACACCATCAAGCAACTGCCCTGCCCCACGAAGCCTGAGGACAACCCCTACTCGCTTCTGCCCACGACCGACCTGGTGTACCTGGACGCCATGGGCACCGGCTACTCGAAGGTGGCCGAGGGGTACGACCCGAAGAAGGTCTGGGGCGTCGACGGCGACGCTGACGCCTTCATGCGCGGCATCGCCCAGTGGCTCACCACTCACGAGCGTTGGAACACGCCTCTGTACCTGTACGGCGAGTCCTACGGCACCATGCGCAACTCGGTGCTCATGCGCGTGCTCGGCGAGCGCGGCATCGCGCTGACCGGCGTCATCGAGCAGTCCACCATTCTCGATTACGCGCCGACGCTTTCGGGCAACGACCTGTACTACATGGGCATGCTGCCGGTCTACGCCGCCACGGCCAACTACTTCGGCAAGGCCGGCGCCGGCGTCGACCAGTTCGAGTGGTTCGACCGCGCCTGGAAGTTCGTCGATGAGAAGTACGGTCGCGCCCTCATCGCGAGCGACTCCATCACTCCGGAAGAGGAGCACGAGCTGGCCGTCGAGATGAGCGAGCTCATCGGGCTTCCGGCCGAGTTCATCGAGGGCAAGCACCTGCGCATCGAGCTGGACACCTTCCGCAAGACCATCATGGCCGACGAGGGCCTGTTCACTGGCCGCTACGATACGCGCTTCACCGAGCCGGCCTACATGGATGTGCAGGGCGACAACGAGTTCTTCGCCGGCGAGGATCCCTCCGGCGACGCCATCATGACGCCGGACCAGTCCGCCTGGATGAAGCTCGTCCAGGAGACGGGCTTTAAGGGCTCGCCGATCAACCTGCTGCTTTCCATGAAGGTGAACGAGGAGTGGAACTGGACGCACCAGGCCCCCGGCACCATGGGCAGCCCCGTGTGCCCGAACACCGCCTACGATATGGGCACGGCCCTGCGCCGCAACCCGTTCTGCCGCGTGCTGTTCTTCGGCGGCATCCACGACGCCGCTACGCCGTTCTGGAACGTGAAGCACTCCATCTCGAAGATGTTCTTGCCCGAGTCCATCACGAGCCGCATCGAGTACAAGGTGCACGAGAACGGGCATATGGCCTACGAGGATCTGCCCACTCTGGAGAAGATGGCCCCGGAGCTGGCCGCCTTCTACGAGAAGCGCCACGAGGCGTAGGGAAGAAGCCCATTTTCTGGCAAGTTTTTCGAGGCTTTTGACATGCAACGCTGATTGCAACGATTTAGAGGCATGAGAAAGGGCCGGAAACCACTCTTTTGGGGTGATTTCCGGCCCTTTTGTTGCTGTGTTCGATGCGTCGCGACTTCCCGATGTCGAAAACTTCGAAAAACTTGCCAGAATTCGGGGCCGCTACTTACGCAGCGACCGTTTTGCACGGGTGGCCGCGATCCGCGGTTGGCTGCGGGGCGGTTGGCTGCGGGGCAGTTGGCTGCGGGGCAGTTGGCTGTGGGGCGCTTACGGGCGCGACAGGCCGTCGACGGGAAGCACGGCGCCCGAGACGTAGCTGGACATGTCGCTGGCCAGATACAGGCAGGCGCACGCGATGTCCTCCGGCTCGCCCATGCGACCCAGCGGGATGGACTCGATGAGCGGCTTGATGACCGAGTCGGGCAGCGCGTCCACCATGTCGGTGTGGGTGACGCCCGGGGCCACGGCGTTCACGCGGATCTTGTGCTTGGCAAGCTCGCGGGCGAGCGACTTCGTGAGCCCGAGGACGCCGGCCTTGGAGGCGGCGTAGTTCACCTGGCCCGCGTTGCCGTACACGCCCACCACGCTGGACATGTTCACGATGCGGCCCCAGCGCTGCTTCATCATCAGCTTCGCGGCGGCGCGGCAGCAATGGAAGGTGCCCTTCAGGTTGATGTCGATGACGGCGTCGAAGTCGTCGTCGGACATGCGGGCGGCCAGGCCGTCGCGGGTGATGCCGGCGTTGTTCACGAGCACGTCCACCCGCCCGTTGGCCTCGGCCGCGGCGGCGATGAGCGCGTTGGCCTCCTCTTCTATGGCCACGTTGGCGGCCACGGCCAGGGTTTCCACGCCGAACTCTTCGGCGATCTCGGCAGCCACCGCCTCGGCGGCGGGCAGGCTGCGCTCAGAAGAGCTGTTCACCACCACGTTCATGCCAGCGGCCGCCAGCTCGCGGGCCACGGCGCGTCCGATGCCGCGGGTGGAGCCGGTCACAACGGCGCAGCGGCGGTTTTCTGATTCGGTCACGTCTATTCCTTTCCGAATTCCTCGACGAAAGCGTCGAAGGAGGGACGATCCTGAATGGCGGCTCGGGGCGCGCTGCGGTCGATGCGCTTCACGAGATTGGCGAGCACGCCGCCGAAGCCCACTTCCGCGAACATCTTCGCGCCGGCCTCCTGAAGCTTTGCCACGCTGGCCTCGAACTGCACGGGCGACACCAAGTGCGCCACCAGCTCGTCGCGAGCGCCGGCGGCGTCAAGCGGCGCGGCGTGCACGTTGCCGATGACCGGCACCACCGCCTCGCGGAAGTCCACCCGCGCCAGGTAGTCGGCGAAGGGCTCCTGCGCCGACGCCATGAGCGGGCTGTGGAAGGCGCCGGACGTGGCCAGACGCGAGAAGCGGCCCTTGCTCGCGGCCCACGCCTCCTCGGCGCGCGCCACCGCCGCCGGCGTGCCGGCGATGACGATCTGGCCGCCGCCGTTCAAGTTCGCGGGCACGAGCACCTCGCCCTCGGCGCACTGGGCGCACAGCGCCTCGGCCTCGGGCAGCGTGATCTTCAGAAGCGCGCTCATAACGCCGGGATTCGCGTCGGCCGCCTCTCCCATGAGGCGCGACCGCTCGGCGATGAGCGCGAAGGCGTCCTCCTCGACGAGCATGCCGCCGAGCACCATGGCGGAAACCTGCCCGAGGGAGAACCCGAGCAGCGCGTCCGGCACGATGCCGCGCGCCTCAAGCGCCCGCCCCATGCCGACCGACAGCGCCGCGATGGCGATCTGGGCGTTGCGCGTGTCGTTCAGCTCTTCGGGCGACGCGTCGCGCACAAGCGCCGCCACGTCGCGGCCGAGCACGTCCGAGGCGCAGGCGAACACGGACGCCACCTCGGGAATATCCAGCATATCGGCACCCATGCCGGGCTTCTGCGAGCCCTGGCCCGAGGCCATGAACACCAGACCAGCCGGGCCCAAGGGCGCCAAGGGAGTCTCATCAAGCATGGCGGCCTCCCTACACGCGCGCCCGGCGGCTGTTCAGCTCGGCCAGCTCGCCCAAGGAGCGCCCGGCCAGGGCCTCGGCCTCGCGCACCATATCGGCAATGACGCCGGCCGCCGTGCCGCGCTCGGTCACCAGCGCGGCCACCTGGCCCGCCATGACCGAGCCGTTTTCCACGTCTCCCGCCACGGCGCGGGCGAGCGAGCCGGCGTACATGCCCTCCAGCTCTTCCCCGGAGGTGGCGGCCATCTCAATCTTGCGGCATTCGCGGGCGAACTTGTTCTTCAGGCCGCGCACGGGATGCCCCGTGCCGCGCCCGGTGACGATGGTGTCGGAGTCCTTCGCCTTCAGCACCTTCTCCTTCCACGCCTCGTGCACGCTGCACTCCTCCACCGTGAGGAATCGCGTGCCGCACTGCACGCCCTCGGCGCCCAGCGCGAAGGCGGCAAGCATGCCCCGGCCGTCCACGATGCCGCCGGCGGCGATGACGGGAATGGAAACCGCCGCACACACCGACGGCACAAGGGCCATGGTGGTCAGCTCGCCGATGTGCCCGCCGGCCTCGGTGCCCTCGGCCACCACGGCATCGGCGCCGAGGCGCTCCATGCGGGCCGCCAGCGCCGAGGAGGCCACCACGGGCACCACCTTCACGCCCGCGTCCTTCCACATCTTCATGTAGTTCGCAGGACTGCCGGCACCGGTGGTCACCACTTCCACGCCCAGCTCGCACACCAGCTCGGCCACCTCGCCCGCGCGCGGATCCATCAGCATGACGTTGATGCCGATGGGCTTGCTCGTGATGGCGCGGGCGCGGGCCACCTGCTCGCGAATCCATTCGGGCCGGGCGCCCCCGCAAGCGATGATGCCCAAGCCGCCGGCTTCGCTTACGGCGCCGGCCAGCCCTCCGTCGGCGATGCGGGCCATGGCCCCTTGCACGACGGGATATTCAATGCCCAAAAGCTCTGTGATACGGGTCTTCATGAAAGCAGCTCGTCCTCTCTTTCGCTGCGGCAACACGCGCCTTGAGATAAACTATCTGAGAAATCTTAAGGAATTCGCCCCAAAAACTGACCGCGCGTTTAAAATCTTCACCAAACATCTCATCGTTGAGCAGAAAACTTGGCGATATGGGGCATCATAGAGCAGGTTGAGGCATCATTTACGGAAAGGAACGGCTTTGGGCAGCGTCATCATCGGATCGGGCAGAGCGCTGCCCGCGCGCATCGTCACCAACGACGAGCTCTCGGAAATCGTAGACACCACCGACGAGTGGATCGTCCCGCGCACGGGCATTCACATCCGCCACGTCGCCATCGAGGAGACCTGCACCGACCTGGGCACCCAGGCGGCGCTGCGAGCGCTGGGGCTCGAGGAGGGCGGTTGGCAGCGCGAGGCGGGAGCGATCGATGCCGCCACCCTTGACATGATCATCTGCCCGACGCTCACCGCCGACACCCACTTCCCCTCCGAGGCCGCCCGCATCCGCGAGCGCATCGGTGCCACAAACGCCGTGTGCTACGACATGTCCTGCGCCTGCTCCGGCTGCGTCTACGGGCTTTCCACCGCCGACCTCATCATGGCCGGCGCCGCCTTCGCGCGCCAGGAAGCCGCCCGCACCGGGACGCCTATGCGCTGCAACGACGTGCGCCGCGTGCTCGTCGTGGCCGCCGAGCGCCTGAGCAAGCTCGTCGATTGGGAGGAGCGCGCCACGTGCATCCTGTTCGGCGACGGCGCCGGGGCCGTGGTGCTGGAATGGCGCGACGAGACGGAGGCCGGTGCTGCCGAAGCCGCCGGTGCTGCCGAAGCCGCCGGAGCCGACGCCCCTGGCATCCTCTCCTCGTACATGGAAAACACCGACGACGTCGACCGCACCCTCTGGTGCGACAGCGCCTTCGCCTCCCGCGAGGTACCCTTCGCCGCCGACGGCACGACCACTGCTGCCGGCACCTCCGCCACCGATGCCCCGCGCCTCGCCGCTGCCGACGCGGAAAGCGATCCCTATATGCGCATGGCCGGCCAGGCGGTGTTCAAGTTCGCCACCTCCGCCATGATTCGCTGCACCGAGGAGGCGCTTACCCGCGCCGGACTGACCACCGACGACGTCACCCTGTTCACGCCGCACCAGGCCAACGAGCGCATCATCCGCTACGCCGCCAAGAAGATGGGCCTTCCCATGGAGCGCTTCCAGGTGATCATCGACCACGTCGGCAACGTCAGCGGCGCCAGCGCCCTCATCGCCCTGAACGAGGCGCTTTGCGAGGGCAAGCTGCAGCCGGGAGACATCGCCTGCATGACCGCCTTCGGCGGCGGCCTCACCGCCGGCTCCTGCGTGATCCGGATCTAGGCTGCAGCCGCGATGCGGTCGGCGGCCTCTTGCACCTTCGCCTCGATGCGGGCCTTCTCGTCCCCTTCGGCCAGCATCGGCTGGTAGGTGTTGCGGTCGGTCTCCGTGGAAACCGAGGCGGCGATGAAGTCCACATCGTCGTTCTTGGCCACCGTATCGCCGGTCACGGTGAAGGTCTGCTGGAAGATGAGGCAGTCCTTGTCGTCGGGGTTGGTGTTGCCGCCGAAGCAGAAGTTGCCGAGGCTGTAGACGATGTAGCGGCCCTGATACACCTCCCAGCCCTGCACCACATGGGGATGGGATCCCACCACCAAATCGGCCCCCGCATCAATAGCGGCGCGCCCGGCGGTCTGCTGCCCCTCGGTGATGTCGTACTCGTGCTCCTGGCCCCAGTGCACGTACACGATCACGAGCTGGGCGTCCTCGGCGCGGGCCGCGGCGATGTTGTCGGTCATCTCCTTGGTGTTCTCGGCGCTGTCCTCGGGGAAGTACGACCCGATGAGCGCCACCTTCACGCCCTTCACATCCAGATACGCGATGCGGTCGTAGCCGAAGCTTTGCACCCCCTCGGCGTCCAGCGCGGCAATGGTGTCGTCGTAGCCCGTCTGGCCGTAGTCTTGGGAGTGGTTGTTGGCCAGCGTGGCCGCCTCCACCGAAGCGCTGGAGAGGATCTTGGCGTACTCCGGCTTGCCGCGGAAGGCGAACTTCTTGTCGGCCCGCTCACCGCCCTCGGTCAGCGCGCCCTCCATGTTCACCACGGTGAGGTCGTCGGAGCCGAATAAGTCGGCGACGTTGCGCAAGAAGTAGGTGGCGTCGCCCTCCTCGGCCTGCCAGCGGCTGTTGAAGGATCGCTCGTTCTCGTAGTTGATGTCGGTGCCGAGGTGGCGCACAGAGGCGTCCAGCAGATGCAGATCGTTCTGCATACACAGCTTTTTGAATTTTGTACCGGCGGTGGAATAGAGCTTGGTGCCTTCGCCGCCGTAGGCCATGTTGATCTGGTCAACGTAGCGCATCAGCTCCAGCGCTTTTGCCTTGCCGAGATACTCGTAAAGCGTACCGCCAAAATCGTTGGTGATGTTGTATTTTCCGTCGGAAAAAGCGCCTGCGCCGCCGAATCCGCTCATGATAGAGCAGCTTTTGCAGGCAATGCAGGACTTGACCCGGACACCGTCAATGGGACATTTGCGGTTTTTCAGCGGGTGTCCGGCCTCAAAGACGGCGACCTTCAGTTCAGGGCGCAGCCGGGTCAGCTCATAGGCGGAAAAGATACCGCCGGGCCCCGCGCCGACAATGATCACATCGTAATTCATGACTACCTCACAACGTATAATTTTGCAGTCAACCATTTACGGCGGTTGGTAGAGACGCTCAACCATATTATGAGCTTATACCCGTCCAGTATAACACAGCCGGAGCGGGATTGCAACCAAAACCGACTGAGAAAGAACAAAGGTGCCAACGATACCGATAAACGCAGCAAAAAATCCCAGAACCGTTACGGCTCTGGGATTGATTGGTGGGGGAGGACGGATTCGAACCATCGAAGC